>JYMV01041018.1_pt1 | contig 49782 bp, 52 predicted proteins | sample 338911 | NCBI WGS metagenome assembly JYMV01 (sample SAMN03354496, study PRJNA234377) | hydrothermal vent metagenome | biome: Deep sea; feature: Hydrothermal plumes at the Eastern Lau Spreading Center, Western Pacific Ocean; material: Seawater | place: Tonga | collected 2009 | depth 2000 m m | reverse complement strand
GTGGTTCCGCACTTCATATCAGAACTGCCGCGGCCCCATACCTTCCCATCTGCTACTTCGCCACTCCACGGTCCATGACTCCAGCGATCGTCTGTCTCGTCCACGGGGAAGCAATCAATATGCCCATTTAGGACTAGGTGTCGCCCAGGGTTGGCACCCTCGAATGTCCCCACGACGTTGGCCATAGTGGGTTGTGGGTCAATGAGTCGATATGGCAATTCCTCACGGTCGAGGAAATCAGTGATGTGTTTGACCGCGACTGTAGTGTCGCCCGGTGGATTAGGTGAGGGTGAGGCTACAAAATCGCTAAAGAATTGAACTAACTGGTCCCTGTCTTCCTCGATCGAGTCGAGAAGCTGCTGTTTTCCTACGTTCATCTCCGCCATCGTTTCTTCCATTTTCCCAACTCGATTAACCGGTGTATAGGACTAATTGTCCGTCATCAAATGATTTGGCATCACTGGTAGGCTGATCTACAGGAGGGTCTGGCTCATTTGGTTTGTCATGTTATGCGGCGACCTTGCGGTGATGCAAGCGCCTGGTTTGGATAGTCTTTCGTTTGATCCTTTCTCTTTGTTCCAAGATGGCCTGTCCCCGTCCGAAAGGGATTTTCTGGACCTATTCGGATACAACTACACCTTCGGGAGGCAGAAGTCAGGGGTTCAAATCCCTTCGGGCGCGCCATAATCTCCTGTTTTTACGCCATTTTTAAAGCCGCCGGATCTACACTGTGCTGTAAATCCGACATTTTCCACCGCTTGATGCAGATGATCCGGTGCGAGATGAGCATACTTCCCGGTCATCGTGATACTGGCATGACGAAATTGTTTGCTACTTGAAGATATCATCTCTGCAGAGCAACTACGCGCTGGATGCGCTGGTCGGAATTCTAGACCCATCAGCATAACCTACGCCCCTGGAGCGTGATGCTTTGTGCGCAAGCCGGTAGCTTGTGTTAGTTTTTCGACAAAGAAAGCAATAAGAGATAACGGAAATGCACAATAAATATATCGCATTGATTCTGGGCATTGCTCTGGTTGCGCCTGGCTTTGCTTCCGACCTCGGCAAGGAGCAACGCTGGCGCGAATAGCGCATGAGAATCTTATTTACCGTGACATCGGACGTAGCCTGGAAAATCTGGCGCTCCATGTCGGCTTCGGTCACCATGATCCACTTTTTAGCGACGCTGTGTGAGGTGGAGCCCACTCCAGTCCATTTGGGTCACATTCGCGCGGGATCGAAGTGCATATGTGATTGATTTAGAATTGACTTCACCAAGAGGTCATCAGAGAACAGAACCTTGCAACAGCCAAACCATAAGGGCAACCATGAAACAGTCGATTGGCGCCCAGCCCACGATGTTCGTAAGGATTTAGGTACACCCCCCCTGTACGATGCTAACTCTAATGACATTGCTACTTTTCGAAATGATGGTGTAATACTCCTCCGTGGTGAATTTTCAGATTGGGTTAATCAACTTCGAGCCGGACTGCAGCGTACACTTGATAACCCTGAAGACTACGCTTTTCCCTGCGAAAGTGTTGGACCAGATGGCAAGGGTCGCTTTTTTGACAGTTACTGCAACTGGCATCGTATCCCAGAATATATGGAATACATTTCATCGTCCTCTGTCGCATCGATGGCGAGCCAGTTTATGGAGTCGGAGTCAGCTCAACTATTCCATGAGCACGTGTTCTATAAAGACGCCGGAACCCAGACGGCCACACCATGGCATCACGACCTCCCTTATTACTGTGTAGATGGCTGGCAAAATGTCAGTATCTATGTGTCGCTTGACTTCACCCCAGCAGATACCGCAGTGCGCTTTCTTGCTGGTTCTCATCGGCAAAAGCAACTCTATTACCCTCGTCATTTTCTAGATGGCTCGGATTACGTACAGGACGATCCAGACATGACTTCAGTTACTCCCTTAGAAACAAGCTTCGAGGAAGTGGATATACGCAGTTTTGAACTAGAACCTGGCGATACTTTGCTTTTTCATTTCCGTACCCTGCATGGTACAACCGCGGCTGAAACGAAAAGTCAGCGCCGAGCTATTTCAACACGCTGGTTGGGCGACGATATGGTCTACTATGAACGGCAAGGTGAAACGTCCCCTCCACTTAGCGATCTAGGTGTAACACCAGGGATGCGGATGCCCGAGGATTTGTTTCCCATTCTGTGGCCAAATCGATAGCTAGGTAGGAGCTCTGTCTCTAGGTGTGCTGAAACTGGGTCTGTTCCAGTCCTCTCCATTCTATTCAGGTCCGTTCGCGTGGAGTCGGAGCCTGTTATTTAAAGGGTTTGTGGACTGTTGGTGAGCAGCGCTCTGCCTTCACCGGGCAGGGGTCGATATCCGCAGCCTGAATTGTGGAGCCTTGCTGCACTGATTGTCATTGCAGGTCGTTTAGTGATTTCTTCTGGGTTCACATTTGTTGCCTGGTTTGTTTTGCCGCCTGTCGGCCTGCTTTTACTGGAGGGCCTGTGTCGGCCGCTCAACTTTCCGGCATAATTCACTCACCGCCCGCGGTCATCTGGCAGTTCGCATGACCACCACGGGCTGTCACATCTCAATTGGTTGTCTTTACCATGCTGAAAATTACTGATCTTTCCTTGCGACGTGGTAGCCGCCTATTGTTGGAAAATGTTGAACTTGATGTGTTCCCAGGTCAGCGTATGGGTCTGACCGGCGCTAACGGCTCTGGCAAGTCCAGTCTATTTGCCGTCATTGCCGGGCGCCTGGAGGCGGACCAGGGCAACGTGACATTGCCTCGAGACACCCTGATTACCGAGGTGTTACAGGAAACTCCAGACTCAACCCGCACGGCCATCGGCTATGTTATTGATGGCGATCAATCTTACCGATCTCTTGAACTCAAGATTGCACAGGCGGAAGTCGACGGCAATGGCACTCTACTAGCAACCCTGCATAGTCAGATGGACGACATAGACGGGTTTCGAGTCTCAGCTCGCGCCGGCCAACTGCTGCACGGATTAGGCTTTACTGCAAAAGAACAGAGCCAGAGTGTGGATACGTTTTCTGGCGGTTGGCGCATGCGCCTTAACCTCGCCAGCGCACTCATGACACGGGCTGATTTGCTATTGCTTGATGAGCCTACCAATCACCTGGATCTCGACGCCATGGTCTGGCTGGAACGATGGCTGACTAGTTATGAGGGCATAGTGCTCGTGATCTCCCATGACCGGGAATTTCTTGATCGCTCAGTCACCCGCATTGCTCACATTGAGGACCGTACGATTCAGGTCTACGAAGGAAACTACAGCCAGGCGGAAGAACGGCGAGCCGCATGGATTGAAATTCAAAATAAACAACACCTGCGTCAGCAAAAACAGGTTCGCCACATACGATCCTATATCGATCGATTTCGTTACAAGGCCTCAAAAGCAAGACAGGCTCAAAGCCGCCTGAAAGCACTGGAGCGCCTGAAGATTATTTCACCAGTTCATCAGGAGAACGCGTTTGTCTTCGAGTTCGAAACACCGGACCACTCTCCACATCAACTGGTCGACCTCAAGGGAATTAATGCGGGTTATAACGAGGTTGTCTTATCAAACGTCAACTTTCGCCTGTCAGACGGTGATCGCATCGGCTTACTGGGAAGAAATGGCGCTGGCAAAACCACCTTAATGAAAACCCTCGCAGCCCAACTCCCTCCTCTTCAAGGAGCATACACCGGCGACTCCAAACTGCGTATTGGCTATTTTGCCCAACACCAACTAGAACTGTTGAATCCACAGTGGTCACCCCTTGATCATCTAACAGACCTCTCGCATCAACAAACCGACCGTTCCTTGCGTGCGTTCCTTGGGCGTTTCGGGTTCTCGGGTGACGCCGCGACGGAACCTGTTGCGATCCGTTCTGGGGGGGAGAAAGCCCGTCTGGTACTCGCGCTAATTGTCTACCGCAAACCCAACCTGCTGCTACTGGACGAGCCGACTAATCATTTAGACATACAAATGCGCGAGTCCATCTCATTCGCACTTCAGTCCTACAATGGTTGTCTGGTCGTCGTCGCCCATGACAGACACCTGCTACGGCTAGTCACTGACGAGCTCTGGCTGATAGACGATGGCACTCTTCGCCCCTTTGACGGCGATCTTGATGACTATGTGAACTGGCTCCGCCATCGACAAAAAGGAACGGGCAAGCTCATCGATCGTCAAATGGATGGAGAAAGCAAAAAAGGAAAAGATATCGGTATAAAATCCGAGCAAAACACTCGACCGTCAAAACCTACCCGACAAGAAAGGGCCAAACAAAGAGTAAAGGTCAAACCGCTACGCGACAGTCTTGATAGGATCGAAAAAGAAATTGACAAGGCAACCAAAGTACAACAGCGACTTGACCAACAACTAGCTGATCCGGAGATCTACAACGAAGCCAATCGAAGTCAGTTACGTGAATTGCTGTTCGACCAGGCGCGAAACGCACAGCTTCATCAAGAGTTGGAAAGTCATTGGCTCGAGGCCTCGGAATTACTGGAACAAGCAGATGTCCCTGCCTAGTTACCCCGACCGGGATACCCAATATTCGATCACAAGAGCCCCTTAACATCTTTTCTTGGGTCTGCTGTTTTTGGTGACTTCTGCTCGGGCAAGATCTGGGGTATGCGTTATGACGGTACTTCAGTGACCTACAATCTCCTCTTGGTGGTCTCGGGGCTAGATATCACCTCCTTTGGCCAAGATTTAGCGGGGGAAATATACATCCTGTCCCAAAACGCCGGCATCTAATAGACTTCGTTACTCCCACGACATGTTGACCAAATTATTAGTCAAGTCATCGTAACGGTCGGCGATGCAAAGTTCCCGCATGATCGCAGCGATCGCCGAGCGGCTGTTGCAGCCTTGGAGCATGATATGGATTTAGGTCTCAAAGGCCAGTCAGTACTGATTACCGGAGGGTCCCAAGGGATCGGCCTCGCAACTGCACGGGCATTTGCCGCCGAAAGCTGTAGTCTTCATCTCGCTGCAAGAACTAAGATCGATCTCCAAGCAGCGAGGGACAGCATCGTCGCTGATTTTGGGGTAGAGGTGACGATTTATAGTCTCGACTTGAGTCTAGGGGCGAATGTAGAGCAGCTGGTCAACGATTGTGGCGATGTCGACATTCTCGTTAACAATGCCGGTGCCATTCCAGGTGGCACCATTGAGGAGATCAATGAAGAACGATGGCGTACGGCCTGGGAATTGAAGGTATTTGGCTACATCAACATGATGCGTGAATGCTATAGGATGATGAAAAGCCGCGGCCGAGGTGTCATCGTCAATGTCATCGGCAATGCAGGGAATCAAGCTCCGGCCGAGTATGCAGCCGGTGTTTCCGCAGATGCGATGCTCGAGGTGCTGACCCGAACGCTGGGTGGAGACAGTTTGGATCATGGTATACGAGTTGTGGGCGTCAGTCCTGGCGACTTGCTTAACGAGCGTGGCATCATGTTCCTGCGTCGCCAGGCCGAAGAAGAACTGGGTGACCCGGAGCGCTGGAGCGAACGACTCGCGGAGTTGCCCGGTGGACGTGCCGGTGCATCCGAGGAGGTCGCAGATGCGATCGTGTTCCTAGCCAGCCCACGGTCGAACTACACCAGCGGTGCCATCCTGACTATCGACGGTGGAGTCAGTGCACGGCGGGCTGTTATGTAAGTTAAGAATCACGACAACACCCGATGTACGCAATAAGTGATGGCTGAGAACTTTATAGTGCTAGTGGGGTGTTGGGAGCAGGATATGTCATCTATGTTAATTAGATTTAAGGAGGAACCCCGATGTCTAGATATATAACTTTAGGAACCTATACCAATGAAGGTGCTGCCGGACTCGTTGATGGTGATTCTGATCGTAGGGCAGCGATGGAAGTTGCACACAATAGCGTTGGAGCCAAATTGGTGGACTATTACATTACCCGTGGCCAATATGACTTTTGTGTCATTGCCGACGCCGATTCATTTGCAGTAATCGCTGCCATGGGCTTAAAAGCCAAAGGGAGTGGAGCTGTTGATAACTTAGTCACTTTAGAATCAGTCGACATTGAGGAGGTACGCAGCGTCGCAAAGAATGTGCAATTTACGCCACCAAGCACCTGACCATTATCAGCGCCCTACACCGTAGGGCGCTTTTTTATGGACAAATATCTACCCCAATTGCTCCACCATTTGTCTGTCTTATGCAACCCGTCAGCATTAGTTGGACAGAATAGTCTGATTGTCTAAGAGAGAATTTTAATTCATCGTTAACCGAGAGAATTAATGATGAATACGAAGAGGCGAGCCCACAAAGGCAGTGCTGAGAAGACAGTCCGTGACAACCGCCGTGCGACCCGCAGACATTATTCTGCAGAAGATGAAGATCCGTATTGTATTAGAGGGTCTACGCAGTGAAGACAGTACTGCCGAATTGCGCCGGAAAGAAGGTATCAACCAGAATCGGTATTACCGCTGGTCGAGGGAGTTTCTGGAGGCCGGCAAGAAACGTTTGGCTGGAGATACCGTTCGCGAAGCCACATCCGATGAAGTCAAGGATCTGCTTCTTTCGAGGTGGCAACAAAAATCGGAGGTGCATCAATGCGTGTGGGGATTGGTCATCTATTGGGAGTAAAGAGGAGCGACTGCGATCATTCCCAGTTCTATGACGCCGATTATTACTAGAGTTTTGCGCCATATCCAACCACTCTTTCTTATACTGAGAAACAAGTAAGTAATACCGACGGCAAAAATCTCAAACATCCAGAACATTATTAAATTCGGGTGGAACATTACCGCTGTGAAATTTCCATCAAGCAATGTGAAAATTGCTGTTACGATCATGTTAAAGATTTAAAAAACCGTCTAGAAGCCTTAGTTTGTAAACAACAATGTACAAAATAAAGGCGACTATACATCCGATTACTAGATTTCTTCCGAACCTTTTAAGAGCTGCTTCTTTTTGTTCCTTTGTTACTTCTTCCATGATGATGAGTTTTTGGCAGTAGGTTGCTTAGGTCTTTTATAACACTGTATTGTTTAGTTCGTCTGTCGTACTGGTAGATAGCTACCGCAGGGAGATGTGCTCCTTTAATAGCTTTCTTTCCTGCACTACGATCTCGTTCCTCCATAATTGTAATGTATCAGATGCGTGTGAGAACTTACGCAGAGCTGTTTTCTGATCAGCAATAACGTGGTAGTGAGCCATTGTGAATAGATCAAAGTAGCGTCGGGTTGAGAATTCGACCACAATTAGACCCGAAGAAAGCCCTGTCAGATTTGCCGCAGAAGAAACCTTTTGATATATGGGTGTTGTCATGACAAATGATGAACAATGGATCAAGACTACCTGTCCGAGGGACTGTTATGACGGATGCGGCATCATTGTACATAAGCGAAACGGGGAGATTTTTAAGGTAAAAGGCAATCGCGACCACCCGTCGACACGGGGACCACTTTGCGCCAAATGTGCCGTCAGCTACAACGGGGTATGGCTCGATGAAAACGCCCGTCTGCTGTATCCGCTGAGGCGGTCAGGAAACAAGGGGGGTGGAGAATTCGAGCGAATTTCTTGGGACGAGGCTCTTGCAGAGATAGCTCAACGGTTTGTTGATATTGACCACCAGTACGGGGCCGACCGGATTTACCATACCCATTACACCGGAACGTGCTCGGTCATTGCGGGAAAATTTCCGAAGCGCTTTTTTGATCACATTGGTGCGACCGAGGTTGATCCGGATACCATTTGTAACGCTGCAGGTCACGCGGCGTTGAGTTACGTTTTCGGTGATTCTGTTTCAGGCTTCGATCCCCGTACCTCAAAGGACAGCGAGTGCATTCTGATTTGGGGAGCGAACCCTGCCCACTGCGGACCCCATGTACACGAACACTGGCTACGTGAACACGATGCTAAAGTCATCGTCATCGATCCGGTGCGGACCGAGACCGCCGCATCTGCCGATCTGCACCTTCAGGTACGCCCCGGGGCTGACGCAGCGCTCGCCTTTGCAATGCTGCATGTCATTAGGCGCGACGCGCTCGTGGATGAGAACTACATTAAAGACCACGTGCAGGGTTACGAAGAAGTCCTACCATCGATCGAATGCTGCACGCCTGAATGGGGAAAAGCGGAAACCGGCATACCGGCAACACTGATCGAACAGGCGGCACGATTATATGCCCGCGGACCGTCGCTGCTATGGCTCGGCCAGGGGCTACAGCGTCAACCCCGGGGTGGAAATGTCTTTCGCGCCTGCGCGATGTTACCTGCGCTGACCGGCAATATTGGAAAACCGGGTGCAGGTTTCTACTATTTAAACGATACCATCGGCATCGGCGGACGCAGTGGAGGGGCACCGGGTTACAAGAAGTCGCAAACTAACGACGGACCCGCACTTGTCAGCCAGATGGATATACCAGCGCTGCTGCAAGATCCTGCAGCGATCCGATCATACGTGGTATGGAATTGCAATCCACTCGCGTCAAATCCAAATCAAGCATCGATGGAGAAGGGACTGGCACGAGAGGACTTGTTCACAGTCGTGATCGACTGTTTTATGACGGATACCGCGGATTATGCCGATATCGTTTTACCGGCCGCGAGTTTTTTAGAGTTCGACGATGTGTGTTCATCGTATTTTCATCTTACGATCGGAGCGCAGGTGCAGTGCCGCAAGCCGATGGGTGAATCGTTACCCAACCAGGAAATATTCAGAAGACTTGCCAGGGCCATGCGATTCCAAGAGTCGACTCTGTACGAAGATGACCGGTCAATCATTGAGAGAACACTTCGCGCATCCGGCGTTCGGGAAACCTGGCAGGAATTGACTGAGCAGGGTTGGGCTCATGTCGCCGACGAGCCATTGATCCTGTGGGCTGAAGGGCGCTTTGCCACCCCCAGTGGAAGAATCGAGATTGCGAGCGAGCGCGCCGAAGCAGACGGCCTTCCGCGCCTGCCCCAGGCAACTGCCGACGCGGAGCCGGTGGACGGGAAATTGCGTTTGATTTCGCCGGCTGCCAAGTGGCTGATGAACTCGAGTTTTGGTAACGACCACCGCGTTATCAAAATGATGGGCCCGGCAACGGTGACCTGTCATCCTGAGACGGCATCTGATTTGGGTATTGGAAACGGTGACCGGGTGCGGTTGTCTAACGAATTGGGAGAATTGGTACTCACGCTACGTGTATCAGACATGATCACACCGGGTGCGTTGCTTGTTTACAAGAGCCGGTGGCTGAAGAGCGAGCCAGATCGGGCGAATGTAAACGTGCTGTGTGTAGCTAGAAAAACTGATATGGGTGAAAGTACTTCTGTGCATGCAACAGAAGTCACAGTTTCACGGATCGACTGAGAAGATCACCATTGATGTGTTTGGCGGGTCAGTTTGTAGAGTCGGAGATTGGTAGAAAATCAATTATCCAGCAGGCGAAGCTGTATGCGCATGGTGATTTTAGGGCGAGCATTCCAATTGCCGCAATCGACTGCAACTGAATATACTTGGGCGCTCATCCGGCTCCGCAAATATACTGAAAGATTGCAACCCACAGACTAAAGAGGAAATATTTTATGGCTGAGTACAAAGAACTGAGGTCTCGTCTGGAGGCCCGTGAAATCATTCTACTCGATGGCGCTATTGGTACTCAGCTTCAAAGCATGGGTGTACCTATGGACAACGACGCTTGGTGTGCACTCGCTTTGGAAACCCATCCCTTTACTATTCGTCGGATGCATGAGAACTACATTCGTGCAGGTGTTGACGTCATTACGGTCAACACCTATTCGGCTGCCCGGCAGAACCTAGTTCCTACGGGCCTGGGAGACCGGGTAAAAGAGTTGAACCTGCGGGCGGTTATGCTCGCACAAGACGCGAGAGATGCCTGCGCTAGGGAGCGACCGGTTTATATCGCCGGCTCAGTGTCCAATTATGGCCTGTTAGCAGGTGCCGAGCCGGGTTGGAAAGACTTATGGTATTTTGCGCGGCGGACCGAGACTTCCGAAGAACAGGCCATCGCAAACCTACGTGAACAGGCGGAAGTCCTCGCAGAGGCGGGAGTCGACCTGCTTGTTGCGGAAGCGACTGGTAGCACCACGCAGCGCCAATGGGTAATCGAAGCCTGTGTTGCAACCGGGTTACCGGTCTGGGCGGGTTTTAAATGCAGGATGGACGACACCGGATCAAAGGTGCAGGTCGGCTACCGATCGGATGAAGATTTCGAAGCCTCAATCGATGAACTGGTCGCTTTAGGTGTGGAAGTCGTGACCATCTTCCACTCAACGGTGGAATCAACCAGTGCAGCGCTACCCATCATGCAGCAACACTGGTCCGGGCCGATTGGTCTTTACCCTGAAGCAGACCGTCGCGACTACATTACGGCGTATCGAGACCAAACCGTAGCGACCGAAATCACGCCGGAGGAATTTGTGGACGTGGCCCGAAACTGGGTAGACCAAGGGGTGCAGATCATTGGCGGGTGTTGCGGGATTGAGCTTGAGTTCATTCGCCCATTGCGAGAGGCTTTACCAACGCACCTGCCCGCGAACTGATCTTCTCGCGCTTAATTCCGGTAACCGGGAATACTTTAAATTCCTGGTTATCTGGCATTGAATGACCCGAAAGTTGCTGCCCAACCGGAGCCGGTTTACAGGTAGAGAGGTCGTTGACCATGTTCACACGTGCCATCACGCGACAGCCCTGCGAGGCCATGGTCAACGGCATTAGCTCGGCCGGACTTAGGCTGCCCGTTTTCGAGTTGACGTCAGGGGCCGAATCTTACTCCTCAAAACCCTTTGCATTATCGTCCTTGTAGAATCCAGCCGTGTTCTGAAATACGTTTGGCTTACGATAGATAGCCAACAACACGGCACCTTCATCCGAGTGGGTCTCGTGAAATGACCCTGGTTGGCGCCAAACAAATTCTCCGGCCCGACATATTCCGTCGTGATCGTAGAACGATCCCTCAAGAACGAAGGATTGTTCAATTTCCGGATGTTTGTGCATTGGGAGTGTCGCACCCGGTTCCCACTTCAGAAGGCAAGTCATTTCTCCCTTTTCTTTATCTACGTAAAGAACCTTGATCTGAATTCCTTCGAATTGACTCGGTTGCCATTCGATTTGCGTTGGATCGACGTAGGTAGAGGCGCCGATAGTAGGTTGAATTTTAGATTTTACAGTTGCCACTGCTATCACCTCAGATTGAAAATTTGATTCACCGTTGATATCTACTTTATCCCGAACACCGTATTAGTGTTCCATACCCTTTCTTCGATTGCCATCTATGAAAATAGGGATCTAACTCAATATATTACAGTAGATATAATGTAATCACCGATGGGTTGGGGGGAGTGAACCTGCCTCGACCAAGATGTGACCGACAGGAGTTTTCTTCTGTCTATTCCAGTCACCTTGAGTCACATTAGGGCGGAAAACTGTCCAGAACCCAGATTCCATACTGCTATCGCTTATTTGTGCGTCCAAAGGAACATCCGTGAACATATCTAGTAGATCGGCCAATCGCCTCGGGGGGGAAACGAGTCCCTATCTACTACAACACGCACATAATCCTGTTGACTGGTACCCATGGTGTGCCGAAGCCCTTGCACGGGCGCGTACCGAAGATCGTCCAATCCTTCTGTCTATTGGCTACTCCGCTTGTCATTGGTGCCATGTGATGGAACGCGAATCGTTCGAGGATGAGGCAATCGCCAATGTTATGAATTCATTTTTTATCAATATCAAGGTAGACCGGGAAGAGCGCCCAGATCTTGACCGAATTTATCAGCTGGCCCACCAAGTGCTGACAGGGCGAGCAGGTGGTTGGCCGCTGACGGCTTTTCTCACGCCTGTTGACCACGCACCACTGTTCATCGGAACCTATTTCCCGCCAAATCCGCAACACGGCATGCCAGGATTTCACGATCTGCTGCAACGAGTCTCTGACCACTATCGCGCCAATCACCTGCACATGACTGATCATGCACAAGCGATACGCGAAGCGCTCAACAAGACCGAACCTGGCGGTAGCAACTCAGCGGGGTCGTCGAATTCCGCCACGACACTGAAAGCGGCAGAGCAACTCGAGGCCGGATTCGATAATGCCCACGGTGGATTTGGTCAGGCGCCCAAATTTCCTCACCCGACTCACCTATCGCTGTTGCTTCGCCTGGCTTCAGCCGATATGGATGGCGCCGCATCTGCGATGACATCGAAAACACTCGAGAAAATGGCTGCCGGCGGGCTGTACGATCAAGTCGGAGGTGGATTTTATAGGTACTCTGTCGACGATCGGTGGTGTATTCCACATTTCGAGAAAATGCTCTATGACAATGCCCAGTTGCTGCCACTCTACACAGACGCCTACGCGCTCTTTGGTCGTGAAAATTTCCGAACCATAGCCCTTGAGACGGCAGATTGGGTCATAGCCGAAATGCAATCATCCTCGGGAGGCTACTTCTCGACGCTAGATGCCGATTCAGAGGGAGAGGAAGGCCGTTATTACGTTTGGGAAGAAAAAGAACTTAATGACTTGTTAGATGCCGACGAATGGCGTTTCGCATGTGAGATCTTCGCTCTGAACGGTACACCAAACTTCGAGGGCCGATGGCATCTAAACCGAGCACAGAGCACAGAGAGCGCAGCTGAGGTACTTGACCTATCTGACGCACAAGCAACGCGAATTTGGCAGCAGATTAGAGCCAAACTCCAATTGCAGCGCCAATCGCGCATCCGTCCTGATCGAGATGAAAAAATACTGACCTCGTGGAATGGTCTTATGGTTGCCGCTATGGCTCGTGCGGGGCGCAGGTTAAATGAGCCCAAACTCGTCTCATCAGCAACTCGTGCAGTCGATTTCATACGATCACATCTATGGGATGGCAAGCGACTACTCGCAACAACACGCCTCGGTAAGGCTCATCTAAATGCCTACCTCGATGACTATGTATTTCTCGCAGCTGGCCTACTGGAACTGTTACAGGCGAGATGGCGTATCCAAGACCTGGACTTCGCTTGCCGGCTACTGGACACGGCACTCGAAAACTTCCGCGACAGTACCGGCGGTGCGTTTTACTTCACCTCTAATGAACACGAACGATTGTTGCACCGAACACGCCCACTTATGGACGAAGCGATACCTTCTGGGAACGCTCTGGCCGCTAGAGTCTTGCTTGCCTTTGGTCATGTGACTGGCAATGAGGATTACGTGGCCGCGGCCGATCAAGTGCTGACAGAACTGGTACCCGCCTGCGGACATTATCCTGCGGGGGCATGTGCATTGCTCGAGGCCGACGACGATCGAGTCAATGGCTTAGAACTCGTTGTAATACGTGGCCACAGCGAGATCATTGAACACTGGGCAGCAAGTCTCCATCAGGATTACCATCCGCGACGGCTAATCTTTGCAATCGATTCACACGAATCAGGCCTCCCATCGTTGCTTGCATCCCGCTCAGCACTTGATCAGCCCGTCACCTACGTATGCCAGGGCTACCACTGCGAGGCGCCTCTTATTGGTGAACAAGCCTTTGAGGACTGGCGAAGTAGGCCGAGATGAAAACAAGCAGATAACACGACCCACTGGCAGTGGCGGGGGCTATGCTGAAATTGTACTGAACTGGGATATATCTACATGGGCGCACATCACCACGTCGCAAATTGAGTATTCACAAGTGTTTCCGTGAGTAAAGGTGAGTCAGTGTAAGAAAATTACGGGACTCATCATCCGTGGTTCATGCGGATGGCCAATTCGTCGATCATGTTAGATTCATCGTTTCCTGCTTTCACCGGCTGTAATCATGCTCACGGGCCAAGCGCGTCATTTTTTAGACCATCATCGGGTCGCGAGATTCGCAACCGCAGATCCCGGCGGTCAGCCTCACATTGTGCCGATCTGTTATGCGGTGTCCGGTGACTCGGTGTATTTCACCATTGACGAGAAACCAAAGCGGTTGACGGACAAGCCGCTCAAGCGAATTAGGAATCTACAACAAAACCCGCACGTTGCGCTCGTGGTCGACCGTTATGATGAGGACTGGACACGGCTCGGCTGGGTGATGGTACAGGGCGAGGCCGCTTTGCTGGACAACGGTGAAGAGCACTCAAAGGCACAGCGACTATTGAAGGCTCGCTATCCCCAGCTGGACGAAATGCAGATCAGCGAGCTGCCTGTGATTGCAATCCGGATCAAGCGCGTGGTCAGTTGGGGTAATCTGGGTACAGACTGATAATCAAGTGCTAGACTAAATCTGCTTTCCAGATTATTGGAAGATTGAATATCTTCCCGGCGGCATCAAGGCGATTGTATAAAAATGGTCGTGACTAATTCGATGTCGGAGGAGTCTTCCCTTTTGCGAGAACAATGAACAACAAACACCTCACCGTCTACTGGGGAGAAGAACTTGGACGGTATGGTTTTGGAGAGGACCACCCCCTTGGGCAGGATCGACTCGCTGCATTTCGCGTTGCGGCCATCTCCGCTGGGATTGATCTAAGCGCAGAAATCGCTGCTCCTGTGGCGTGTAACGTTATCGACCTCATTTTGTTCCATGAACCGGAGTATGTCCAGCGAGTAGAGGAACAGTCCACCATTGGCAAAGGGTATCTGGACTGTGGTGATACTCCCGCGTATCCAGGGATTTACGATGCCGGTCGGTTCGTCGTTGGAACTGGATTAGCTGCGATCAATCGAATCATGAAACATGACTGGCACCACGCGTTTGTGCCCATTGGAGGACTTCATCATGCTCGGCGGAATGGTGCTGCCGGTTTCAGTGTATTCAACGATTGTGGAATCATGATCGAGGCACTGCGCCGCCGTTTTGGAATTGTCCGCCTCGCGTACGTTGATATCGATGCCCACCATGGTGACGGCGTCTACTATGCGTTCGAAGAAGACCCTGACCTCGCTATCGCGGATATTCATGAAGACGGTCGTTATCTCTACCCGGGAACTGGGGCTGCCAACGAGGAGGGCAAGGGAATTGCGCGGGGCACCAAGTTGAATATCCCACTAGCACCGGGCAGCAATGACAGGGATTTTTTTCGCGCCTGGTCCCAGGTTGAAGCCCTGGTCGAAGATCACAAGCCCGAATTCATCATCTTTCAAGCGGGTGTCGATAGCATGGGTGGGGACCCATTGACCCATCTTCAATTCTCTGTGGCAGCTCATGCACACGCAACCAAGCGACTGGTTGAACTGGCGAACAAATACGCCCAAGGACGTCTCCTGGTCTATGGTGGTGGTGGCTACAATCTTGATAATGTTGCGAAGGGCTGGTGTGCGATATGCAAAGAACTTATTTGAGCGACTGGTGTTTCGTATCGTCTGAACAATTCAAGAAGAAGTGTCAACGAGAAACTGGTCGGTAGCGCATTCTAGAGAGGCCCGTCATCCTCCGATTTAAATAGGCTTTTCGGTAGATTTTCATACGACTTAATTATTTTCATCTCATTACTGGCCCAGTGATAAACCGAAATGACTAGACTAGGCGATGCGTGGTGATTCGTCACGATGATCGAACAGAGAGTCGAGGTCTCGAGACATGGACGGAAAAGTCATTGATTTCTTCTGGCCCAACGCCACTGGGAAACATGTCATGTTTTACGTCGTTCTCGGACACCCAAATCGCGTGGGACTGGGACTGACGAGATGAGCACGATGGTGGAGCGCCCCCACGTTGTCATCGCTGGAGCCGGGTTTGCGGGCCTCTACGCCGCCCGCTCACTTAAAACAGCACCGGTACGCGTAACCATCGTCGACCGCCAGAACCACCATCTGTTTCAGCCCCTCCTGTACCAGGTTGCAACAGCCGGCCTTTCGGCACCCGACATTGCGACCCCCATCCGAGCTATCCTTCGGCAACAAGCCAACGCGACTGTTCTGCTTGCCGAAATAGAGTGCGTTAATCCCAATCACCGATGCCTCGTTCTGGACGGTGGTGAACTGGTCTATGACTTCCTGATTCTGGCCACGGGTTCCAGTTCCAACTACTTCGGTCACTGCGAGTGGGCTCAGCATGCGACGAGCTTGAAGAGTGTTGAGGACGCTTTCGAGATTCGTCACCGCGTGCTATTAGCCTTCGAGGCGGCCGAACGGGAGAGAGATACCGACGAACAGCGGGCGCTCCTCACCTTTGCCATCGTCGGGGCAGGCCCTACCGGAGCTGAACTGGCCGGAGTCCTTCGGGAGATCGCGCAGCACACACTTGCCCGGGATTTTCGAAATTTTGATCCAGGATCGACTCGGGTCGTCCTCATTGACGCGGCAGATCGTGTCCTGCCAAGCTTTCCAGAACCATTGTCACAAAAGGCCCGAGTCATGCTCGAGGCACTCGGGGTAGAAGTACAAACGAGCTCACGGGTCGTCGACATGGATGCGTTGAGCCTCACCTTGGCGTCTACAACATCCTTGGCAACGGCACCTCAGAAGATTTCTACGCGCACCATTCTCTGGGCGGCAGGCGTCACTGCATCGCCGCTCGGTGAAAACCTCAATGCGCCCCGAGACGAGTGGGGCCGGGTGTACGTTGAGCCTGATCTCTCTGTCCCAGGATATCCTGAATTATTCGTAGTCGGCGACCTCGCTCACGTAGACCGTGTTGGCCAACCGGTACCCGCAATGGCACCACCCGCAATCCAGGAGGGCCGCCACGCAGCAAATATGATCCAAGCGGAACTCCGCGGAGACCCGCGTACGTCGTTCCACTATAAAGACCGCGGCATGCTTGCTTCGATCGGGCGCCGGGCCGGGTTGGCGTCGATTTTCGGTCGTAACTTCTCGGGTTTGATTGCCTGGCTGCTCTGGCTGCTAGTACACATCACCTCGCTGATCGGATTTCGCAACCGACTGGTCGTACTATTCGAGTGGTCCTGGGCGTACTTTACCTACCAGCGAAGTGCGCGGGTAATCCTGCGAAAGATAAGATGAAGTAGAGGAGTTGAATTCACCTACTCATCGTTCGCTGAATCGCTGAACGAAAGGCAAGCGCCGCTCAAGCAGGGTCTTTGATTCGTGCGTGCCTTTTGAGCAAGTTCTAAACCATCATTTTCCATCACCCGGCTTGGTACCCACTGCACAGTGCAGACCCGACGCAAACAGGAAGCTACCATCGTCGATCGCGGCCGATTTAGCCGCTATCCAGGCCTGGGTCTCACTCTCGTTGAACTGGGCGAGGAAATAAGACTCTCGATACGCCCACGCAGCGCCGTAGGGATCGCGCAGGGTCAGAAAGTGGGGGAAGAAACGTAGATCCTCAAGCCCATTGGACAGGAAGCGACGGTACAGACTGGCATCCGCACACCCGTGCTCGATGACCGATTGGTAAGGCGTCAGCACGCGTTCCAAAATTGAGGCATCCACTGGTATGGTGCACACATTGCTCATATCGATGGCCCGAACGATAACACCGACACGCCCCCTGGGATTAACCACCCGGACCATCTCCTTGAGCATGCGGTCGGCATCACATTCTTCCATCACCGTGGAGGAAAACGCGATGTCGAACTCGCCGTCAGCGAATGGCAGCCGCTCAGCATCTGCCTTCAGAAAAACCAACTCTCCGAACCCCTCCCGATCCGCCAATACACGAGCCTCAGCGAGAAAGAACCGGTTCAGATCGGTGGCAATTATCGGATTGTGGCGCCGAGTCCGGTGGGCGATCCAGCGTGTCAGCACCCCGGTTCCGCAGCCGATTTCCAGGATGCTCTGCCCTGGCCCCGGGTTTAGCTCGTCAAACACTGCCCCCACGGCCCGCTGGTAGCCGGGCTCGGAACCGCGGGACTCAAGCATCGCAACCATGCCCAGGTGAGCACCGCCGAGAACGATCACCCGAAACGTCCTGGCGAGTACGTCGAGAGCGGATTCCCACTGTGAGGGGGAAAGGAGCAGGGGCAGCAACACCAACGCTTGACCAGACCCGCAAGCGTGAAACGAAACCCCTTCTATCTCTCCGGCGACTTCGCCTTGGGCTGGCAGTATCGTGACTCCACCGTCGCCGTCGCGGCTCACCAGCGCGTCGACTACAGCATCTGTGTTTTCCTGGACCACATCGGTCCATGTCGTGGTGGAGTAGCCATCAAAGCGCAGCAGTCGGGCATCGGGCAGCGATGGTGCGCCCTGCCCGACCACTTTCGATGGCAGGCCGTCGCTGCCGGTGATGAGAGTGAGCCGGTTCCCCAACCCGGCCAACGAACTGGTTTCCAACCGATTGGGATTGACCAAGGTGAGGCTGGCGACTCGATGCTCTGCTGAGTCCACCAACGGCAAAAGTTCACTGGCAAGCCCGGCTGCAAAGTGGGCGCGCTTGATACTCAGGTGATCTAGAACAGCAGCTATCCGACGGTGCGGTGGCATCAGTTCCCCGGCTGGAAACGGGTGAACCGGCCCGCTTGTGTGATTCGGCGACCCTTCGGACTGGCTCGATTTTGAAGATGCGCCCATATGTTCAAACACTATCACATCAACTGGAACACGCCCCAGTTCTCTCGATAAATCGTCCATTGAGATCGCCTGGGCTGCGAATCCAGTTTGACGGTTCTGCGATCCTCGACCTCGACTCTTGAGATGAAAAAGAGTCTTTCGAGGATCAAGCAACAGGCTAAGACATCAACCTCGCTTCGCAGATTCATAGTCATCCGATCTACACAACGATTGATTGTCTGTTCGACTAATCGCCCGCGGCTAGGCCCTCACGACGAGGATCTACACCGCTTAACAATTGCCCGCCGGCCAAGACCTGAATAAGATGCAGACCACTGTTCAGATCACGAACCTGGGTCTTGTGACCCAGTCCCTGCAGGCTGGCGTTGAGTTGTGCAGTAGCCTCAGCCGGCTCAAGGTCAGTCGTACCGTTGCGGTTGCAGAAATGAGGCATTGAAACGGCCTGCTGGGGGCTCATTCCCCAGTCGAGAACACCCACCAGGGATTGGGCTACGTAACAGATAATCCGGCTACCGCCAGGAGAGCCGGTCACGAGAACGGGCTCACCGTGCGAATTAAAAACAATCGTCGGGGCCATGGAACTGCGGGGCCGTTTGCCGCCCTCGACCCGGTTGGCAACTTCCAGGCCGTCGCGTTCTCCTACAAATGCAAAATCAGTGAGTTCGTTGTTCAGCAAAAAACCGTCAGTCATTAGTCGACTACCAAACCCGGACTCAATGGTCGTGGTCATCGAGACGATATTGCCCAGGCCGTCAATAATGCTCAGGTGGCTGGTCCCAGCCGACTCGGGCTGGTAGACCGTGGCGTTTGCAGTCAGTGCACCAGGCGGAGTGCCCGCAGGGGCCTCGCCAATCGAGGATTCGACGTGGATCATGCGGCTACGTCTAGCAAGGTAGCCCGAATCTAGCAGTCCGACGACCGGTACCGGTACGAAATCACTGTCGGCCATATAGCGGGCCCGGTCAGCGAAGGCAAGACGCGATGCTTCCAGGATCAGGTGAATGCTGTGCGGGTTCGGGCCCATGTTCGGCAGGTCAAAACGCTCAACCAGTCCCAGGATTTGACCAACAGTCAGCGCACCAGAACTGGGTGGCCCCATGCCGCACACTGAGTAGCCCCGATAGGGCGCACAAACCGGTGGCCGCAAAATAGTTTGATATTGCGCCAGATCTTCGCGTGTCATCAGGGCAGGCAGCTCGGACGTATTTTCAAGTGTCTTTAGCAGTCGTGAGGCAATTGCGCCCCGGTAAAAAGGTGCGATTCCTTCTTGTGCAATCTTTCGCAGGGTATCTGCAAAGGCGGGATTTTTCAGCGTGAAGCCAACCTTCAGGGGTGTACCGTTCGCGTCAAAGAAGTACGCCCGCGCTGCAGAGAATTGGCGGAGACCTCGGTCTGCCGCACCGGCGATGGACTGTGCCAGGCGTGGCGATACAGTGAAGCCGCTAGTGGCCAAAGCGATGGCCGGTTCAAAGAGACCAGCCCAAGATTTCTCTCCAAAGAGATCGTGCGCCGTATGCAGTAAGTGTAGGGTTCCTGGAATACCCACGGCGCGTCCACCCAGCATGGCTTCGCGCCACTTAAGCGTGGCGCCATTGGCATCCCGAAAGTAGTCAGCATCTGCCGCGGCTGGGGCAGTTTCACGACCATCAAGCGCGTACAACCGGCGTGCCACAGCGTCCCAGTACAACATGAATGCGCCACCACCAATGCCCGAGGACTGAGGTTCAACCAGATTCAGAACCATCTGCGCGGCAACCGCAGCATCAACCGCGGTCCCTCCATTGGCTAAGACATCTTCCGCCGTACGGGTTGCTAGTGGGTGGGCGGTTACCGCCATAAAACGCTCGGCGTGTACTACGGGCTTGTCCTGCCAGCCAGTTGCCGGTTGGGGGCTTGCAATTGACGCTGCGTGAACGGGTGGTATAGAGCCCAAGGCAATCAAGCAGCCGACTAGAACTGAGTGCCACGGATATGGGCGGTGAGAAAATAGCTGCCGACAACGACCCAGGGTGTGGGGCGTACTATCGTCTATCCCTGCCCTCCTACAGAACAGTGCCATCAAGAACCTCGTCAGTGATTCGACGGGGTAGATACTGGCCGTCGATCTCTTCAGCGAAGAATCTGCCGTTTTCGACCACAACCTTGCCCCGTAGAATGGTCAACACCGGCCAGGCACTGACCCGCTTACCCTCCCACGGCGTGTAATCGGTCTCATGCAGGTCTTCATTGCGCACGACGCGGGCCTCGTTCGGGTCGAGCAGAGTAATGTCAGCATCACTGCCAGGGGCGATCGCCCCCTTACGAGGATATAGACCCATGATCTTTGCCGCGTTGCTCGAGACCAGGTCCGCATACTGCGAAAGCGAATAGCCTCTCGCGGTGACCATCTCCTGATACATGACCGCGAGGCGTGGTTCGACGCCGGAATTTCCGCCGGTCGTGTCATCGATACGCTGGCCTTGGGTCTTGACCGACAACCGGCAGCACAACTCATCTGTCGCGATACAGTGAATCGTGCCGTCCTGCGTTGCCTGCCATAAAGCTTCCTGATCTGCCTCGGTCTTCAGTGAGGGGTAGGTGTGATAGATCTGTCCATTCGGACGGCGGTAATCGTCCTGGTTGTAGAGCAAATACTGGTGCAGAGTCTCACCGTACACCGGCAACTTTTTAGCCCGAGCTTCTTCAACCGCAGCGACGCCCGTGGCTGCACTGATATGCATCATGTACAGCGCAGCACCTTCAACGTTTTCGGCCAACCTCAGTACCCGGCGGAAAGACAGGTCCTCAGACAAGACCGAGTGCACTTCAGCCATGTTCTCGAAACCGGCTCGACCCTCCTGAAACAGACGACCGTACATGTGCATGACCAGGTCGTTGTCCTCGGCGTGGATTACTCCGAGACCACCGGATCGAGCCATGGCCTGGAACACTTCCCACATGTAGCCGAAGTCAACCATTCGCCCGCGTCGGCTCGGCGTGATGTCTGTTGTGAATATCTTGATCGTCGGATAGCCGGCCTGGATGACTTCCGGTATGGTATCGATCAGTTCCAGCGGCATACCGCCACGGAGCATCAGGTGATAGGCATAGTCGCAGTGGCAGCGCCCTTGCCAATCTTGGTCACGACGACTGATGGTCTGCTCAAAGGTCTCCCCCTCCTCCCACGCTGCAAAGTCGATCATTGTAGTGGTGCCGCCGTACAGTGCCGCCCGACTGACCTGTGACGGAGGCGCGGTCAACTGCGCAGCGACCCCTTCAATTGCCGGGATGTGCCACGAACAGTGGACGTGGGGATCAATGCCCCCAGGCATGACGATCTTTCCCCCGGCATCGATGACGCGAGTGTTGTCATCGGCCTCAAGGGCACCTGACATATCCACGGCCACAACCTTCTCCCCGGTAATCCCGACGTCATAGTCGCCACATCCATACGGTGTGACCACCTCTCCACCGCGAATCAAAATATCGAGCATGTATTCTCTTTCCTCGCTGGTTAACGACCAATAGCCTCTTTATTCGGCTGTGAGCTGTTCAACTGGCGAACTTCGGCATCCAGTGTTTCTATCAGCGCGTTGACCCACGTAGGCTGGATTGTTTTGGCGATGAAAACCAGACGGCTCCGCCGGTCGCTGCCTGGCCAGTGGTCCAGCCAGGTGGGTGGATGAAACACGTGCTGCACCCCGTGGATAACTGCGGGATGTTCAGGATCTTCCTCGATATTTACGATACCCTTTAAGCGTAGGAGGTTGGCACCACAATGCTCGCTGAGAGCCTGGAGCAGCAACGTCAGAGTCACTGCGCACAAGGGTCTCTTACGGACGATACTGAAGGTCTCGATCAAGCTGCCATGTGAGCCCGGCCTACCGTTGTTGCCGTTTGGTTGGGCTGATTGCGGTTTGACGCCACCCGACACACTCTGGCCCAGCCAGCGGAGTGGGTCGACCTGCTCTTGAGCAGAACCCAGCAAAAGAGAAGGCGCGATTTCTCCATTGACAACTGAGTGCAGTGGCGCCCATGGGTTCAGCTTGCGCACGTTTGAAAGCAGTCGTTGGACATCATCGCCGACAAGATCAGTCTTGGTCAGTACCAGCTTATCCGCCACCGCAATCTGCCGGGCTGACTCCGAATAACGCGTTAGTGTCTCAAAACCCAACAAGGCATCCACCGTGGTCACCACGTTTGCCAGCTTCAGTGTCTCAGCCAGAGCCATATCCGAGGCTAGGGTCTGCAAAACCGGTGCCGGATCGGCCAGGCCAGAGGTTTCGATCACGATCTGTTCGAATGCCGTCACCTCCCCGCGCTGCCGTCGAGCCAGCAGATCGTGAAGAGTCACCACAAGATCATCGCGAAGCCGGCAACACAGGCAACCAGTGGCCAATTCAACGAAGTCCTCCTCGCTGGTCTCAATTAATTCATGATCCAGACCCATCTCGCCGAATTCATTGATGATAACCGCCGTTCTGCCCATCTCCGGATGGCGCAGCAGATGCGACAGTAGCGTGGTCTTACCGCTGCCGAGAAATCCTGTCAGGACCGTTACCGGGATCATTTTCACTTTCGGTCGACTGCTATAGGCTGCCCGCTTTTGGGGTAATCACCAGACCATAGGCTCGTTGCTCAGGTGCCAGCTCTTCACGTAGGGCCCGCAGCATCGTCAACACCGAGGGGTAGAGCCGGCGCTGCGGCTGTTCAATCCCCCCATTCAGACGGAACAAAACCCACTGCCAGCCGCCTGTGGGACCTGGGCGACAAGTGACCTGAATAGCAATACCATCGGCAGCGCTTACCTGCGCCTCGGGCCGATCATTACTGACCGTAACGTCAGCAACAACATTCCACGCCGTGACTGCCCCTTCAAGCAGGTCTTTCAGATGACGCTCAACACAGTCCATGTCTAGGTTCGAGTGTGTCACAGCGTAATACTCAGGCTGGATTGAAAGATACCGCATGCAACCAGCGATCACCCCGTTGACCCGGTAGAATAACGCGAAACCCAGTAGGATAAACATCCGGGGTCAAGCGTCCCAGTGGACAAGTTCGGCATGATATCAAGGATGGGGCAGTGCGTCGTTCCACAGTTCTTGGTTTCCTTAATTGTTGGGGATATCAAGAATCCTGAAGGACGGATGAGTTTCGACTTTTTCAAGGTTCTCTTTAATCACCCATCAATGTGTCGGCAGCGAACTCGTATGTCAACAAGTGACTGTAATGCAGCTTAATCTCCCCGATCCCGCCTATAACAAATCCGAACGCGCCCAGGGAAATTTCCGCCTGGCTCTCAAGGTGTCCTTGTATTTCGTAGCCTTGCTCTGGGTTGTTACATTGCTGGACTGGGGGTTGGAAATGGAGTTAACCCGTTTCGGCGTGCGCCCCCGCTCGCTTCCAGGCCTGCCTGGTGTTCTGGTTGCACCACTTCTGCACGGAGACTTTTCCCACTTGATTTCGAACTCACTGCCACTGCTGGTCTTGGGGACAGGGATGCTCTACCTGTACCCACATTCATCGCTTAAAGTAATACCGGCAGTCTACCTGGGTCCGGGCTTGGCAGTCTGGCTGTTCGGGCGACCACCCCTACACATCGGCGCCAGCGGATTGGTCTATGGACTAGCGATTTACATTCTCATATCAGGAATCATCCGACGGGATACCCGGGCTGTAAGCGCCGCCATGCTTGTTTTTTTTCTATACGGAACATTACTCTGGGGCTTGTTGCCAAACCATTCGAGTATCTCTTGGGAGACCCACCTGATAGCAGCACTCATTGGCCTGGTACTTGCCTTACTTTTTCGCCGGCTGGATGTTCCTTTGCGAAAACGTTACGACTGGGAGAATGAGTCCGATGACGACAACGACCAGCCCGTGAACTGAACATGTGTAGAACACTTCAGCGTTTCCTAGAACGGTTTCGCTCCAAGTAATTCAGCAACTGAGTATCAAACCCAAACTCCTTAAGGTTGTTGTGCCCTGCACCTTCAAAAAACCAGGCGGTCTTGGGCTCTGGTGCTGCTTCAAAGACTCTTTTGCCAAACGACACGTGAATGATGTCATCCTGTTCCCCGTGCATCACCACAACGGGAGAGGTAATCATATTTATGATGGCAAGCGTGTCGTAACGGTCTCGGACCAACCATCTGACAGGAAGAAACCAGAATTGCCTTTGCGCAACATCGGCAATCGAAGTGTACGGCGCCTCTAGAATGACTGCAGCAAAATCGTGTTCCGTCGCTGCCTTCACAGCGATTCCACAACCCAGAGATTCGCCATACAGGATCACCTTTTCGCGGGGTATTTCCCTGCTGGACAAAAAATCGAGTGCGGCCTTGGCGTCGATGTGTAATCCCGCCTCAGACGGTTTACCCGGATTGCCACCGTATCCTCGGTATTCGAGAAACAAAAACCCGTAACCCGCCTCCAAGATTCTGCGGAATTTCTCTACCCTGTGCCCGATATGCCCGGCATTCCCGTGAAATAATAGAAACGTGCCGCCATCACGGGCGGGGTCCGGTTTCATAAACCAGGCTGTCAGCTCGAGCCCGTCTTCAGTCTTGAGTTTTACTTCTTCCAGCCCGATTGCTGCATACTGGGATAGGTCGGGCCTTTCATTTGAAGGAAAATAGAGAAAAGATCTCTGCATAATGAAGAGCGCCAGGATCAACAACGCATACAGAAATATGCCGCTAATCAATAAAAAGTATATTGTTTTCATTAACCCACGTTTCAGGTCGATCGACAGGAAGTGCTTACAAAGTCAACTGTACTGATGATTGCACCCACCACTACTAATGTTACCTCAGCTACCGCTAGCGTGAGGGCCACACGACGTCGTTATGCACTGGTCGGAATATCCGTCGCACTGGCCTGCTTTCTATCAGCTGCTGCCGAGTCAGCTTCAGAACGCAGTGCCCTACCTGGCCTGGAACCTTTCCCGGATCAGTTGGGCGCCAGACTTATGCAGAACTACCAGGCGAAAGGATCGGACTACAAACCCCGTACGCACCACCTTCGACCGAACGGTACTCCAAAGTTCATCAACCGACTCATCTTCGAGGCGAGCCCCTATCTTCTCCAGCATGCGCACAATCCGGTCAACTGGTACGCGTGGGGACCCGAGGCCCTTGAGGCCGCTAAAGCCGAAGGCAAAACCATCCTGCTCTCCATCGGGTATTCCACTTGTTACTGGTGTCACGTTATGGAAGAAGAATCCTATGAGAACGAGCGGGTCGCCGAGGTTCTGAACCGCGATTTCATCGCAATTAAAGTCGATCGGGAAGAGCGGCCAGATCTAGACAAAATTCACATGGACGCGGTCGTTGCGATTCGCGGGCATGGAGGCTGGCCTCTGAACGTGTTCCTGACACCGAACCTTGAGCCCTTCTGGGGCGGGTCTTACTTTCAAAAAGAGCAGTTTCTCGACATCCTTGGTCAGATCCGTACAGCCTGGGAAAAAGAGCCAGAAAAAATTGTGCAATCAGGCAGTCAGTTGAGCCAATACCTCGAGACACAAAATCAGCTGCTCAAGGGAGTTGAGGTGCTCGACGAAATGGTCCTCAAAGCGGCCTATGACAGCTTAGCCTCCAGCTTTGACGATGAGTTCGGTGGATTTGGATGGGCGCCGAAGTTCCCACCGAGCATGCGTTTGCAGTTACTTCTCAGAATAGCCCGCAGAACAGGAGAGCCGGTGGCACTGGAGATGGCGGAGAAGACTCTCGATCATATGGCCCGCGGCGGAATTTACGATCATCTTGGAGGCGGTTTTCACCGTTATTCGACAGACGAGCGGTGGCTGGTGCCCCATTTTGAGAAGATGCTTTACGACAACGCCTCACTGGCCTGGACTTACCTGGAAGCATACCAAGTCAGTGGCAAAGCGATGTACAGCCGTGTTGCGCGCGAAATACTCGACTATGTACTTAAGGAGATGACCCACCCGGGCGGCGGATTTTATTCAGCCCAGGATGCAGGAGAAGTCGGCGAGGAAGGCGCATTTTATGTCTGGCACACTTCGGAACTAAGGGAGTTCCTGAGCCCTCAAGAGTTTGCGCTTTTTGAGAAAGTCTACGGGCTCAGCGAGCCGAACAACTTCGAGAACGGCACTCACATTCTCAATCTTCAGGACGAGTATGACTGGACAATCAAAGCCAATCCCCTGATTAGATCGGCCCATCACAAGCTCTTGGCGGTTCGACAAGCACGACCTTCCCCCCTTAAGGACGACAAGATTCTGACCGCCTGGAACGGTCTCATGATCGCCGCTATGGCCAAGGCGAATCAGGTCCTGGGTGAGGCGCGATTTCTCGATGCTGCCCGACGTGCCGCCCAGTTCCTCAAACAAAATCTTATGTCTGACAGGGGACTGCTTCGGCGCTATCGTGATGGCGAAGCCACTTTTGACGGATATCTCGACGACTACGCCTATCTGATATCAGGCCTGCTGACCCTGTATGAAACAGACTTCGACCTCTCGTGGATCGACTGGGCACGAGAGCTCCAGGCAAAACAAGATGAGTTACTCTGGAACGAGCAACTCGGCGCTTACTATTTTTCCAGGGCTGGCGACCCTCACCTGATTCGGCGCTCAGTCGATTTTGTGGATGGCGCTCGCCCCAACAGTAATGCCGTCTCGGCATTGAATCTCTTTAAGTTATTCGCCCTCACGTTCCATGCCCCCTATCAAGAGAAGGCCAAAACCTTGCTGACCGCCAATGGTGGTAACCTATCGCGCCAGCCGGGCGCCTTTGCCCAGACCTTGATTGCCCTTGATTACCACCTCGATCGCTCAAAGGAGATCGCTGTAATTGGTGCCAGCAACAACGCCGACACCCAAGCGGTGCTGTCCTGGCTTCGAAGCAGCTTCAACCCGAACAAAACCCTGGGCGCTGGTCGACCTGAGCAGAGCGACACACTCGCACTGCTTGCCCGAAAGCCGATGATCGAAGGTAAAACTACCGTTTACGTGTGCGAAGACACCATCTGCAATTTACCCACTGCTGACCTGAAGCAGGTCCAGCGCCTGGTCTCGGACATCAAGACGTATTCCTTGGCACCGTAGTTGTGGTGCTTACAGCGACAGCTCGTGACGCTAAACGGAACGAGTCGTCATGCCCAAGCGCCATAATCGGTTTCTAGGCTAAACTTGTTACCCGTTAACGGAACTGCGCAATGGACAGGTTATCCCGATGACCGAAGCAATCGACTCCGCCCTGGCCAAGCAAGCCATGATTGCGTATTGCACAAAAAAAGGCGCATTGGCCTTCGGCGTGGCGGACGTCGACGCACTTGAGAAAATAGCCCCAAAGGGCCACGGCCCGCGGGACATGCTGCCCCGGGTCAAGTCTGTGATCTCTATAGGCGTCGGCGGCGGGACCAAGGGTGCCTGGGCTGCAGATGCCAAGACCCTTGCCTACATTGGCGACACCGAAACCACGGCTTATCGCATTGCCTACGGGCTCGCCTTCATGATCGAGCGTGAGTACGGCGCGCAGGCGATTTTCTGCCCGCCGGATATGGACCCCGAAAAAGGCGCACGCACACCGATGCAAAGCCTCAAGCTTCACGCCGAGATCGCAGGTATCGGTGCACGGTCCATGGCCGGGGACATCCTGCTGCACCCTGAATTCGGTATGATGTACTATGCCTCGGTCTTTACTGAACTAGAGATTCCTGCTGATGTACCGATGGAAGATAACCCGTGTCCCCACCCGTCGTGCGTGAAGCTTTACAAAAAATCCGGTAAGACGCCCTGCATGCAGTTTTGTCCTGTTGATTGCATCAGCGGGACAATTGATGAGGCCGGGAAGGTTTTGGAGATGCATTACGACGCCCATGCCTGCGCAACGATGTCTCAGCAGTATGAAGCCATTCCCAGTATGCTCCTCGACATGATGGATGCACAGGATCCGATCGAACGCGGTATGGCGGTACACAGCCCCGAGAATCAACTAATCTGGTACAAGCTTTCGATCGGTGCCGGGGAACTGCTGTCGCTGTGCTATGAGTGCATGCGTGTTTGTCCGATCACCCAGACTGCACTGATGGCCGACCCCGTCGCCCGAGGCCGGGGAATGCGTCAAAAGGTAGCGGAAGCGGAAGCCCAGGCATACGCTGAGCTCGACGTCGAGGCGGACCAAGGCGACTGAATAGGCGGCAGGAACATGGCTTACGGGGTAACACAGCAGATGATCGATACCTATGGGGAGATCATTTTTAAGCTGAGTCTCAACAAGCAGACACGCATAGGCGATCCCGTACGCGAACTCGATTTCGACGAGATTGCGCAGCAACGCGCCGGCAGCGGCCTGACAGATGAGGAAATCGCAGCGCGAATCGGTTTATTGCCTGAACAGGTCGGCGTAGTACGGGTTTTCGTCGAGCGAAAATACTATCGGATCGATCAGCACCGAATGCTGTTTCACCTCGGGGGGGGCAAGCGCTGGAAGAAAGACCGGTACCAGGATCCCAAGGAGAGACTGAAGATCCGGGACGATGGCATGGCATTGCGTGCGGCTTTGACTTTCAACCCTGACCGGGCAGCGATCTATCTAGAGCAGGGACTGTGGAACAACGACACACTGAGTGGTTGGCTGACGAAGTACGCCGCTGAAACACCGGACACCTCGGCAATCATCACTTCGACCGAACGCGTGAGTTACGAGCAGCTGAAAAACAAGGTCGATTGCCTGACCTGCGGCTTGATGGGTCTTGGGCTCGGCAAAGGCGACATTGTGGCAGTGCAGTTGCCGAATATTCAAGAGTTTCTGATCGCCTACCTCGCAATCGGCTCTTTTGGTGGCGTGATGCAGACAATTCACATGCCCTACGCCCAGGCGGATATCGAATTCCTGCTGGAACATGCCAAGGCGCGGGCGGTCATCTGCCTGCCTGCATTCAAGAAAATACCGACTGTTCAGATCATGCTCGAGTGCAAGCAAAAGTTTGCTGCGCTTGAGCACGTGGTCGTTCTGGGGCCGGAAACAGTGACAGGTGCAATCGAGTTTTCCAGTCTCATGGCTGAGAACACTCCGGTGATCGGTAATCCACCTGTCGGTGCCGATCCTTACCTATTGCTCTACACCTCAGGCACGACATCGAACCCCAAGGCCGTGCCACTGACCTACCAGAACATGATGAGCAACAGCCGGCTGAGTGTCGACAAGTTCCAAGTCACTAACGATGACCGCATTCTGTCGGTGGCGCCCTTCAGTCATCTCTACGGACTGCACAACTATCACATTGCCTTGTGTGCCGGGGCAGCAGCCGTTCTGCTACCCGCATTCGCGCCAACAGAGATGGCGCAACTAGTTGAAACAGCGCGGCCTACGGCCATATTTCTAGGCCCTGCTCATGCGGTCGCCCTGCAGAATGCTGGCATTTTGGACAACCATGATTTCTCCTCCGTACGCTTCTCAGTGTTCTCAGGCGCCTACTGCCCGCCGGACCTGCTTCGTACCTATCATTCGAGCACTGGAAGCATCGTCTGCCAGCTGTGGGGCATGACCGAACTGGCCGCCGGCACCTACAGTTACCCGCACCAGAATATGGAAGTCGGCATCAATAGCGCCGGCCCTGCGGCTCCGGGCAATGAAATCAGAGTCGTTGACCAGGAGATCGGCGAGGCTGTTTCCGCCGATACCGAAGGCGAGTTACAGGTGCGAGGGTGTTCCGTGTTTCCGGGCTACCTGGATAATCCCCAGGCCAATGCGGACGCCTTCGCCGACGACGGCTGGTTTAGGACCGGTGATCTGGCCATGATCAATCAAGACGGCAACCTCAAGATAACCGGCCGTATCAAGGATGCGATCAATCGCGGTGGTGTCAAATACAACCCAGCTGAGATCGAGGAGATTCTTCTGACTGACTCCAAAATTGAGATGGTCGCGATCGCACCCGTAGCGGATGCGTCACTGGGCGAGCGTGCCTGCTGTTTTGTCCAGATGAAACCAGGCGAATCAACCGATCTTGACGATATCTGCTCTTTGTTAGAAAGAAAAAATATCTCCAAGAACAAATGGCCGGAACGTCTGATAATCGTTGATGAAATGCCACTTACGCCGACTCGAAAAGTGATTAAGAGCAGGCTTACTGAACAGGTACAAAAAACCACTTAGAAGGCAGCGTACTGACCTCGACTTTTATAAACCTGGGGCGTTGCGTCAGAATCCAGACTTGTTACGCATGGCGGCATGTTTGTAGTGTTATTCAGGTTATTCGCGCAGAACCTGGCGAAATTAGGCCGGAAATGGATCGGGTTGACTCGGGTTCGTCGCGAGCCACACCGACTTGGTTTGCATAAAACAGCGCATACCTTCAAAGCCAGCTTCGCGCCCGTAACCCGATTGCTTAAAACCACCGACCGGCGATTGGGTAGCGGCATTGAAATAGTTGTTGATGTACACCGTACCTGCCTGAATTCGATCGGCCAGACGAATGGCCTTATTCACATCCTGGGTCCAGATTCCTGCAGCCAGGCCATAGACGGTGTCGTTAGCCATACGCACCGCCTCGTCTTCATCCTGGTACGGGATCATAACGACCACAGGACCAAACACTTCCTCCTGCGCCAGGCGCGCGTCGTTAGTCACACCACTGAAAATTGTGGGGCCGATGTAATACCCCTGGTCCGGGCCCTTACCCCGACCGTCAAGCAGCAGTTCGGCGCCTGCTGCAAGGGCGTTTTCAATATCCCGATGAACCTTGTCGTAATGCGGCCGATTGGCGATCGGTCCCACCTGCGTGGACGGGTCCAGGGGATCACCCACCCTCGCCCGTGAAGCCACAACAACCAGGCGTTCTGTGAAGTCTTGAATCTGGCTTTGATGCACCAGAATTCTCGAACCCGAAATGCAACTCTGGCCTGTCGCTGGAAATATCCCGCTCACCACGCCGTTCACCGCAAGATCCATGTCGGCATCCTGTAAAATTATCTGAGGCGATTTGCCGCCAAGCTCCATCACAACGGGTTTAACTTGCCGGGCAGCGACTTCTGCTGCAGCCCGGCCACCTGGTATGCCCCCGGTAAAACTGACCATTCGCACATCAGGATGATCAACGAGCGGTTCGCCAGTGCTCTTTCCATAGCCGGTGACCACATTGAGTAGTCCCTCTGGGAGATCCGCTTCCTGTAGAACCGACATCAGTTCAAGGGTCGATACTGACGCATGTTCCGAGGGCTTGATCACCACCGCATTACCGGCGGCCAGTGCCGGCGCTAACTTACAGATCAATACCCCGAGAGGCGAATTCCACGCGGTGATTAACGCACAAACGCCAAATGGTTCCCAGCGCAGGTAATTCAGCATGTTCGGGACTTCCGTCGGTAGCAGCGAGCCTTCGAATTTGTCGCACATGCCGGCATAATAATAAAAACTATCGGTCTGCCAGGATTTCAGAGACGGTGTAATATTTTTAGGCAACTTGCCGTTATCCCGGGTTTCCACTTCGCCCAGACGCTCGGCATTTTTTGTGATCACATCACCGATTCGGGTTATCACACGGCCACGCTCAGACGGCTGCATGCGCCCCCACGGGCCCTGGTAATAGCAGCCTTGCGCTGCCTGTACGGCACGGTTGATGTCGTCTGCGTTGCAGTCCGGCACCCTCGCCCAGACCTCACCGAGCGCAGGATTTTCACTGTCGATCCATTGCCCCGAGCCGGGATCATGCCAGTTGCCCCCGGCATAGTATTGGTATGTCTTCATTGACGTACTCCCATTGCCATCGTAACTACTCGTTACTTATCTTATCGAATATATGGCGTCGGGATCACCCATTACATTGTCTGGCAGAGTAATTCCTAGCCCCGGGCCAGATGGCGGACCGATACGGCAACCGTCAAATCTAATTACACCCTTAAGGTCCCGTTCCCGTACCAATGGCTCACGCAGATCACAACCGGCGATCAACAAGTCCGGCGGAGCGCCGACAGCAAGATGCAAGATTGCTGCTGTCGCAATATCACCGCACCATGGACCATCGATACGCATCTTCATACCGCTGTTGGCACAATAGTCCCGCACATCACGTGCTACCGTCAGCCCGCCAAGAAATGCAGGCTTAATACAAATTGATGACACCAACCGGTCATCCACAGCCTTTCTTGCGAGACTGGCTTCTTTAACACACTGATCGACCATCACCGGTTTACCAGTACGGCACGCAACTTCGGTATTTTCATCGTATGTCGAACATGCTTCTTCCCAAACAACACGTGGATCATCAAAACGAGAAATAATTTCGCAGGCTGTATCGACCGACCACCCTCCGTTGGCATCTGCTAACAGTATCTGTCTCTCCGTCAATTTCCTTAGGACTGCGCCGACTTGTTGGACGTCTTTCTCTGGAGAACCGATACCGAGTTTAAGTTGAATAACTTTACGATCTTGCCCTGCAATCTCGAGGCGTTCCGAGATTCTCTCCACACTGCACTCGGAAATAGAAAAATAGTCATCCACGCCATTTCCAAGCTTGCCACCAAGAACATTCGAGACCGGCAAACCTCGTGCCTTTCCCAAAAGATCGTAGCCGGCTGTCTGCAATCCAAAGACAATGCCGGACCAAGACCGTCCACTACCACACAGTTCTTCCGCAAGTTGAATAAGACCATCAACCTCTTTTCCGACTAACGAAGACAGGTAGAACGGCTCGTCAGCGATCAGTCGCTGTCGTTCATCTACGGACAGTGATGGTGGAAAAACAACTTCTCCCAACCCTGTCTGGCCATCGGCCGTATGCACCTGAAGAATCCGACCGTACACCACTTCCTGAGTCACATGCGACATCGCATAGGGCCCGTCACGAAACGGCATCTGGATACCCCATACCTCAATTTTTTTGATTATCACTGTGAGACAGGGTTTACGACTACGCGTGAAAATTCTTACTTGGAGTGTTTTGGTCGTTCGAACAACACTAATCGATAACGATCAGCTCGGGGCATACGTTACATAGACGTTCGCCACCTCTCTCGGTTACGACAAAGGACTCGGATACCGCCGCGCCTAAGGTTTCCAGCCAAACTCCTGACTGAAAGTGGAAGCACATGCCACTCTGAAGCACTGTTTGGTCACCCGGGCGCAGGCTAGCGGTCCGCTCGCCCCAGTCCGGAGGATAGTTCAAGCCCACAGAATATCCAACACGGCTGTCCTTGTGGTAGCCGGCCTGGTTAAGCACTTTCTGCCACACGGCTTCGACCGCTTCACAAGTCGTTCCAGGACGGGCCATGTCAAGCGCTGCATCAACACCTTCGATAATCGTACGGGTCAAAGCGGTCACCTCTGAAGGCGGGGACCCCAGATAAAGCGTCCGGGTTAAAGGTGCGTGGTAATGATGTCTGGCCCCCGCCATCTCCAGCATCACCAGAGTCTCCCGGGGAATGAGCTTATCTGACCATGTCAGGTGTGGGGTACTGGTGCCTTCACCCACCTGAATCAACGGACATAAGCCGGTGTAGTCACCGTAGACCCCCTCAACACCCAGTACCTGGGCACGGTATACCTCGGCAATGACTTCGTACTGCGCCACACCCGGTTTGATCTTTTCAATCGCGCGATTCATGGCTGCGGTACAGATCGCACCGGCTTCGCGCATATACACCAGCTCGGCGTCCGACTTGACCAACCGTGCCCAATTCACCAACTGCTCTGAATCAGACACCTTAGCATCGGGAACACCTTCGACGAGATGCGCATGGGCTCTTGCCGTGTAGTAGTGTGCATCCAACTCAACACCTATTCGGTCCGATGACCATCCGCGATCTTTTAAAAGATCTGCCAGTTCATCATAGGGATGCCCGGTTGCATGATGTATCAGCTTCTCGGAATAGCCAATGATGTTTTCCGCTGGAATATCGGTTGTGATATGCGCCGCCTTCGCATCCTGGGCTCGACCGAACCAGATCGGCTCTTCATCCAGATGAACCAATACTACCTGGGGGGTATAGAACGACCAGCCATCAAAACCGGTCAACCAGCCCATATTTGCTGGATCCTGACAGACAATCAGATCGAAGCCCGCATCCGCCATCCTTTTCTTGGTTTCTGCCAGCCGACGATCATATTCCGCCTTGTTGAATGGTGGCGTGAAAACCAGATTATCCTTTGTCAAACTTTTTGTCTCGGAGATTTTCTGGTTTGTTATGAACTTCCTTGTTAATCGTCCTTCAGGGCGACAACAGCCAGATTGTCACCAGGCTTCGTCAGACAAGGATAGTGCCGTCCAACCAGAATTCCATCGACCTTCGCTCGATATTCCACCGGCGCGGTACCCGTACGCTCCATGTCATGTATGACAGCGATCAGATCGCCCTTTTGAACCTCGTCCCCTAGATCATTACGCATTTCCAATAGTCCCGAGTGCTCACAGGTAATAAAGCAACCTGCATCGTGCGAATCTACATTGATTGAAGAGTGTCGTTCGGGTTCTCCAGGCAGTATTCCGGCGTGCATGAGCACATTCAAGATGCCGCGTTTTGCAATGCGGGCGCTGGTCGCATCGGCTGAACCGCCGCCGCCTATTTCCGTGCCTACAAACACCTTGCCCTGATTTTCGGCGGCCGTGTCATACATATGGGCTGCATCGAGTTCTAACAGCATCATTGAATAGGGCGCATTAAACGCTTCCATCGCGGCGACACACCGCGCTTGCTGTTCTTTATTGTCCAGTACATGCACACACGCAAAAGGCACGAATTCGAGTGTTTTTCCACCCGAATGAACGTCGACAACATAATCTGCCAACGGCAACAGGGTGCGGGAGAAATAGTCGGCAATAATCTCGGTGATGGTGCCGTTAGGGTCCCCGGGGAACACCCGGTTCATGTTTCCTCCATCAATCGACGATGTGCGCTTACCCGCTTTAAACGCTGGATAATTCATCGCCGGTACAATAATTACCCGACCATTTACAGTGTCGGCAGACAATTCAGTCGCCAGACACCAGAGCGCTATTGGCCCCTCATATTCATCACCATGATTTGCGCCGGTGAACAGCGCTGTCGGTCCTTCGCCATTCTTAATCACTGTGACTGGCACCATAACGGCACCCCAGGCTGAATCGTCCCCTGAATAAGGCACCTTAAGGAATCCGTGCTGGGTTCCGTCAAGATTGAAGTCAACTGTCGCTTTTATTGGGTTGTCTCTCATGTTACTGATCCTGATGATATGTCTTTGTAGTTCTTGTCTTCCTGATGCTCAAAGATCGATGTATAACCACCCGACCAGTCGGGTGGCAAGGGGATGCGCACCTCTTCATGACGCGCATAGCGAGGTTCACTGCCTCGAACCAACACGCGGTAGTGTGAACTTGGATAGGGCGGAGACGTGTAAGGCATGGCATCTGCTGCGGTATAGGTAATTACCAATGCCGGGCGGCCGCTGGCGCTGTCATTACGATTGGATCCGTGTATGGTGCAGCAATGATGTACTGACACAGTACCCGCTGGTCCTGTGAGTTCGGTTGCGTCACCGACACCCGCAGTCGCGAGATCAGCTTGGCCGATTGCCCCTGTCCACTCATTGTTATCGTCATAGTGCTCGAAGATTGACCCTTTATGGCTGGCTGGAATAACCTGCAGGGGCCCTTGTTCTGAAGATACATCCTCCAAAAACACCAAGAATTGCAGGGCACCCAGGTGGGTGTGAGGGTAGAAGCAGATATCCTGATGCCATTTCACCTCGGCACCGCCATCGGCCCACTTAAAATTCAGCATCATGTCCCGGAAACGGACATCGGGTCCCAATAAGTCCGCGGCTATGTCCGCGATAATTGAATCTGCACAAAATTGCCAGAACAGGGGATCCTTGTCGTCGACATAGGTTATTCTGCGAAGCTTCGGACTCTTGGCGGAGTGACCTTTCTCAAGATCAACTTCGTTTGAGGATTTCATGATCGTATGCGTACTGTCAACGATCCTACTGACCAGGGCACGAAATTCTTCGAGCTCACTCGTTGAAATCAATCCCGGAAACATCAGATAGCCCTGCTCAAAATACAGCTCTCTTTGATTCTGGGCTAAAAACAGAGCGGGCTGATTTAGGATATCCTGACTTCTCATGACGAGTGGTCCTGTCCAACAGTCGTCCGAGGTTGTAACTTCTTTGTTTCAGAAATCATTGTCAATAACCCATATTACAGCGGAACCCAGTTTTCATGCATTGCCGGGACGCTGCGCGATCGATTCGCCTGAACTCGGGAGATCCGAAGCAATAGTAGCGTATACAATCTACTGTTATGGACTATCGCTATCATAATTCGCCACTGGGATCGATTCTTATCGTCGGTAACGGCGGGTACCTGCACTCATTGACGCTGCCCACACAGCGGCCGGATGAATGGCCCCTGCCCGACTGGCACCTCACCAAGACGGGATTTTCAGATTGCATCAAACAGCTAGATGAATATTTCGACGGCAAACGTCAGACTTTCTCGCTAAATCTTTCGCCACAAGGTACACCCTTCCAGCAACAGGTATGGGATGCATTGCTTCAGATACCGTACGGCGAAACCAGGAGCTACCAAGATATCGCCCGCGCGATTGGTAATCCCAAAGCGGTTCGTGCGGTCGGCGGCTCCAATGCGCGCAATCCGATCGCAATCGTCATTCCCTGCCACCGAGTGATCGGCGCCAACGGGAAACTGACTGGATATGCCGGCGGTTTACAGTACAAGCGTGCCCTGCTTGACCTAGAACGTAATTAACAACACATCTTTTAAAGAATCAGGCTCCATTCCCGAACGATAGAGACCTTCAGTTTTGACCGATAGCGGTATCGGATCAGGGCACCAAGGCCATAGCCGCGGCGCAAATGAACTAACCGGCAGAAGCAGTAACCAGTTCGTTTTCCAATTGCACCCAATCACCTGTGTGAACGACTCGGCAGAGACAATCCACGTTTTCCACCCAGGCGAAAACGGTCAATAAAGGCACATCGTAGACACGTGTGGCATGCGGCAGCCAGGGTGTATTCCAGACAATCGAGTCGGCCGGGTAATCCGACCATCCGCTCACATCAAAACGAAACCCATGCGGGCCTGTCAGATTAAAGTACATCTCCGATGCTTCATGATCGTGGTCGCGATAAAACGTGTAGGGTTGCAGAAAAAATAGACCCATAATCAGCTTATCGCTGTGAAAGAATCCGTTTTTCGACCCAATCAATATGCAATTCATATTTCGATTTCTATAACTGTCTCCAACATCGGCGCCTTTTTCATAAAACTGACCGAGATCCCGGTTCCATTGAATAAGATGCTTTGAAGCATCAATGGCGCGAGCCAGTGCATTCAATTGCGGTGGGATATGCTTGACTGCGACATCCAGATCGTCAACAAATATGCCCGGCATAGATGGTTCGGGCTGCAGCATAGACTCAGTGGTCAGATCCATTTCGACCAAGCAACTGAGCGTCTGCTCAACGATAAGAGGACCCTGACGCGAAGACAGTGCTGAAGTGATTTCCGCGATCAGGTTCAGTACTGGATGATTTGAATTCATGCGCAAAGTGCGATGATAGATGGCGGCAATGTGCCTCAGGCTCAGGCTATTTATGCGGCATAAATTTTTCAGTCAGCGCGAAAATAAACCCACTGGCGACGAACACTGAATGGATGATGACGCGCCACAGTATTTCACCTTCTTCATAGCTACCTGAATTCAGGAACACCTTGAGCAGTTCGATGCTGGATATGGCCACCAATGCCGAAATCACTTTCAGTTTCAAGTGGGCAAAGTCGACTCTGCCCATCCACTCGGGGCGCTCTAAATCATCTTTGAAATCGATTTTCGATACAAAGTTCTCATAACCGGCGATCGCTACCATCGCAACAAGGCTTCCAATCAGTGTCAGATCAATCAGTTCCAGGATAAAAAGGGTGGTTTCTTTGGTATGAAACATTCCGTCGGTAGAAAAAAAGTGCACAAACTCACTGATAAAACTGACCAGCAACAATACGAGCCCGAACGCCAATCCGACAAACATCGGCGCAAGCAACCAACGAGAATAGAATACCGTCGATTCAATAAGTCGCTCAAACATGAGGGAAGATCCTATAGATTGATGTCCGTTTGCCAGATTGTATCGCTCTGGTTACGTAACGGAAACTCGGTGTAGGTCACTGAGGCATCAACCGCGAGTCCGTAATCCGCCAACGCGACCACTCTGATGACGTTACGGTTCCGCACGTCTTCCAGACTGGCTTTAGAATCACAATTACGTCTCAAGATAGTTCGCAATCCGCGCTGGTACCAGCCGGAAGGCGGCAACATTGGCCGACTGGTCTTTGTATCCCTCGGCGAATTCGGCACCCACTTCATCGCCGTAGTAGCGTAGCGCCATCATCAGCACCAGTTCGTACAGCGGCCTATCGACTTCCTCAACCAGTCCGTTGAGGATGACCGACCTGTAAGGCGGCTCCCGCCAGTCCACACACAGTGACGCATACGGGTTACGCTGGATATTTCTCCACTTCAACGAGCTGCGGTCTGTAAACATATAGGCCGCTCCATTTTCCCAGTGGAACCATATGGGCGCTGCTCGTGGACGACCTTTTTTATCAATGGTACTGATAACGCCAACGAGCGTCTGTCGAAGGAATTCTTCTACGGCTTGATCGGCTTCAATCATGACTGTCTCCTGAGTTGTCTGTCAGGTTACACAGAGCAAATGGCCTGTATTGCCTTACAGACTCCCATTACCTGATTGCGTTACCTTTGAAAAAGGTATAGCAGAATATTCCTGTTTCTAAATGCCGGATCCTATGCAGATCGCTAATCCCATTGTGCCACGTAGATGCATCGATCAAGTCCATCTCCAGAGCGTTATCCCTGACGCCTTCGACCATAGGAATGATCGTCTTGTGAACAAAACTCTCCATGAGCTCCGGACGGGATTGATCGATATACACCATCTTGGGCTCAACCCGCACTTGGGCGAACCCAGCGTCTGTTATCAGTGGGAATAACTCACGACCAATCAGTGAGTTGGCACCCAGCCGACGCTGTACTTCAATGAGGCAGTTCCAGGCCATCAGGGCATCCTCACTCGGCGGATAAAAATAACAAGAGCCATGGTCACCTTCAAACACTGTCACCGTTCCGCCAGGCTTGAGATGTTTGCGAATCGCTTTCAGTCCTGATGCCGGTTCGACCTGATGTTCCAGCAAGTGACAGACAAAAAGATGATCGAAGTAGGCCGCTTCAAACGGCAGATCAAACAGATCAGCTTCACAGAATTCCACATTGGTAATTCCCTGACTGGCAACAGCATCACGCGCTAATTCGAGTGATTTTCCCGCCCAGTCAACCGCATAAAAGTGAGCCTCAGGGTTGTTTTGTGCAAGCGTCACGGTTTGTGCGCCCACCCCGCAGCCCGCTTCAAGCACCTTCGAACCTGGTGGATAGCAAAGTTCGTGATGAATCAGATGCCGCACTGACCCGGCCTGGTCATAAAGCCGTTCGCTCTCGCGTTCAGAGTAGCCATGAACGTAATTCCGAAGATCTGACTTGGTCACTGGTTTGAAATCTTCACCGAAGCGTGTCTGATTGTTGAAACGTTAGACGTTACAAGAACTTTCTGGTACTGACTGTTGTGGCCGATATCACATCGCCCTCTAAACATCACCAGACAGACCCTGTAATATATAAAATCTAAACGCAACTTGCGGCAATAATTTCACACAATCTCTATTAACTCAGAAAAAGGAGAAACAAATGACAACCCATAAGGGCAGTTGTATGTGCGGTGCGGTGTCAGTCGAAGTAGAAGGTGATCCCCAAGCGATGGTGGTCTGTCACTGTAAAGACTGTCGTGCCTGGTCGGCCAGCCCGGTAAACGGCGCGGCGTTATGGCCACGTGACAAGATGACCGTGACCCAAGGCCAGGACAACATTCAAAGCTATGCCCATTCAGAAGGACATAACCGATCCTGGTGCACGAAATGCGGTGGCCATGTGTTCACGGACCACATCCCTTTTGGCTTGGTCGACGTGTACGCCTCTGTGATTGAGGACTTCGACTTCCAGCCGGCCATCCACGTGAACTACGAAAGCACCATCATGCCGATCAAGGACGGGCTACCAAAGTTCAAGGACTTCCCGGAAGATTTTGGCGGCTCTGGAGAAACAATACCGGAATAGGCTCAGCAGAACACCTGACTACCGTGCCGGAAACTAGATCGCTAATGTGACTTAAGCAGGTATGAACCCGCGTCAATCACGGTTGCCCGAAAGTTGCAACCGAGTCGACCTCCATCTCGAACATGACCCGGCGCTCGTTCATGCTGGGATCACGTAAACCATAGGGTGGTTCAACACCCGTGTATTTGGTCCAGATGTGGTCCAGCTGGGCGGTCACTCGTGGGCCTTCTTCTGGGTCGTCTTCGGATACCTCTCGTACGGCTGTCGCCTTGATGCTGATCCAGTGATAGGTGTTCTCTGGATTCATCAGTAGAAACGTCGCCTGGGGGTTTTCACGCAGCCAGTCAACTTTCTTGCGATGTGTCGCGAGGTTGAGATAGATGGTATTGCCGGAATAATCAAACCATACCGGCGTGAGATTTGGACGGCCTGTGCGACCCATCACTGAAACAATCGCTGTGACGGGCTCGTCAATTAAACGTTTATAAATCGGATCAAGATCATCAAGTGATGCAACCTCTTCGCGATCGCCAATGGTGAATTGTCCAGCCTGCGTACCCGACGCGACATCCAGGAACTTAGCTATTGTGATAGACATCTTTATCTCCTCATTAGTTGAATTGTATTAACAGTCAATGTTTCGCTTAGACGTTCTGATGTGCTGATCGTTAATCAAACTGTGTTCGCCAGCTGTTCTGACGCTTCAATCTGCATCAACCCTGTGCAATCAATCAGACACGGATAAATCACGGTTATCGCGTACAAACGGGTAGATACGCATCTGATCCTGCGTTGGATTGTCCTGGGCAAAGGCCTTGATAACTTCGTAGGCACTGGTAATCACGGCGTTGGCGCTGTGCATGGCCTTTGTCCCCTCAACGAAAAGGCCTAGATCCTTTTCCACGATATGTGCATCGGCACCCGACTCATCGTAACGACCCGTTGCAACGTATTTTGGAAATATCTGCGAGGTCGAAAAATTCTGACCTGAACTGTCATTAAGCACCTGGAGCATTGTGTCCATATCGAGACCGCCTCGTTCACCATAAACCAGCGCCTCCGACGTCGTCACGTAAGCCGAAATACACAGCGCGTTATTGACCAGCTTCATGTACTGACCCTGGCCTGGATTCTGTCCAACATGGTAGAGCACCCGCGAATAACCCTCAATCAGTGGCCGGGCCCGTGCCACGGCTTCCGAGGTACCTGCCGCCATGCTGGTCAGAGTGCCCTCCTCGGCCCGGAATCTAAGCCCGGAGACCGGGGCGTCGACATACCCGATACCGGCAGCTTCAAGAATCCGACTGTTTCCGGCAGCTGCTTCAGGCCCGATGGTGCAGGTATCCACAACAATACAACCCGCCTGTCCAGCCTGTGCAATCTCCTGGACCACGGCACGATTGATCTCAACAGAGGGCAGCGACAGTACAATCACCCCAGCTCGCCGTGCCACTTCATCATTGGACTGCGCAATTTCTGCACCGGTGGGCGCCCGCTCGGCAGTGCCTGCGATGTCGTGGACAATCAGGGAAAGGCCTTTCTCGCACACATTACGCGCCATAGGCCCGCCCATATTGCCCAGGCCAATAAATCCGAAGTGTTCGTTTGTCATCTTATGACCTCGCTTGATTTCGTCAGTCGGTATCAGGTGTACATTACTGGATCACTTCCACCTCGATCATCGTAGAACCACCGCCATGGACCCGCGCACTGAGATACGCTGCCACCATGACGGCCTGATCAATTCTGCCTCAACAACCCCACATGTTATCGCATATGTCTCCTGGACGACCGCGTTGGCCTGAATGACTTCAGCTCAAACCCTAGCGCGGTGACTTTGCATGGTAAATTAACATAACCGTCCCATTAAACTGCACGCTCAAGCGGGAGAACGCCATGGATCGAGCACCCAGTCCTTATGAATTTTTACCGCCTGTCCCCTCATTTCAGGTCACAAGTCATGATGTCACAGAAGGGGAGATGCTGGCTATTTCCCATGTGTCCGGAATATTCGGCGCCGGCGGCGAAGATGTCTCACCTCATCTTTCCTGGTCCGGTGCACCGGACGATACACAGAGTTATGCCGTGACCTGCTTCGATCCCGATGCGCCGACAGGCAGTGGTTTCTGGCACTGGGTGGTGTACGACATCCCAGCGACTGTCACGGAACTGGCCAACGGTGCCGGCACACAGGACGGCAGTGAACTGCCTGACGGCGCAAAACAGTTGAAGAACGACGCAGGGCTTTTTGGTTACCTCGGCTCAGCACCTCCAGCAGGCCATGGTCCGCACCGCTATATGTTTGCCGTTCATGCGTTAAACGTTGAAAACCTGCCGATCAATAAGGAGGTCTCGGCTGCTATCTGCGGATTCAACATGTTCGGCACAACCGTCGGACGGGCGCTTATCGTCCCGGTCTACGAGCAGACGTGATCGAACCAATCGACCGCTAAAACCGATACTGATACCTGAGACTGGCGCTGTAGTCATCTGCACCCCGTCGATGATCTGGATTATGGGTGTAGTGAATGTCACTTAGCAGCTGTGATTTGCGTGAGAAGTGGTAAGTATGGTTCAACGACAGTGAGGATTGCCGGGCGGCAGGTTCCAGATCAATCTCCAGAGGATGTACCCGGCCCCCCTGCTCGACATAAAAACGACTGACCCCGTGTTCAATGCGCAAAGGCAGATCAAATCTGAACTGGAATCTGTGCCTCAAACCCGTTTGAACATCAAGGCGTGTCTCCATACCCAACGCATGAAGATGACTCAACGTGGTCAGTTCCCCTGGCTGACTCCGGCCAAAGGCATACATCAGGTCGGTATACAGCATCATATTCCCCGCCAGTTTCTTGCGATAACCAGCGTCAACATAGGTGGTGCTGGGATCCTTGAAGTCAAATACACCCTCGGCCCTGTACCCAAACATTGAATTGTCCTGGGCCACCATCAAGGCAACATCATCAAACAGCCAGCCGATACCGACAGGATCACGTAGTACACCGTCTTTGTCCCGATGCTTCGAAAAACCCAGCATCAGCCCCTGGTTTTCCCTCACCTTGATCGCCCTGAAGGTCTCGTAGTCCTTAAAGGAGAAGATACCGCCATTGAATACGGCAATCTTTGAGAATGCTCCAACGCCCTGGGTGATCTCAGCACTGAAGCGGTTACCCCGCCCCAGGACATCCTTAACCGAGACTTTGATCGTGGGTGAGGTGGTAGTAAGCGTCGTGGCACACACCAATGACGTCAGTCCAGAACTGGTACGGCCTTCACCGAGTAATGCCGCTTACCCCAGGTGGCTTTCGACTGACCACCTGGATTGGCATTATAGGCCGCTAATAAATCACCGTATTTGTCAACATAGGTTTCTAGACTAGTATTTGCTGGGTCAGTTGCGCCCGGACCAGGGCCTGTTGTTTGCGTACCATTTCCACTAGCACCGCCAGTGTATGGTTTTACACCATTGGTATTACCATCACACGCCATAAACTGACTGACGCTCTGACAACTATTACCGCGCATCAATTCATCGTAATAAACTACTTGAGTTGGCCTGCCAGCGCCTGCTCTATTTACCTGTGGTGCGTAGATACCAAAACGAAACATAACTGGATCGCTATTCACCATATTACGACCTCTGCGATCTACTTTAAGCACTCCGTTTACCCAAATACGAAATATGCCATCAGCACCCGTACTCCATTTGGCATAGACGCGAATGTCATTCCATTTATTTGAAATTTGACTTTTTGGAATAATAACTTTTGAACCGCGCCAGCCTTCAAACTCATCAAAGTTGACTACCATACCTCGATTTGAATCCATATTAAAAAACGCAAGTTGGTGGCCATCATTCCAAGTTTTAAACTGGCCATGGACAGGCGCAACGGATCCGCCTAACCATTGATAGTTCTGATGATACACACTCCATGCGTACCACCGGCTATTACCGGGGCGATCACCTACTTCAGACCCTAACTCGACACGCTCGCTATTCCAGGCGCAATCAGCACCACCGCAATATCCTGTCCTTCTTTCGAACCGAATACTTTGTGCACCTGCCCTACGAGGATGACCGCCACCTACTACTCCAACATGCCATGGCGTCCTTGGATTATTGGAATGTGTCCAAAACTCCCCCCAAGAACCTGATCCATTATCTTCTGACCATCGTGGTGAGTGGGTTTCCCAATCCGATTCCCACCAGTTTCCTGCCTGCGAGGTATTCACTGCTGCCAGAATAATCAGACCGACCAGCGCCGCTATCGCGACTCGTCCGGTGGTTCTGAGCAGGCGTCGTGTTGTCCTGGTTGCGTCCGGCATTCCTAAGCCCTGGCCTTAAAATCCATGAAGTCTGTGCACTTGTCAGATTATTTCTGAGTTTCAACGGCCCGTCCAGAGATTGCCATTGCCTCAGTGAACAATGGCTTATTTGCTCGTAATTTGGGTGCTCTGACTCGCAACACACTGCCACTGATCGCGCCTAAGATATTCCACAACCAAGCTGCCTATAATTATCGACAACAGGACAACCCTTTAAACAAACAGCCAGATTGGTACCACCATGCCAGTACAGAAGCCATTGCAATTGATCTATCACCCGGCCAGCAGTGCCTCGATGCGGGTGACGCTGTACCTACGGTGCCGCGGCATAGCACCCGGTACGGTTGAACTTGTCAGTACCGGACTCAAAACGGATCACCGCGGAATACTCGTTTTTACGCTGCCCGATAACCATCCGGAAACACTGCGCCTGGGCACCAACGACCTTATCGCCTTAAACCCTGAAGGTCGGGTGCCCATCTTGCTGCTGCCAGGCGGACGCAAGATGACACAGTCCGGGCCGATTATCGACCTGATCGAGTCAACTCTCGCACCTGATGACGACATGGCTTTGCTGCCGACCGATCCCTGGCTTCGCGCAGAGGTCCAGCGCATCATGTGGATCATCGCTGCCGACACACAGCCCTATCAGAACATTCCGTTTATCATCCAGGCCATGGGTGAATGGGGAATGGTCAAGGCGGACCCCACCCGCCACCCATTGCGACTGCATTTCATCCGCCGCGAGTTCGGTGCGATCGAGAATCTCCTGACGCGGTGTGCCGGCAAGTTTGCGGTAGGCGATTCAGTTACACTGGCTGACTGCTTCCTGGTGCCTCAGATACGAAATGCCCTGCTGGCTGAAATCGATCTCCCTTCTGAATTTCCGATTCTCTCAACTGTCTGGAACAATCTGCTCGACGTCCCCGAGGTACAGGCAGTACTAGACGATGCTGGCGGCATTGTTCAACCCCTGGTTTATGACGCTGAACAATTCGAGGTGTACAACGCATGAAAACCATTGATTGGTTTAAAGCATCATTTCTGTTTTCCGATAAATACCGTGCGGCGTGGACCTGGGCGGGCTGGATTCTTCTGGCCAGCTGCCTTGCACTGACAATCTATTTTTCGTTCTAAGCGAGAAGACAGCTTTTCTGCCCGATGAATCCCCATGCACCCCTGACGCTGGAAGAATTCCAGCACGCTCAGAACAATATTCGCGGTGCCGCGGTACGCACACCGTTGGTTCAGTTGAATGTCGACCTTGCGGATACCAAGATCTATCTCAAGCTTGAGAATCTGCAGCCGATCGGTTCATTCAAACTGCGCGGTGCAATCAACGCGATGCGCAGCACTGACCCTGAAAGGCTTAAAGCGGGTGTGTGGACTGCAAGCATGGGCAACATGGCTCAAGGTGTCGCCTGGGCAGCACGTGAGATGGGCATCAAAGCAACTGTGGTCGTGCCCGAAGATGCGACCAGATCAAAACTTGCCGCCATGGAAGAACTGGGCGCATCCATCCGGACAATTCCCCGGGACGCCTGGTTCGACCTGATCTTACACAGTCACGACTACCCTGGCATGGTAGGGCTTTTCATTCACCCAGCGAGTAACCGTGATGTCATGGCGGGCCAGGGCACCATCGGTCTTGAAATCCTGGAAGATCTTCCAGACGTCAATGCTGTCATTACTCCGTTTGGGGGCGGTGGGCTCACCGCCGGCGTCGCCTCGGCGATCCAACTGCTTAAACCGTCCACCCGGCGCTATGCGTGTGAACTGGACACCGGGGCACCCCTGGCGCCGTCACTCGCGGCTGGCGAACCCGTAACCATCACCCCCAAACCCGCACCACGCTATGCCTCGGGATTCAGCGGTGCACCGTCTGTTGCGGAAGAAATGTGGCCCATCCTGAGTAGCGTCGTCGACGGTTCACTATTGATGTCGGTTAACGAACTGGCCACCACCATCAAACTGCTGGTTGAACGCAATCACATCGTCGCCGAGGGCGCGGGGGCAGCAGCGGTTGCCACCGCCCTGGCTGGCCGTGCCGGTACCGGCAAGATCGCCTGCGTGGTCTCAGGCGGGCACATCGATCTTGATGAACTCAACCAGATTCTGAGTCCCTTTGACCTTACGTCACCTCAGACCTGTTACTAAAACAAAAGATATCAAAGGGATGTATCTCCTAACTCAGTGGGAATCTAGCTCGAGTCGATGGCCCTAGCCAGTACACCACACATTACTTGCAGTTGCACACCCTCGTGCTCAACACACCAGTGTGGTGCCATCTGCGTCGATAATTTTCTCGCCTGCCAGTACATAGTCAACAATCAGGTGGATACGATCCTCGCTGCCGCCATTGACAACGCCGTGTTCCCGTCGATTGTTGATCTCCCAGAGTTCACCAGGTTTCATATGCACCTCGGTATCACCCACTGAAAACAGGTTCTGTTCATTGGTAATGATCGGCAGATGCATGCGGTGTGATTTTGATAGCGTCTCACCCTGGTCAACATGGTGCGGTATGCTGCCATTGGTTAGAAGTTTGACCAGGATCATACGGATGAAATAACCCCGACCATGCTTCTTCCGCAGGCGCTTGGCTTTTAGGGACTGCTCGAACTGTCGCCGGATGAAGGTTTCAATTGGCTCCAGCAGCTCTTTGTAGGTCTGATATGACGAATGGTAGGTGGGATCACGATGACGGCCGTCTTCGTCCATGATCAGCCGAATGGTTTGCGTCTGCTTGTGCACCTCATAAGTTTTCTGGCGAAAGGCATCAGCGGTCCAATCCGCGTCGGTAATTTTCGCCGCGTGCTGTGCAAACCGAGTGACGTCTATGTCTCCGATTTTCCTCAGATCGCCGTCAAAGTTCATCGCTTCCCCTCACAACAACCAATTACTTCATTCTACGAAACCCAACGATCAGCCTACCGACAGATATCTTAAAACTCCACAATCGTTTCAAGTACTAGTATACCTGGTTCGTTCATTTTGATTACCCACTGTGCGCTGATTACAACGCGTAACTTGATGACGGGGGATATTTCTGATTAGAAGAACCTAAAGCGCACTCTCCCATTTCCCTTCCGTATAAGTACCCGCCACGGTCCCCCACTGGCTATAAACCGTGCCAGTCCACTTTCGGTTGTTCTGCCAAGCACCCTCAAAGCGAAGTCCGCCAGCCCACGTATAGACACCGTGCCCGTGGAACTTGCCACCCCTGAACTCGCCCTCGTAGCGCTCTCCACTGGCAAACTTAAATACCCCCTGGCCATGGTATTTTCCCTCGTGAAACGCCCCTTCATATTCATTGCCGTTTGAAAAGAAGTACGCACCCTGTCCATGGAACTGGCCATTCTGAATCCCCCCCACATAGCGATCCGCATTGGCAAAGGTCTGTGTAATCGTCTCAGCAGCGGCTATTGGTTTAAGGGCACTCAATAACACACATCCTACGCATAGGCTAAGGAATACAATCGATTGAATGCTCCGGATGGCCATACTGCTATTGTTTATCGGTTGTCGCAATTGTCAATTCTGTTGGCCTGTCATCGCTAAGGCGAAACGCCTTTATCGCTGTACTCGACAAACATCTCCGCCAAGCCTGTTGGATCGATCAACATCGGCTTGCATGTTCCTCATTAATCCATTTTGTGCTTACAACAAAAATTCATCCCAACACAGACGCGACAACCGGGCTGTCAGATCATAAGCCACGGTATGGCCCGGCTCGCCGGTCGGTAGTTCAGCGGGTACGTTGTCGGTATAGGCGCTGATCAGAAACAGCGGCTTATCCCCGGCATAGACAATACCGGCATCGTTATAATTCTTAGCTGTAGTTCCGGTCTTATGCGCCACCTTGGTTCCTAAAGGCAAGCGGGCGGGTATCCGGTTACGCAGTCGCTGCCAGCTCAGAATATCGATTGCCAACTGGCATAAGTCCGGTGTACATCCCAGTCGACCAGCGCTGGCCTCATCAACTACACCCTGCAATATGATTTCGAGCAGGAGAGCGACATCTGCCGGTGTGGTCGAATTGGTCTTGTCGGCCGGTAGATAGCCGGCCATACCGGCAGGCGGTATACCGTATCGATGTACCGTATCCACCATACCGATAGACTGGCACAACACATTGATCAATTCGAGACCTACCAGGTCCGCAACTGCGCCGGTGCATGTGTTGTCACTCACGATGATCATCATCACCAGAGCGTCCTGAAGCTGAATCACAAAATCACTCTGTAAATGTTGAAAACACCCGGAATCGTTGTTCTTAAATCGAGATGCCATGGTCACCGGCTGGGACAGCGAGAGCTCGCCCTCATTCACCGCCTTGAGCGCTGCCATCATGATCGCAATCTTGCGGGTACTGGCCGATGGCACCACAGCGTTACCATGACGTTCCAGTACAGCACCTGTTCGCAGGTTCTTGACGTACCAACCCGTGTGAAACGGCTGTTCATCACATAACTGGTTAAGTTCATTTTCTAGGGTGACTGACATGAATTCCAAACCTCTTGTTCTTTATCTGATCTATGACCTCAGTTATCCTAACCCAAACCATAAGCAAAATAACTTAGGTAGTCGAGAATGACTGCATCACAACAATCAGCGCAAACGCCCCTGCGCCGCCTGACCGAAGCCCAGGTCGAGCAGTATCAACGGTGCGGCTATATAAAGAATCTGTCGGTTATTGATGCTTCTAAGATTTCGACGCTCCAGGCAACTTTTGAAGAACTGGCGGCACGGCTACCCGATAGCACCGATATCAATCAGGTCAATTTGTGGCACAAGTACAGCCGCACGTTCTACGATCTTTCCCGCCACCCAGCCATTCTGGATTATGTTGAAGACCTGATCGGGCCAGATTTTTCCAGTGGGCCGGTTAATTTTTCGTGAAGTACCCCGGAGATA
>JYMV01038096.1_pt1 | contig 50094 bp, 41 predicted proteins | sample 338911 | NCBI WGS metagenome assembly JYMV01 (sample SAMN03354496, study PRJNA234377) | hydrothermal vent metagenome | biome: Deep sea; feature: Hydrothermal plumes at the Eastern Lau Spreading Center, Western Pacific Ocean; material: Seawater | place: Tonga | collected 2009 | depth 2000 m m | reverse complement strand
TTAGTCTCTCAGCAGTCGCGATGAGCAAGCTGACAAAGTCTGGATCTTGCCGATGTTTTGATAACTGATCTAGGTAGTACCGCCACAGTCTATTGGCAAACTTCCGAGGCAGTGGAGACAAACCCGAGTGTTGACCCGACAAGTAAAAAAGTTGGTCGCTGATTAGCAAAAAGCTTTCTACAGCATTTTGGATTGAATTCAGTTCATGGTGAGCAAGTGACATAATATATCTGCTTCGGTCTGTATGCTCTGTGGCCAAATTAAACGAATCAATGGCTTTGTCATAGGCTCCGTCTCTAAAAAGTCTTTCTCCCATCGCAAGAACATTTGGACATACTGCGAAATTGATGTTCACTTCATTTTCACGATAAAGACGAGCATTTCCACCCTTATCAATAACCTCTACTCGTGCCACAAACCACTCCTCAACTACCTCCGGATTTTTTGTCACAGTGTATTGGAACTGATATGAGTGTTGGTCTTTTAGTTGTTCATCTTTTTCCATAACTGGATTGAGAGGCCATAACTCAGCCGAGCCTTTTACCCCCAGAATCAATTTTACAGACGACACCCCCAAGTAATTTTGGGACTCCATTCCGTCGTCTCTCAGAACTCCATCATCTGTTACCTTATCTGTTACCGTAAGAGTGATTAATACTTCATCGCCTAAAAGCAGCAAATCTTCAGAAGGTACCAAACGCGAAGAGGAAAAAACAGAATCGATCAAGATGGGTGCTGTTCCATCGAGGGCAACAGGAACTATCAAATCGATATCCTGATAGCCCCTAAAAGTAAAAGTTACTCTTTCGGATGAAAGCAGATTACTTCCTATTGCACTGACTTCATAGACTTGATCTAATTTAAGCCATGATTGTTGTTCCTGGCTTAAATGAAAACTTCCATTTCTTTCTGCGTCTTCTCGCCAAATTTCTTTTCCTTTGTGCTTGATGATGACCTTTAGATTTTCCGTAGGATTTCCATTGTCATCCCGCACAATGCCGTGAATACCTATTGGTTTGAGAACAAATGGTTCAAGCGTGTATGATTGGCTGTATTCGCTAAGCTCAATATCTTGCACTGGAGAGCGGTGAAAAGCCAGTTTCTGAACATCAATTCGATACTGACCCTTTTGTAGTTCTTGTAGAAATGGGGTAGATCCAATATATTCCCGCCTCTTCTGTCCCTTTGTCAGGTAGACTTCAGCACCAGAAGGTTCCGATATAATCTCTAAAGTTGGCAGTTCCGGTAAAGTCACAAGTGTTGGATTGTGTTGCTGTGGGTCGAATAAATAAGGTACTTGCTTATCCTTGAGGGCGTTCTTAAGGTAAGCGTATATTTCTGCCACTGAGAGATCTCGGTCCTGGGAGGTATCCGCTTTTTCAGCTTTTAAGGCATCCAGCAAAGCAGTCGAAAAAGCACCATCCAAAGCAGGTTGGTCCGGTGCACTTGCTGACAGCACTAGACCTTTTTCGAGTGCCCCAACATCTCCTTCTTTCATTACGTTAACTCCATCGAATTCGTCGGCCGTTGATTCTCCAAATCCCTTTATGGAGATATTATCAGCAACACCGTTGAAAGAACAGTCGAGAATCAGTGTGATGGCGTCAGTTTTAATTTGAGTCACAAATTCGAAAAGGGCATCATCCCTAAGATAGGTGTCAAGGTCGGCAGGATCCGCATCGCTAAGTAGAAGGCATTCATCTAATCCGTCTTTATCTTCATCAACAAAATATAGCACTGAAAATACAGGATCGTCCTCGATTCGCGTGCCGCGTCCATTAAAGTAGAAGATAAAATGATCCAATGATTTTTGCTCCGACATCTCAATTAACGTTTGGATGCTGCTCTCTAAGTTCTTTTTAGTCGCTTCCCGATCAAGCAAAGTATGGCATTGATAACCTCGCTCAGTTAAAAAATTGCTAAGAGATTTGGCTTCCTGAGATGAATGTTGTAAGTCAGGAATATTGGATTTAGCAGGATAGTCGCTGACACCAACGATAACAGCAGCTTTAATCTGAGCTTCGACGCCGTTCAGACTCAGGCAAGAAAGAATCAAAAAGAACAAGATATAGTACAAACGCATGGCTAGCTAACCTTTGTCTAGGACATCACGACAGCAGAACGCTTCGAGATATGTTAAGTTCGTTAAATCAACTATTTGGATAGAGGAAAAGATGAGGATACATACCTCCCAAAATTCAATTGCGATTTTCTATTTATTCCACTTGAAGAAGTCGCTGGAAAGTTCTTGTTTGTCCAGTCTCAAGTTGCACCTCCATCTGGTAGACGTAGAGGCCAAAATTAAGATCAGGATTAGTCCATCTTATTTCACCACCCCCATTTCGCCTTAAAATGCCTATGGGTTCCCCATTCAGGTTAAAGATTTGAACCGTTATCTCTTCTACCTCTTCATTGGCAACATAGCGAAAAGTGGTTCCTTGAGAAGAACGAAAAGGATTCGGATAATTGTATACCGTCTCGCTAACTGATACAAACGCCTCTTTAGCAACAACTTCTTGTGTATCAGGATTGACTACCTTCAAGTCGAATGACCCTAGTGGGTTTGCCGGTGTCACTGCCTCTACCCTGAGGGAATGTTTGAATTCGGTGGTTGCCGCTCTTTTGCCAATAAAGACTTTGGCTCCTGGAAGAAAGCCTGTCCCTTCAATAATGATTATTGTACCGCCAGTGGTTAACCCATAATTGGGGCGAATTCCAGTAATTTTCGGCAGAGGGTTATAGGTAAAGCCATTTTTGCGTAGGATCTTTTGACGATCGGGGTTAGTCACTCTTACATCGACTGAACCTGCTTGCCCGGTTTGGGGTGTTGTTGCAACTATAAGTTGATCGGATAACACTTTGACAGTGGAAGCAGCAGAGAAACTGGTTCCATCTCCTATCTGGACGGTTGCCCCTGGAAGGAAGCCACTGCCCATAATCTCGATTCTGGTACCACCATCCAGCTTGCCATTATCTGGACGGACAAGCGTAATCAACGGAAGCGGGTTGTAGAGAAAGGCATCGTCGAGTCTACCCTCAGAGCCATCAGGATTAACTACAAAGAGATCTTTGGGACCTGAATTATTGGCGGGGGTTATGGCGGTGATAATATGGCTGGACAGAACTGTGACATCAGTCGCTTCTGCCTCTCCGACGAAAACTTCGACTCCATCAACAAAGCCACTGGGAAACACACTTCTTGCAAACTCAACAGTTAATTCACACTCAATTTTTATTTTGGTGCCTCCGCTTAGTCCTCCGCTCGTTGGTTCAATAATTTTGATCTTTAGTGGGGCAAGTGATGTGACTCCATCTGGGAAAATATCACGCTGACCATCAGGATTAGAAACAATTATGTCCAGAGGACCAACATCAAATAGCTTCGGCTGACGCACTTCTAACTCATCAGATGAAATAAAATTCACCTCTTGGGCTACAGCTAAGCCAAATCGTACAGTTGGTGTTGGTATGAACCCAGTGCCTGTTATTTTTAAAAATCCTCCACGTACATAACCTGTTAGGGGAATAAATGACTTATCAACATCTTTTATGTTCGGTGGTCCAACATAGGTATAAGCTTTATCTAAAACCTTTGAGGTTCCGTCTGGATTCTTTACCAATACGTTGACTTTTCCTCTGGTTCCAGGTGGGATGGTAAAGGTGACAATGTTCGGTGTTACGAAGATATTGGCGGTTTCAATGTTATCAATTTCAACTTTTAATCCTTCAAGAAAGCCACTACCTGTAATCTTGCCTGTTTCTCCTCCCTTTAGTTGCCCTTGGGTGGGATTGATCCCAGTCAAAACCATGTCTGTAGGAGAAATATAAATGAATTTGCCAGCCCGAACAGGAACATCTAACATTGACGAACTAACCATCACTGATTGTTCTCCAGCACGTCCAGCTGGCGTATATCCGGTGATCATTCCTTCTGTAACCTTCATTTGGGTTAATGGCTTTTCGTCAATAGTAACCTTAGTATCAGGAGGGAAACGACTACCTACAATTGTAATCCGATCACCACCATCTACGCCGCCAACTTGTGGATTTGGAAAATTAGGATGCCACGGTGAGATGGATTTAACTCTAACGCCCAATCCAGTATCATAAGATTCGACAACTGCAGTCGCACTGCCAGGCACATAACCGCCAATGGCGAAGATTTCTCCATTTACCAGCCCCGCCCCCAATCCCCGTCGTGCAATATTCATAGGTACCCCATTTATCCAACTATCCGTTTCAGGTTCGTAAATTTCTACCAATGTAGCTTGTCCTGATAACTTAGGCGATAGAATAGAACCACCGATAACAGTAATTTTATCATTGATTTCAACAGCAATCGCTGCCCATCGAGCAGTTGGCATATTGCCTTTCTTAGTCCAAGTGTCAGTTGTTGGATCATAGACTTCAACCGTGTTCAGAACCTCACCGTTATTTGCAACCCCCCCAAGAATGTAGATTTTTCCCGCTACCACAGCAGCGCTCATTGCAAACCGAGCAGTTGGCATATTAGCTTTCTTGGTCCAAGTGTCAGTTGCTGGATCATAGACTTCAACCACAGATAGCACCTCTTCCGTAGCCGCCTTGTCTTTGGCGTCGTACCATTGCGGAGTCATAAAGGTGGACTCCGCCCCGGATTTAGCCAAACCGCCCATGGCATAGATCTTGTTATTCAACACAACACTAGCCATCCATCCTCTTGCAGTAGGCATTTTTGCCCTAAGAACCCAGCCATTCGAAGCTAGGTTGAAGACTTTCAAAGTCTCGGCCGGATTTAAATAGGAAGAAGCCGTATCTTGAAATCCGCCCAGAACATAAACTTCGTTTTTAATCACACAGACGCTGGAATAGTAGACAGGTTCTGCAAAGATGGAGCTAGGCAGGTCAGGTTTAACTGTCCAGGTATCTGTCTGTGTGTCGTATACTCGGAATGCACGAACGGGAGCTCCAGTAAATCTGGTTGTAAAATGCCAACCCGAAATAACGTAAATTTTTCCGTCTATTACGCCAGTGCCTATGCCACTCGCTGAAATAGGCATATCGGATTTTCTTATCCAGATTTTATCTTGTGCCAAGCCAGTTAAAGATAAACCAAGCAAAGATAAGAGAATGAAATTATTCCAAACCCGATTTATTCTGTCAGCAGATTCTTTCCTCATAATAAGGATCCTATGTTTTGTTAACCTTCCGTTAATTTGTTAACCTTGGATGAATGCGGTTTTTCAGGAGTTACGGGATTTCATCTAAAGCAAATTTAAGTATATAGCAAGTCTCTAAATATTTCAAACAAATTGGTCTCCTTGATTCAGCTTGGGTATACGAGGCAAGTAGAAAAAATGACCACAGAAATGTAGCACCTGAGCCGATATAAGTTAGCCCAATCTTTTTAAAGACCAAAAATATTGGCTTTATCTATGGGGAGCCTATTTCAGAAATTTTGAAAGATAATCTGTTCAAAGTTACTATTATTGTGTCATCTAGATATCAGTTCTAACAACAAACTATCAGTGGTTTCTGATGCGAATATTTGGGCTTTCAGTTATTTTTATCTCTCTTTTACCCAACATTCTGTCTAGTTTATTCGGTTTTTTCTGTCTCAGAACGGAGGGCTCTTGCTTGATACTGCTAGTTTATTTGCGTCACAGGTATAGTGTTGGGTGGTTACTTGGCAGCATATAACTCAGAATTGGGGGATGCCTTCAAACGTAACCCATATAAAGAAGAGGCTTGGATTGCTATTGGGGCATATAAATTAGCCGTTAGGATTTCCATCGCATAAGGTTTTTGGTGGGCTAATTGGCTTGATTGGTTGACTCGCAAATATGGGCAAATATGGGTGGAGAGGATAGTTGAGGTGTGGACGTTGGAGCTTTGACAGGAGGAATTGCTAATGCATTGATTTCACCACTATATGGGTTGGTATTCGCCTTCTGGGTGTTTGTTCCTTTACCATATTACTAGCAACATCAGTTGGACCGAAACAGTTAAACCCTAAGTGGTTGTATATAGGATATAGGCACGATTAGAGTTATCCCAAACCTTATTCACATTACCCATATGAGTCCGTACTCAGTTATGTAGAACCTAATTACATAGAAATAGTTTTCATAAAAAGATGTTCTTCCCTTATATCAGAAGGAAAAAAGGGTAGGGGCGCTGAAAACACTATTATCTTCCGAATATTTTAATATTCTTTAGTTTTAAAAAGTTATTACTATAAAAAAGCTATATTCAGGGTATTCAGGGTAATTAGAAAATCTCTTTTATTTTTTATATAATAAATAGTCGTGTTTGTCTTTTTATTCCTATAAGTAATTTATTTATTCCCCCTGAATACCCTGAATATTCTTGTGATTCGTGTATCATATGTTTTTCAGGTGCTGAAAATTTTGGTATTCCTGGTGTTTTCATCTCTAAACTATCGTATTTTTCCTTTTTTGACTGCTCCCCTCTTTTCTTTACCCTGAATACCCTGAATTTCTGATACAGTTTTTTAAATTCTCTATAAACAACCCATCCTTCGTAATGTTGTTTCATTAGCTTGGATATTTGTTCGTTTTCTCTGCTATTTGTATTTTAAACCAAGCAATTTCCTCTCTTAGGTCTTCAATCATCGTTGCAAATTCTGGGTTGACCAATTCCTTAAGGTTTGTAAGTTGTGTTTGCAGTTCGGATAACTTATCTATCTCCCCTTGTACTTCTTCACTAACCTTATCTTCAGAGGAAGATCCTTCAGATTCACTAACCTCATTTTCAGGGTAAAATCCTCCTAACACAAATTTGTAAGCGCAGTAAGTTAATAATGGAATTGTACTTATAAGCACAAAAGCAATAAAATACGATTTACCTGCCTCCACATAGTCCCAAATAATGGGTGTCATGAAGTTCCAAATAGTTTGAACTAAGGTCAGTTGTTTACGGCCAACTGGGCCAGCAAAACTAAATATTTTATTAAGTATCAAGCCTAGAACACCAAAAACAGGTGTTAGTACAACTGCTAACCTAAAAAGACCCTTCTCACGATTCATAAAAGACCCTTGCATGACTTATCTATCATTGAATGAAATCCCGCATTACCAATGATTACGATAGTTAATTGCCTCGATCTTTCTCTGGCAAATACCATTAAGAATGTGTTTTGATAAGTTCCTAATGGCTTGAACACCTCGGGTTGCCAAGCATCTTCCTCTCTTTGTCATTAAGCCAAAACAGCTTTCAAATTAGGGAGACTTCTTTGAACTATGCATCAATCTTTAAAGTGTTTCAATACTTTCTGCTACAGATATATTCTTTGGATTTGCCATAAAACGATATTACAAATATTCAATTATTTTGAGGGTAAATTCGTATTAACTAAAGGAAATCAGCATTATATCCTAAACTTGACTTTTATCTTTCCTATTGATAGGCTGTGAGATCGAAATTTGATTATGCATTCTAGACCGTGTTTTGCCAGCATCCCAGAGGAATCTAACTTTAGCGTTTTGGTCAGGAGGAAATGAATTGGGTAAAATCTATCAAACCTTGCATGATTTTGAGACAGCGGATTTACCGGAGAAAACGCTGCCATTTTGGAAAATTGCTGGACCGGGCTTTCAATCGGTGCCGGTGAAATTATCATTTGGCCGAGGATTGTAGCTGAATTTGGATCAAGCATGATCTGGGCGGCAGTTCTGGGTGTATTTCTGCAACTATGGATCAATTTTGAGGTTGGACGTTGGACAGTCGCAACTGGGGAAACAGTTTATACCGGCTATAGCCGTGTCTGGCGTGGTTTTGCACCACTTTTCATCCTCATAACGATATTAAGCTGGATTGCTCCCGGTTGGGGTCGTGCTTCAGGTTTGGCTCTGAAAGCGCTGTTGGTTGGTCCAACTTGGGGAACGGATACGTTTTGGGGCACGGATACGTTCTGGACCATAATCACCTTTGCTGCTGTGACGCTTATTCTTTTCGGACCGAAGATGATCTACAATTCTGTCGAGAAGACGGTTGAACTCCTTGTGGCCATCGTTACGATTGGTTTAATTGTGGTTGCAATTTCTGTTGGATCCTTGGCGACGTGGAAGGACTTAGCACATGGTATTGTGAATGTCGGTTATATAGATCCGGGGATGACGATCAAATCCTTCTTCATTGCACTTGTCTTCGCTGGTGCAGGTGGGACAGCCAACCTATTTTATACTTTTTATCTTCGGGACAAAAATATCGGCATGGGTGGACATCTCCCGGGGCTGCAAAATCCGCTCCGCGGAAGAACGGAGACTGTTCCTTCCACCGGTTTTATCTTTTCAGAAACTGAAGAAAACCAGAGTCGTTTCCAAGCATGGTGGAATTACATCAAGAAGGATCAGATTCTTTTTTTCTGGGCTTTAAACACAGTTACTATCCTGCTCTTCATCGTCGGCGCGCTTGCCGTTTTGCATCCTAAAGGCATTGTTCCCAGCAAAGGAACGCTAATCTGGGACGAAGCCCAAATATTGGGTGAAGTGTGGGGTGGTACAGGTCGAACCATTTTTCTGCTGGTTGGCGTGGCAACGCTCTTTGGTACGCAACTGGCTTTAATTGATGGTGTCGCCCGCTCGATTTCGGATATTGTCTACACCAACATCAAAGGCGCACAGAAGAGGGAGTTGAGCTGGTGGTACCTTCTGGTAGCAGGCACATGGATTTCGGCTGGTTGTTTGATAACCTACGTGATGGAAAAACAAGGAGTAAGTGATCTTGGTTTTCTCTTGAACGCAGCCTACATGGGTGGATTCGCCATGGCAATTTACGTGCCGCTCACGCTATACATCAACCTTAAGTTTCTTCCCAAATCTGCCAAACCAAGTTGGATCTGTATCATCATGATGTGTATCGCATCGTTAGTCTATGTTGGGTTTGCAGTATCAAGCATTATCTGGGAAATCACCAAGTAAATTGCGTCCCAAACCGTGCGGGTCAGAATCCATGACAAGTTGGGTAATCGTCATAAAAAGAAATTTTATAGGAAGCGGATAGTGTCTGGCCGGCGGATAGTTTATCGAAAGGTATTATCCTTCGATCCCAGCACAGTACCCGAGGGAGATTACTTTGACTCAGGGACACCAGATCGGGACAGAGAAAACCGATATTTTCCCAGTTGGTACAATGATATGACCCCATGGGGATACCGCAATCAGAAATCGCATCTACAGGTTGCTTACGATAGTGTGATTGAGGCTAACGTGCTGGAATGGCAGCTAATGCATGTTCGGTATCTGTTGACGACCGATCCATTCTGGAGTGAGGTTCGTCTCTCAGGCAATTTTCGAATGACGACCGCCGATTGTGTCAAATACCATGATATCCCAAATTGCACTGAGTCTAGGATTGGGATTGTCTTTCGCTATGAAGATCATCGTCATTTTTATTTTTTAGCCATGGAAGGCTTAAGGCGAATTGTACTTTACCGACGCGATGACGAAGAATGGCAGGTACTGGCAGAAAAGCCGAAAGAGATCGATCCCGATCAATACTATCAATTGGGGGTTGAAGCTGTTGGTAATCACTTTCGATGCTGGTGTGAAGATACCGTTTTGACTGCGACCGATAAGCATTACATCCGAGGGCGTGTAGGCTTACGTGGAAACTCACTGGGAAAAATAGCAAGCGCAGTTGTTGAAATGACTCCTGGACAACAACAATACCACAAAATTTTACGAGACATTTACCAGAAAGAAGTCCAAGAAATCAGAGCAAATTACCCTAAGTTAAAGCTAGTGGCATCAATTGATTTGAATGATTTTGGCGCTGTTTCGATTTCCTTTGCCAATCTGCGTGGCACGTCGCATTTGGATATGTTGTTGACATCTTCAGCTAATGGCGCCGAAAAAAACATTGCAATGGACATTGAAGGTCGCGTTTTATGGGAACGCAATCAACCATTGTACGAAGGAAAAGTTGCCATATACCGAGATGCACCTGAAGGTCACCGAGAGTTGATCAAAATTAAAGATGACCATTTCGAAATCATAGATCTTTCCACTGGGGAAACGGTTAACACGCCACTATTCCCACGTCCTATTCGGCACAAATTATGGGTAATGCCAACAGGAATGGCCAACCATCCAGGTAATGTTCGTGGTACGGATATCGCCGGAGATCTATTGATCCGCTATTGTGATGCAGAAACCTTTGATGAAGATCAAGCAAGATTGATGGTAATAGATGATCAGTTTAACGAAATCTGGTCAGTTGATAGCCAACCTCCAGGACTAGGACACACCTTCAGTAGCCAGTTTTTTGATGTTGACGGTGATGGAAAGGATGAAGTTCTAGCCAGCTACCAGTTGCTTTCATCAAAAGGTCAAACGATCTGGCGAATGCAAGACACCATTAACGATATACAGAACCGGGCTGGAGCAGGTCACATCGATTTTGCTGTCATCGGCAACTTGGCTGGAGATGAAGAATTAGATCCCACCATATTTGTTTGTTCCGGAGGGGTTTATGTAGTGGATGGAATGACCGGGAACCTACGGGCAGCCCATCATATTGGTCACACACAAGGTGGAAAAATTGGTAATTTTTTCTCTGATCTTCCTGGTCTGGAGTTAGCTGGACGCAACCGATGGGGAAGTATGGGAATTGTCAACTTTGTCAATGGTCGGGGAAATTGGCTGAATCGGATGCACCCTGATCCGATCGGTCATCCTAGTGGGCCCGTTAATTGGACTGGCGATGGTCAGGAACTGGTTTTTATCGGTTCATACCGTGGATTTGGTCTTTATGATGGGCATGGACGGAAAGTGGTCGAGTTACCCTATGAGTGGTGTAACGAGTCGAACTATCGGAACCGTCCAACGATCGCATTTGCCAATGTACTTGGTGATGCCAGACAAGAAGTAATTCACTTCTGGCAGGGTGTACTAACCATATACACGCAAGACACCCCACCACCGGATTCAAGTTGTATTTATAATCCTATTCATCAAGGAATTGCTTCTTGGCCTGGTTGGACAAACGGGAATAACTGAAGGTTCATAAAGCATTGGTCCAAATATTTGGTATCGAAGGAGTTTTGCTTCACAGGAATAAACCCTTATAAAGCCTTTGGTTCGCGCAGTATGGAGCACAAGGGTTCCTACCATCTAAGGCAAGTTAAATTAAAAACAAACAAATGGAAAATTCAGCTGAAATTAACAATAACAATATACACACAGAATTAGGCCGCGATTTAGGATTAACCTCTGCCCTGGCAATCGGCGTTGGCACCATGATAGCGGCCGGTATCTTCACCCTATCAGGACTTGCTGTTCGAGATGTGGGATCAGCCGCTATTTTGTCCTTTTTACTGGCTGCTGTAGTCGCAACTTTCACCGCTTTGACTTATTGTGAGTTCGTTTCAATCTATCCAGAATCTGGAGAAGGGTACTTCTACTCTCGAAAAACCTTCTCTTCACCACTGGCCTATTTTGTGGGTTGGGCACTTGTCCTGGGATATACTTCCTCCTGTGCTTTCTACCTTTCCAGTCTTTCGAGTTATTTCAACGAGTTTATTTGGGAGATGTCTCTCAAAAGTCTATCCGGTTTAGTTATACTGGCCGGGTTGACTTTACTAAACATCAAAGGAACCAAAGAAAGTGGAAGCTTTCAAATCATTGTCACTATCGGTAAAGTCATCCTATTGGTTTGGTTTATTTTTGGCGGGTTGAGCAGTTTAGATATCGCCGACGTGGCAGCAAAGTTCAGCACCGATTTTGTTCGAATCAGTAGCACAGCGGCCATGGTGTTTATCACCTTTTTCGGATTCTCTGCTATCGCCGCCTCTGCTGGGGAAATCAAGAATCCAGTCAAAACCATACCGCGCGCTATTTTCATCTCCATGGGAATTGTAACTCTCCTTTATATACTAGTTGTATTGGTAGTCGTTTCCGCCAAACTGACCGAATATACTGAAGCGGCCTTGGGTATTGCCGCCAGGCAGTTTCTTGGGCCTATTGGTGGTCTTGTGATTGTCGCAGGTGCCTTGTTTTCTATGCTTTCAGCTTCCAACGCCTCGATAATGGCAGGGTCGCGAGTGGCTTTATCGATGAGCCGCCTTGGGCATCTGCCGGAAAAGATTGGTCAGATCAATATTCATACCCGGACGCCTGTTTTCGCGCTGATCTCAGTTAGCGTAATGATTTTAATCTTTATCCTCAGTTTTAACTTGGAGGATTTGGCGTATTTTGCTAATACTGTCTTGTTATTGACTCGTATTTTGGTAAACGCGGCTCTAATATACCATCGTCGGAAATACCCTGATCTGGAACGGCCTTTTCGTGTACCTTTGGTACCTTTATTGCCTTTGATAGCCATTGTCACCAATTTATATTTATTGAGCCAGATCCTCCACCATCCGTTTCCGGTGATTACCGCAGTTGCCTGTCTTTTGCTAGGCGAGTTTATATTTCTGGGATGGAAGGTGAGACAACTGGAAATACTTGTACCACCCACTCCCCCATCTCAGGTAGTTCTGGAAGAACCAGCGGTCAATCAAAGCGATTTTCGGGTGTTGGTTCCCCTGGCTAACCCAGACCATGTTAACCAACTGATAAAGCTGGCGGCAGCCGTAGCAGCCAAACATCAAGGAGAGATTGTTGCTCTGCGGGTTGTAGAGATATCAGAACAAACACCAGCATATCATGAAGCCGCTTACTTAGACAAGGAAAAGCAGGTACTGGAACTAGCACGCTCTCAAGCACGCCAATATAAAGTTCCAATAACCTCGCTAATACGTGTTGGGCGCAATGTTGCACAGGCAATGCTAGAAACCTCTCGCGAGCAGAATTGCGATTTAATTGTACTGGGCTGGAAAGGGCATACCTCCACTGTTGGACGGATTCTTGGTTCCGTGGTGGATGATATCGTAAACAGCGCACGAACAGATGTAATGTTAATCAAACTAACAGGCGATAAGCTGTTACAGAAGTTCCTTCTTCCTACCGCTGGTGGTGCTCATGCCCAACGTGCGGAGAAGTACATCGCTTCCCTCATTGGGTTTCTGGGGGGTTCACTGACAGTCTGCAGCGTAGAATCGTCGGATGCAGCTACAGATAGAATTAATAAAGTCAATGAAAGGTTAGATCAAACCGTAGCAAGGATAACGAAAACTTACGGTTTCAATCCGGAGAGCAAAATTATTACCCACAACTCTGTCAGCGATGGAATTATTCAGGAAGCAGAAAACCACGATGCTATAGTCATAGGTGCAAGCGGTCACAGCATTTATCCAAGAGTACTCTTTGGCAGTATTCCGGAAAGTATTGCTAAGAACTCTAATCAGCCGGTAATCCTGATTAAACATTATCAACCTGTCAAATCACTGATGGGTCGCATATTCGAAGAATAAATAGAATACTTTTATTTAGGTTCAGAACTCGTAGAAGCTTGCCTTTACAAAATGTTAATTTAAATACATGTTCGGATTTCAAGGTAGGCGATTTTCTTGCTTCGATGAAAAGGCCTGTGTTTTCAAACTTGTATATTAAAGTTCTTTCCCTAATTTCACTTCAATTAGTAAAGTCCGCACAATTGTCTCTCGAGAATTTGAGTCTGTATCTTGTATTACATCACACAAAAATGCAAATAATGATAGAGAATTTTAAATTTATTTTTGACTTGCGACACCAGATGTCGAGGTTGGATGATATGTTAAGCATATTGCTGAAGAAAAAATAGAATTTGCACTTAGGAGAAAGAAATGTCGGAAAATGCCATGTTGGGAAAGTATAAAGATCAGGTAAATTCAATTATTAGTAAACATTATGTTGAACTCCATAACCTCATTAACAAACTCAATCAAGAACCATGTCAAAACGGCAAGGAAGTCAAAGAATCCATCCAAAACGAAATGCAATGGACTCAATGGTTAATTAAAGATGCACTCTCTAATTTCTCTCAGGAAGTCATTGATAGTCTGAACCTCATCCAAGAACAGCAAATTGACACTATCAGCATACCAATCGAGTTGCCAGCCTAACTCGGTATTCTCTTGGTTGGTAGACTGTCGTCTCCGATGAAAGACGAAGAACGAATGGCAGACAAATACAGAACAATCCGGAGTTCGATCTAGTCTCGGCTCTTATATGCTATATTTTGGTCATTTTTGCTTGCAAAATCATGGATTATCGCGATTCAATGTCTGGCATGCGCGCAAAAAATCTTTTTTGGAGGAGGTAAATCCATATTGCTGCTCGACCTCCCGAATCGCAATCTCCGTAGTAAACAGTTGATCTACCGTGTCTGGGAACTCGACGCCGGTGGTTGCCTCCCGCAGAAGGATGATGTTGTAACCACGACCAGACATGGCGCGGATACCGTAATCACGACCCAAGACACACCAGTTGGTGGCAAAGCCAACGTAGATCAAATGCAAGATGCCCTTTTGAGCTAATAGGTCGTGGAGTTGCTGACCAGTAGCGATGACATACTCCTCTTTTAGGACATCGATTAAAGACGAGATTGACAACTGATCAACAATCGGATCCCAGTGTACACCAATGCCTGGTGGCTGGCTACGAGGTCCACGAAACACAGCGTACTCGCCAGACCGATGACGGAATTCAGTTGGAGGCCATATAGGCTTCGGGATTGTTGGAGATGACACACGATCACCCAACTGGTCGAACTGTTCCGCTACGGGTGGGGAGGGAGCGTGAATAATAGCCAACCGCTTTTGACGAGCGGCCTCTAAAACTGGGAGGATCACCTCTCTTGTAATTTTACTAGCACGCTCAATCCAACTTTCAATAAAGTGAACATTCCAAACATCTACTAGAACAAGTGCCGTTTGTTCCAAAGGAAGCGGCATTTGAATATGCCTTCGAACAAAATTTTCTTCTCGGCACGGAATGTCCAGAGGGGTGCTGTCTTGAAAATAACGAACACGCAGATCTAGTTTAGACATAATTAGCTCAAGTAAAAATAGAAAATATCATTTTAATTAGAGGCCGAAATCAGAAGGTCGCATTCCCTTTTGATAAGTTCCGAAACCAAAGAAAGTCGGCTGATATTCACCAACATACTCAACTTGACTTTCAGCAGGGATCTGATCCTCCATTTCCATACACCAGTAGCAGGAATTCACCAAAAGACGCCGTAATCCTTCATTCTCCAAATCGACGGATGCTCCCATGGTGGTGCAGAACACGCGTGATGTCTTTCCTGTATCGCCAGTATAGGTTTTAATCCAAGCTAAGGGCATTTGTGGCTTGTCAAGATTGGGTTCGTCTGTCGGCTCCATTCCGACCAAAACCTGTCCCCAAACCAACACATGCGCATCACCTGTCAGCTCGTTCACTGTATATACATCAGATGGCCCCCAGACATTTTGAACACCTTGTAAAATAGGGTGTGCTACCATTTCTTCATTTATGATACCGCGAGCACTTTCTTTGCCATGGTGACCGTGATGGTTAATCCATGTTTCTCCTAGAATTTGTTGTCCGTATCCACCAGGAAAATCTTCATTTTTGAAGTCATATTTGGCATAAGGGCTCTGCAGGTTTCGGGTATAGTTGAAAGCGTGCGTCGCTGTCCGCAGTCCCATAATCGGCTTACCTCGATTTGTATAGTCAATGATATACTTCATTTGTTGATCGGGTAGTTCTCGAAACCGAGTAAAAAGTATCATCATATCAGCAGTTTCAAGATGGTGGAGCCCGGGTATATTGGTTTGGTTCTTTGGATCAATGATTCCGGTTTCAGGATCAATGGCGAAAAGTACAGTACATTTGAACCCATGATGAATAGCAAGAATCTTTGCTAGCATCGGCAAGGCTTCTTCTGATCTATATTCCTCATCACCACTAACAAGAACAATATGTTTACCTGCACCAGTTCCTTGATAGGTAGTCCAATGATCATCGTTTCCCTGTTGGGGGTCGCTGTTCAGTTTCTCCATTAAGTATTCTCCTGTAGATAATTATGTGTTCTTAGCCTGAATCTGAATCAGAACTCAAGAGGCTAAGTCCAAGGGTTCAAAACAACTTTACCGCATTCACCTGTGGTTTGTACTTCCCATGCCTGTTGAACTTGACTCATCGGGAAAGTATGCGTAATATACTTGTCGAGTTGATCTGCCGATTGCCCAATGGTCCTGATCAACTTCGTGTAGTCTCCAAGATTGTAATGCCAATTTCCTCGTAAAACTAGTCCTTTACGGACCATATCTCGACTAGCCGCCAGAGGGAATTCACCGCCTTCGCCAATGAAGCATACCTGTCCCTTGCGTCGAACTGAGTCAACCATCAGTCGGTGAGCCTGCGATGCTCCGGAGCAATCTAACGCCTTGTCAACGCCAATGCCATCTGTTAGATCCATAATCTGTTCCAATGTATTTTCATCATTAGGATTAAGGACGGTTTCAGCTCCTAGCTCTTTCGCCAAATTTGCACGGTAGGGATGACTTTCCACACCAATAATACGCGCGCCAAGATAATTTGCATTAACGACACCGCCCAGACCAACAGCCCCCAATCCAGTGATTAGTACCGTATCATGAGCATGGACCTGCATTTGCGTCATAGCCCCGAAGGTTGGTCCAAGTCCACAGCATGCCATACCAGCATGTTCGTAGCTAATCCCATCCGGAATTGACGACAGGAGATAGTCTTGTTTCAGTATATATTGGGCAAAGGTTGCCGTCCCCGTGCTTGATCCAGTAATTTGGCGTACATTCCGACCGTTCTGACAGTGGATATGCTCACCGATCAAACACAAAGAACACTTTCCACAGGCGTTTTGTGGCTGTACCACGACACGATCTCCTACTTTAACTGAGCCCGGCTGAGCAACTTCAACCACTTCACCTGCCGCTTCATGACCAAAGCTATCAGCTTCACGTTCAGATTCGAAGCCCTTGTATTCAGTGCACATAGGCACAGCATGAATTTTGACAAGGACAATATCCTCTTTAGGTGTTGGGTCTGGTTTATCTATCAATCCTGCCTTACCATTGCCAAACATGGCAGCAACTTTCATTCTGATTCCCCTAAAAATAGTTTTCTATCATCTATGCCACTGATAGTTTAACTATTATTATTTCTCTGTATTTACTTATCTGAAAAAAGTACCATAAAACACAAACAATTAAAAGCCTGTTTGCTTGAGTTATATCGTACCCTATAACTAATACTCAACACAATTAGACTATGGCGACCATAAAACGTATGTTGGTATGTTAAACAGCGTACCAATCAACGCCCATATGCTGACGGATATATAAGAAGAAAGGGATAGCACGTTGATGAGCTTTTAGCCCGAAAACCTTGAGAATTATGAATTTGATCAGCCATCCAAGAAAAACCGAAAACCAGAAATCGGATAGCCCTCCCCAAGTCGCAGCGGTCATTACATAACCAATCGGATGAAAAGGCCACCATATATATTGGTGCCGCAAAAAGTAAAGGATTGATGTCGTTCCAGCTCCGATGATCATTGATTGGGTCCCGCCAATATTTGGGTCCGTCGGGTTGTTGATCCATCGTTCTAACCGTTGTCCAAAAACTTCGTTCCCGATGCCAATGATGTAGCCGTGAACTGATAGAGCACCTACTTTATACATCAAGTAGAGAAAAGCCCAAAACGATGCCAGCGTTCCTAAAATGATAGCCAACATCATCACCCAGATTAGATGCCGACTATTAATCTGGGCGCGTTCAGCAATTTTGAAAGCTTCAAGCTGATTGGGCATCGGATGCGAGACGTTGAGGCGATTGAGCCAGTAATAAAACGAAATTATGGTCAGATTACCTGTCCCAACCAAACGTGAACCGAAAACGACTGTCATCAACCGTGCTGGATCAAGGGCTAAAATTTCGTGCGATGGTGGCCCGGATTCTGCCCGGACTCGTGTAACACCAATTGCCATAAGCAAAAAAATGACCGCAAACCCGCAGATCCCCCACCATGTCATTCCGGCCCGCAGGGAGAATAGCATTAAGCCGATCAGGCCGAAGATTAGGCCCGTTACTGCTGTCCGGTAACCCATAGGTTCATTGGAGTCATCGATGGGAACTTGAGGATTGAGAAACTTTTGCCCGACATCACCAAGATGCCGCCGCGTACCCCAAAGGCCCAAAACACCGACAGCAAGCCATGCCCCGCCAGCTCGTTCTGCCATAAATAGTTCACCCTGTCCCATCATCCCGGTGCGGATAATCCGCTCTGATTTACCGAATATATAGAAGAACCAGGCAGACATGGAAATGTCGAGTGGAACGAAGAATGTCAGACCGATAATAAATGGATAAGCTGATAGCGAAACCCAGCCAACGGCATTCCACGGTTTCTCGTGAAACCAGTGAGAAATCGAATAATAGTTGAGTTGTACAGCTGGTATTTGTGGAAAAAGATGATTGAGTCCAGCTAGAATCTCGAAGAATCCTGCCACGCCGAAACCAATCCACATGATTTTACTTTGATAAAAGCGGTTTTCACCTTGTACCATCTGTAACGGCAACTGAACGATGGGGTAAGCCAGCTTTTCTTTTTCCGTCCACTGGGCTCGAATAATGATGTTGAGGCAGATGAGCACAAACCAAAGCATAGCTACAAATCCTGTCCAGACCAATATTGGAATCAGCCAACCGCCGAGATGCCGACTAATATAGAAGTTTGAATCACCCTTGAAGTAATCATCAAGCGCATTCTGTTTGGGAACAAACCACCAGGGAATCTCACGCCAAAAAAGGCTGGCCCACTCATTTTCAGAGGTGGCAAATTGGTAAGGGTGGGCTAAGATTCCAATTAAGAAAGTCATCATTGTATGACCGCCGATTGTCGAAACCATAACAACCATGATGTAGATAACTAGCATCTCTTGTGTAGTTAGCGCGTAACGCGGAGCAAACCGTTTTAGTGGAGAATTGCATACAATTAATACAAATAAAGTAAAAACGGCATTGAAAAAGAGTGAAACGAAGTTAAGCAGAAATTGCGGCTGGATTAATTCTGCAGCGTACGCCAACCAATAGGCGTTCCAAACAACTAGAATCGTACCTATCAGAATCGTTCGATAAGTAACACCAGAAGGAAATTGGTGCGTGTTAGGCATGGGTTTAATTCCATCAACTTAGACTTTAATCAGGATGCAATATGAACAAAATAAAACCGGACACTATCATATCATGTTCATTGAAAATGCTCAGCTTTATAAGTATGAATTATCAAGATCCAGTTGATCTGGAAAAATCTGCGATCTTTATGATGCAACTTGACCATCTCCAATAGATTTCGTGTCCTTTGCCCGAAGCAAAAATTATTTGTGTTAGATTCGTAGCATACAGCCAATAAGAAATATTAACGGTTTGGCTTTTGCTTCTAAAGCTTTTAAGATTGTTTTTTTCGTTCTATGTCCACACGTTTTCACTATGGTCATGCACATAAAGGAGACAGCGACGAAGAAGAAGATTAAAGCGACTAGTTGCAAGTAAGATTGAAAATGACAAAAATATGCCATCAATAACAGGAGATAGAAAATCCCAAGCTGTATTTGATTCATTATCCGTTTTATGTTCCCACCAGTAACCAAGTTTGAAGAAAAACATCGGCACGCTGGGATTAGGTGAAATTCAGATGGGAGCGAGGTCTATCCAAGGAGCATAAGAACGATAATCTGCAGAACCGATAGCTTTGATTTCATACCATTTCAATGGTAGTTTAGCCAGTGATTGTCTATATTTTACTATGCTATTAGCCCGATTTTATCTTCAACTTGATTCAACTCTCTTGACCTAAATTTCTGAAACGTCAATTTGAGGTAATCGGCATACGGCACTAATTACGATTTTCTGCCCAATCTGCCAAGAAGATGTTACAATTCCCTATTGAATCTGTTGAAGGATTTAGCGATATGTTTCATAACAATGATTTTAGAGGATCAGCTAAAATCAGCGGATCCTAAATTTTTATATCTGTTAGTTAAAATTTCATTTTTGCTGAGTCATTTATCGACTAAAATTACCAAGTAGATGGAATTTAACATCAATGTTGACTTATGTACTCATAGCCACAATTAATTCAAACAATAATGATCCCGGCAGCCGTGATAGAATTCGTGCGCTAGCCGAAGTTGTGCATAGCCATAATATTCCGATTACTTGGGCGGTCAGTTCTAAAGACGTCCAACCAATTGCCGAAAGCCTGACGAATTGGCATCAGGATTATGGCGATGATATAGTTATGATGTTGCCGGATTTTGGAAAGATTGATCTAAGAAATCCCGAGCAGGTTGTTACACTAAGGGAGAAAATTCCGGACCAAATTGTTAAACATCATGAGCAATTACAAAGCTTGCTGGAGTGGGTAGATCTAACGATTGCTGGTGCTAACCAAAAAAACCATATTTTGGTCTCTACACTTGCTCAACTTGGTTTTGATGGTCTTTGGGGATATGGTTCCAGCAAAGGAGACTGTGGCGCGCCCTTCTCTTTCTTTTACCCGTCAATTGAACATCACAATTTCGGTGGTGTGCCAGCCAGTCAAATTGCAGCTATTCCATTTTCATCAACCGGAACTACAGATCTGTGCGATTTGCTTGTGGGTAAAACCGTACATGAACCTTTGGACCTCTATATATCTAACCTAGACGGGAATTCCTGGTTGGGGTTTGTTCAGCAGGTTGATGCTTCAAAATTCTCGCGTCTCTCTACTGAATGTATTGATTCACTTGATGAGCATTTAGGCCGTCTAATTGGGTCTGATGTCCGAATACAGACACTTTCGGAGATGGTGGCGGACTACCGATCAAAGTTTGATCAAACAACAGAAACCTATCTGGCAAACGAGTCTCAGTGTTTATACTACAATCACCAATGTCAACTTACCTTTAATGCAGATCGGATAGAACCTGTACAGATGCATAATTATGTTTCTCCTTCAATGAATTCCAAAGATGGTAGCGAATTTGATCTGCCACCAATCGAAAATTTCCGCGCCCAACGGTCGCGTAACCAAGTAACGTTTCAGTTTGAAATTGAATCGGCGAAAACAATGCCTTACGGCTTTGCCATTTGGGGAAATCATATTGGGTTGGAATTATACCAGTCGAACGTCGACAATGTTATCTGGGTACGAGATCGGCTGTTACTGGTTCGTACAGATCTAGACGTAGGCAAAAACGATATTGAAATAGTTTTGACAATTTAAAAGACTAGGTTAAGTACTAAGTTTCGGTTAATTCTCCTCCTCAGAATGATATTTTCGTTGAAGTCGCTTAAGTTTTCTCTTAAAAGCCCTTTTGTTGAATCCTTGTTTTCCCATCAAACCATCTGTGATAGAAAAAATCCAGAACAGAATAGATTGAGTTAAGCCCGTCACTTTGAACCACCACTTTGGCCGAAGCATCAATTGCTTATTCTGTATCTTCAGAAGTTCCTGATGCGGCTTGTCCTCAATGTTCTCCAGTGCTTCTTTCAGTTTCTGCGGATCGAGTTTAATTCCCTCTTTGGTTCTTTGCGATTTCAGGATATCTTGAGCTTCACGAAAGTTGGTTAGGTCCTTCCAACTTTTAACCGGCCATGAATTTAGGTAGATGATTCCAAACCCAATTAACACACCGAAAAGATAAATCATTCCTTTTCTCGCTCGGCGCAAGTAAACTTGCCCCAAACCAGGTAAGATGATTGAAAGCAACATAGCAAATAGTGAAAGCTTGTGTTCTTCTCTTGGCTGTTCCATATTATTGCATTCACTCGATTTCATGTTGTCATATTGTTCTTTGCGCCCTTTACATCCTAAATGGATAACTGCTGGGAAAAAACACTCGCAAATGCAGTGCTGAACTGACTTAGATCAATTGACCTGCCAACAATGAAATGATCAGGATGATGACAGAGATAATCCAAGTCATTTCGTATAGAATCTTTGTCTGTTTTTAGGAGAGGTGCAGTGTACAAAACGGGTTGAACCGAAGACAGGATTGACATTGTTTTTCACCTGACTCTTTCCTATGATTGCTGTTCAATACCTAAAGATACTTTTTTCGACCAGTTAGTCAGTTCTTGTTCCAAGCCTCCGACTCGCTCCGGTTCCTGTTCAATCATATTGGTTGTTTCACCAATGTCATCATCTAAATGAAACAGGCCCTGGTTTTCACCTCTCATCAACTTCCAAGGCCCCTTGCGTATCACACAATCATTTTTAAACCGCCAAAACAAAGAACGCTCAGGTAACGAATTTCCTCCTGTCATCAAAGGTAATAGATCAAAACCATCAAGTTTCAGGTTGGCAGGGAGTTTCGCCTCAGCGATCGAAGCTAAAGTTGGCAATAAATCCATTGTCAACACCGTTTCATTAGTGACGGTTCCTGGTCGGATTTCACTTGGCCAGTAGGCAATTCCTGGTACACGGTGACCGCCCTCCCACAAAGAACCCTTTTTCCCTCTCAGCGGACCACTTGATCCAGGGCCAGTTGGGCCATTGTCAGAACAGAAGAAGATAAAAGTTTCCTGTTCCAGCCCGAGTGAATTGATTTTGTGGACAATTTGGTCGATACCAGTATCCATCGATTCCATCATCTCTTTGTATGCCGCCGCCTGATCTTGTCGACGTCCCAGAATCGGTTTGGGATTACCAACAGTTCGGTCAGCTGGATCGTTAGGTCCTTGATACGGATAATGTGGGCATTCATGAGCCAGATAAAGGCAGAAAGGACTATCCTGATGTCGCTGGATGAATGATAATCCGTGAGAAGTAACTAAGTCAGTTGAATATCCTTCTTCTGGCACTAATTCAACATCTTGCCACCAGTCTTCAACACCAATTTGGTCAATATGTGAATGATAATCAATGTTACCACTGACAAACCCGACGAATTCATCAAAACCCTGATGTCGTGGATTGAATCTAGGTTCGTACCCAAGATGCCATTTCCCAAAAACCGCAGTCTTATAGCCGGCATTTTTGAGTACATCAGCAAAGGTAACTTTGTTCAGGGGTAAACCTTTGTCTCGATGGTTTTTAGCAGAAATCACGCCTTCGATACCACAACGCTGCTGGTAACATCCTGTTAGAAGTGCAGCTCGTGTTGGGCTGCAAACTGGAGCGTTAGAATGAAAGTCGGTAAATCTCAATCCACTACTAGCCAAGGAGTCTATGGCCGGCGTTTGCAAGTGCTTTCCACCATAGCAACTCGCATCACCATAGCCCATGTCATCAGCTAAAATTAAGATGATATTGGGCTTTCGTGCCATTACTGTTCCCCCTTTGGTTGGTTGCATCGATAATTGAAGAAAAGACTGCAAAAAATCAGACAAAATATTGATAGAGACAGCTTGTAGCTCTATTAATATCATTTGTGTGCTTACTATGATCTAAGGAGATTTAACCAATAGAAGAAATCAGCATGAAACCCCTCAGATTTTCACATAACATTGTAGCATTAACCAAAATTAATGACAATCCAAACGCCGTCCAGTGTTAATCCTGTAACCAAGCATAATTTTGAATTGATGAATTCCAAATTAGTATTGGTCTGCGGAGTCTTGTCCTTCCCAAGCAGATATAATACTATCTCTATAATATTCGCGTAAATAACTTCAATGATAATGGTGTCTTCAATATAGCTGATTAGCGCGACCATAACAAAGTAAAAAACTGAGGAACTGAAAAAAAGAATAAATGGAACTTTTGGCGATTAATGGAGGTCCACAAGCAGTCACTCTTGATCAACAGCAAGCTAATATGTGGCCAGTTATTGATGAGGAAGTAACTGAAGCTGTCGTTGCCCAGTTGAAAACTGGTAAACTCTCTTTCTCGGAAACCATCCTTGAATTTGAAAGAGAATTTGCAGACTATCACGGTTCCAAGTACGCTCTGGCTCATAATAATGGCACGGCTTCGATCCACGCTGCGCTGTTTGCTCTTGGTATTGGTCCAGGTTGTTACACCTGCCACTACCTTCTGGGGCACCTATATGCCAATCCTATCGTGCCAAGCGGTGCCAGTTTTTTGCGATATTGATCCTTTTACTGGCTGTGCGGACCCAGAAGATATTGAAAGGCGGATCTCATCTCGAACTAAAGCCTTAATTATCGTTCATTACAAAGGTGTGCCAGCTAATATGGACGCTGTTTTAAAGCTAACGAAACGGCATGGTATCTCTTTAGTTGAAGATTGCTCTCATGCACACGGTGCGACTTATAAGGGGGGAAAAGTAGGCACTTTTGGTGATATTGGTTGCTTCAGCATGCAATCGACCAAGCTACTGCCTTGTGGAGAGGGCGGCATCATAATCACCAATCAACTGGAATATTACGAAAGAGCAATTTGCCTGGGACACTACGAACGGATTCCTAATTTACAAACTGAAGCATACCGAAAGTATAAAACGACCAGTTTTGGATTTAAATATCGTATGTCATCTCTCTCAGCAGCCATTGCTCGTGTGCAACTGAGGCACCTTGATCGACGGAATAAAGATCGGGATCAGAACGTTAAATATTTACTAAAAAGTATTGCCCAATGTGATGGGATCCACCCTATCGAACTACCTGATTATATCTTTCGGGGTTACTATGGACCGCCCTATGTACGTTATCAAGCCAACGACCTTGGTGGCTTGGCTAAAGAGAAGCTTATTCAGGCACTTCAGGCTGAAGGTGTCAATGTCCGAGATGATGCCCCGGGAAAGATGAGAGAGAATCGGGATAGTGGTCATCTAACTGCTCTTTTTCAAGAACAGAATCATACCGCTTTCGCCCGACCAGAAACAGGAAAAGTCAATTATACTGAGGGTGATCTACCCAATAGTGCAAATCCGAGAAACGACCTGATGACAGTTCCCGCCTTTCCTGATGCAACCCAAGAATTGCTTGATCAATACATCAACGCGTTCAAAAAAGTGACGGGGAACTATGAGCGGTTACTTGATGGCTAAGTCCAAGCAAGCTAGATCAAAGTTGATCAAGACAATCTAAGATTGAGAAAAAGAGGTATCAATCATGGATCCTGACGCAATTCGATCCGAAGTTGATCGACACTTATCTGAACAACTACTGCAAAATCGGCACATTCAGCGCATTCAAGTAGCTATGGAAGGGCAGAAATCGAGCCAAACACGGCGTTCTCTTCTAGCTCGCGCTCTTCGGTTATCGCCATCTATTGCGCCTGAGGAATGTGAAATTGTGCACCACTACTGTTCAGTACTCAAGGTTGAGACTGAAGTTGAACTGTACGTTTATAGTAGCAATGAAATGAACGCGGGTTGTACCCAACCTGAAGATGGGCGTGTTTTTATTTTGGTGTCATCAATTCTACTTGAGTCATTTGATCATGACGAATTATGCTTTGTTTTGGGACATGAACTTGGACACCATATCTACGACCACCATTCCATTCCACTCCCACTTTTGTTGGCAAATCATCAGAACCTGCCACCGCAGTTGGCATTCCTAGCACATCGATGGCAACGTCATGCCGAGGTTTCCGCAGATCGGGCGGGAATAGCCTGCGTAGGGCAACTTAACCCAGTTGCACGAGCTTTCTTCAAATTGTCTTCGGGTTTACGTTCGGCACCAGGACCAGCCCAAATTCAAGCATTCATTGATCGAGCCGAAGACCTTTATCAGGTAGATCAAGAAGCGGAAGTTCTGATCGAACAGGACATCAAGATTGGTTGTCCAGCCACCCTTTCGCCCCAGTTCGTCTTCGTACAGCTCAGGCTTTCATACAAAGTGAAATTATAACATCAGATGGACACGCGATGCCCGAAGTTGAAGCTACAGTCGAAGAAATTATGCAGTTGATGGAGCCATCCTATCTAGAAGAAAATTCCCCATCTGCCGAAAACATGCGGCGTTTGCTGTTTGCAGCAGCTGTGGTCGTAGGAGATTCTCATGGATCTATCAGTATAGAGGAACGCCAGGCTTTGGTCGACCTACTGGGGCACGATGCGGTGCCATTCACCTTAGATCCAGAACGGTTAGCCGAAGTTCTCCCGGAGCGAATTGAGTCGGTAAAAACATCTGTCCCCATGGGACGTCGAGTACTATTAGTAAGGGATCTGACCCTAATTGCTAGGGCGGATGGGCATATCCAACCAGACGAAATTAAGGTTATCGAACAAATTGCCTCTGATCTTGGCGTCTCACCTGAAATTGCATGGGTAACCTTCGAAAGTCCAACCGAACTTGACTAAGCTAGAAACTAGTAGGACGTCATCAGCAGATTGATAAGTCAGCAAGTAGCGGATAAGCTATTTCCAAAGAATGAGGAACTAGAAAAGTGAATAATACATCGTAAATTCAATAAAAGAAGAACGTGCTGATCCTCAAAGTTTATCATGAGATGTTGCAAATAGGACCAAGTAAAGAGGATCTAGACTTTGCTCAGGACCGGTGCAGGCTGGACCAATAATCACATAGCAGAAGCTCACTTGATTATCTTGGTATACAGGCTGTGTCAAGAGAGGATGTGCGTTGGAGCCTGCAGTTGCAGGCCAATCAACTTGTCAAGATCGAAAGTCTCGAATCAGAGAGCATCTCCTAACGAAGTTGTGCGAAAAACGTAAAAAAAGAACGAACTTAAGCCCTGACTTAACTTAAGGAATAATAATGGGTAATTCTGCCAGTGCAAAGTGCGGAAATTGTCCATCGGATGGAAGATATTTTGGATGCTTACCATTTGCTGTATGATCCAGACTGTCTGGCCATCTGTTTAGATGAAAATAGCATAGGCTTGTCATTTATTGAAATTAACCGAACTCCCAAGTTGAATGATATTATTAAACGATGTGTAGAGACTCAAAAAGCGCAGTCAGATGAAGTTTAATTAGATAGTGTAAGTAAAATTATTGTTTCACTTGTAGTAATTCCTATCTTTCAGAGTTTTAGTTCTCTCTCCGAATCGAAGCACCAATATCTTATCGTGATGCAAGTGCAAGATATTAGCATGCTCAGGAAACTTCAGCAGGTCCGATCTGATTTCGTTACTAACGCGTCACACGAACTGCGAACCCCTTTAACAGCAATCCAAGGATGTGCTGAGACTTTATTGGATAAAGCAAATGGCAAGAAAAAGCAGCGTCAGCAATTCATAGTTAGAATTTATGAACAAGCCATCTATCTGTCAGGTTTAATTTCAGATTTGCTTAATCTTTCAAAAATTGAATCTGGTGGTCTGCACCTTAATTTTGAAAACTGTAAAATTGCTGACCTACGCGGTAAAATTACGAATTTGTTTGAACCGCTTTTCTCTGAGTCAAAAATGACTTTTGAATGGCGAATCTTAGATAACTCAACAGATATCTACGTAGATCAAGAACTTATTATCCAAGTCCTGGTCAATTTGACAGACAACTCGATTTAAATACTCCGAATCAGGTGGTATGATATCTGTATTGATTCAGACTGAGGAGCCACACATCGTCTTCCAAGTTAAGGATACGAGCAAGGGTATTCCGGAGCAAGAGCTTGAACGGATTTTCGAGCGATTTTATCGCGTGGACACCAGCAACGCTAATCAAGTAAAAGGAACCGAATTGGGACTGTCCATTGCCAAACACATCATATTACAACACGATGGCAAAATTTGGGCGGAAAGCGAAGTTGGTGAGGGAGCGAGTGTATTCTTTTCCGTCAAAAAAGCAACTAAATAACGCTCCACCTTTAAGATAAATTCAACCTTTACTTGAACAGGAGAAGTAGCACCGTGACGACAAAACCCAAAATCCTTTTTATGTGTGTTGCTAATTCATGTCGCAGCCAAATGGCTGAAGTGTTAGGCCATCACTATCTAGGGCATAAATTCGATGTTTACAGCGCTGGATCCAAACCGACGCAGCCAAATGCACGTGCTTTAAAAGCCCTAAAAAGTTGCGGGTATGATACTACTGCGCTGTTTTCAAAATCTTTTGATCAGGTTCCCGATGACATGGACTATGTCATTAGTTTGTGCCAAGAGCAGGAACTCACTTGTCCAACCTTCCCAGCCACAGTAAAGGTGTTGGCTTGGCCAACACCTGATCCAGTCTCAGCGTCAGGCCAGAAAAATGAGATACGAGAATTTTTTACTGAAACGCTTAGATCAATAGAACAAAAAATCATTCAATTCCAACAGGAACTAAGCGACAACTGATTACCAGTGAAATACTCAACACCAGCCATAATCCTCTGCGAATTTTTGGGTTCACTTTTTCTGGTTTTATCTGCAGTTTCACCAATTATCCTCTTTGATCAAGTTCTGGAATCAGGCATAGCTATCGCGGTACTCGCGGATAGTTTAGCGGTCGGTTTTGTGTTGTTCGGTTTAATTGAGATTTTTGGTCCAATCAGTGGCGCACATTTTAATCCAGCTGTTAGTGTTGCTTTAGCAATTACTGGACGAACCAAGTGGGTGCATGTCCCAAGCTATATCATTTCACAAGTTCTCGGTGGCATAGTTGGTGTCCTCTTTTCACACCTGATGTTTTATCACCAAATTCCGAAAATCCTATCAATCTCAGTAAAAGTTAGGTCTGGTGGAAACTACGTGGCAGAAATCCTAGGCACCTTTATCCTATTGATTGCCATTTTATTGTTGATACACTACCAATCTGATAAGTTAGCACTGATTATCGGACTGATAGTTGGGGGTGAACTCATCACCACATCAAGTACGATGTTCGCCAATCCACAGGTAACATTGGCCAGAACACTAACATACTCACAGGCAGGAATTCGACCAATGGACGCGGCCATTTTTATTATTATGCAGCTGGTTGGTATGCTACTGGCAGTAGGCACATGGAAATTTTTGGAGAAAAGCCAACTGCCAAAATCATAAAAACATAGAACAAAAAAATATAAATCACCAACAATGATTCACCTAAATATACCAACTGAAAAGGTGGCTCTACAGACTATACACGGTAGAAATGTAGCAGGATATCTACCATCACTTGGAAATAATTGGCCGGTCCTCTATTCTCTTACCAACGATACTACCTCCATTGCAGCCCCAAGTATATAGCTGTCCCTAGTACTCAACCACAAAACCGCTTTACAATTCCAGACCACCGAGTTATCATGTAGAAAGTACAATCTAATCTCGGCATGGTTTCCTTAATTGTATCTCTGCCAAAACCATTTTAGCTCCTTGCTAAAACATAGAAATTTGCTGTATTTTCGACCTGAAAAGCTAATTCCAGCGATTAGGCGTCTCCTGATACAAATAAATTCAGCCTTGACTTGGCCGGATTTTGCCAGCCAATATGTTTGAAAAATATGTCAGAAAACTTAAAACGCACACCTCTACATCATATACATAAACAACTTGGTGCAAAACTGATTGAATTTGGTGGATGGGAGATGCCGGTTCTATACAGTAACATCATCGATGAGCATCTCACAGTTAGATCAAAGGTAGGAATATTCGATCTTTCCCACATGGGAGAAATAGAAATCTTTGGGCAGGGCGCATTAAAATTGGTTCAGAAACTAATCACTAACGATGCGGCAGGGAAACTGGTTGATGGACGTGTTCTGTATAGCCCAATGTGTAATCCAGCAGGTGGTATTATCGACGATTTGCTTGTATACCGTCTGGCAGAAGATCGGTACATGCTAGTTGTGAACGCATCCAACATCGAGCAGGATTTTGAATGGATATGTTTACACAATAGTGAAAAGACAAACGTCGAAAATCACAGTGATCAAACTGTTTTGATTGCCTTGCAGGGACAGAACTCACCTCAGATTCTTCAAACACTCTCAGATATCGATGTGACAGCCATTCAATACTATTGGTTTAAAGAAGAAAATATTGCTGGTATTCCTGTTATCATCTCGCGCACAGGATATACGGGAGAGGTTGGATTTGAGTTATATGTTGATGCTGATTACGGAGCAGATCTCTGGGATAACCTCTACAAATCGACTATCGCAGCGGAAGGGTTGCCCATTGGACTTGGTGCGAGAGACACACTACGATTAGAAGCAGGTTTGCCTTTATATGGCAATGATATTGACCAAACAATTACCCCTTTGGAATCAGGATTAAGTTGGACGGTCTCTCTTAAAAAAGAAGATTTTATTGGGCGGGATGCGTTGATAAAGGAAAAAAAACAAGGGACCACACGCTGTTTAATTGGCTTCCGGATGCAGGATCGAAGTATTGCCCGTCCACATTATCCGATTTACCAAGACAAAGAATGCGTTAGCAAAGTCACTAGTGGTGGACTTTCACCAACCTTGGGAGCTAATATCGGGTTGGCATACTTGCCAACCGAACGAGGGAAGATCGGTTCAAAAATCGAAATTCAAATACGCCAAAAGTTTCATCCTGCCGAGGTTGTCCCAATACCATTTTACAGTCACCAGAACCCTACTGTGTAATTTCACTCTTCATGATTCAAAAAAATGTTGAACACATAAACGAACAAAAATGAGTCAAGCTTTTAGACTGGTTGCATTTTCCCTTTTTATTGCTTCTTCTTATCAGGATGTGGAGGGACAAGAAGTATCTCTTATTCAAGATGAAGAGGTTAGTGCAACCGTAGTTCTACCTGATTTCCCTTCTCGAATAGAAAAACATGCTGGACAGTTATTTTGTCGTTACTTGGCCATGATGGCAAACCAATCTTTGGTACCATCACCAATTAGGGAATCAGAATTCACCTCTAATTCCGGACAATCGGTGGTTTTGATAGGTAAATCGGAGTCGAATCAGATAATTCACCAAATGGTTAAAAAGGGGCTCTTCAGACTTTCTCAAGACTCACCTGGAGGCGACGGAATCGTTGTAAAGACAATTTATGATCAGCAAACGAACTATTTAGTTATCGGAGGCAGCAGCGACCGAGCAGTTCTTTATGCAACAACACATTTCCTAGAACAAACAGGAAAAGTTGGCGTCTTTTGGGATGGAGAATATATCCCGAAACGCAAGAGTTGGAAAGTTACAAACCTGAGTATAAATGAAAAACCCCACTTCCCGTTGCGCCAATACAACCAAGGATGTGTTTTTACCTATAGCTGGATTATTGGGATCTAGATCAACAGAAACATCATCTGGACTGGGCTGCGTGGAAGAAACAGAATCGGCTCATGTGGCCTGGTGGCATTGGTAAATCGGAAGATGGTGACGCATTCGATGCTTGGTCTCAGAAACACATTTTCGGCAGCGAAAGAATATGGGCGCACCGATTTGGGCATCCAATTTTTCAGTCCAGAGGATCATCTCTACAACTATGATCCCTATCCAGAAAAACGAGTTAGTGACGATGCACAAGAGGAAGATCAAATTATTGCTCAATTCGCTAAGGATACACTCTCAAAAATTCAAGAATCGGATCTTGAAGGAGTTTGGTATGCCAGTGGATGGGCACTCTTCAATCCAAGATGGCGTCAAGAAACGGCTGAGGCTTTTTTTCAAGTTATCGGCAAAAATAAATTCTATATCGCTGACACATGGGGTGAAAGTCATCCCATCCATAAACGCTACCAGTATTTTTACGGACACGATTGGGTGTTTGGCATACTCCATTCTTTTGGCGGTGATACCTCTCTTCATGGTAACGTCGCTGACTTAATCCAAAAGGTTAAACGGCTAGTTAGTGATCCGGAGGCGTCAAACTGCCTCGGTCTATATATCAACCCGGAAGTTATAATTTATAACGATTTTTATTTCGATCTCGCTGCCCGTCTATCGTGGATCCCTCAGGATGTCCAACTGGATGATTTTATCTTTGATTATGCTGAACGTCGATACGGTACAATATCGGCTCCTCTTATGGCACAAGTTTATCAAGAATTAGTAGCAAGTGTGTACAGTACGGATGATCGAATCTCCCCCTTTTGGCAGTCACGGATGGGAACTGATTTTCCAGCCAACCTCCCAGACCGTCTATCCTATATAACACATTTGGAACGGGCATTAAAAATTGCACTCACCCAAATAGATTGTCAGGAAAACAATGACTTGTACCAGAAAGATCTGGTAATGATTGCTAAACAGCTGGTAGGAGAAGTTTTTAATGGGTATTCGTTGCGACTTTATAACGCCTTTCAATGGAAAGATAAAGAGACGTTTCAAGAATCAGCGTCTGTCATGAGATCATGTCTTGACATAGTGGCGTCTTTAATCGAATCCCGAAAGGAGTATTGGTTAAAACCGGTACTGGATCACATTTACCAATATCCAGCCATGACAGATGATCGAAAGAAAAATGTGGAATATTATTTTAAAGACTCCTTTTTGAGTTTTGCGCTCCGAGACAACCTGCGTGACTATAATCGACGTGACATTGTTGAGATGTTTCATCTCTACCATCGTCCTCGAGTAGAAGCTTATCTCAATTACTTAGAGGAAAAAGTCTTAGACGGAAATTTTGAGTTCAGTAAAAAAGAAATTGAACCCATTTATTGTTCTATTGAGGAAAGCTGGATGAAAACACCTATTTTCTCTTTCTCCTCAAAAATTGAGAACCAGCACGCGATCCCGCTGGTGGAAGAGGTTTTAGATCAAATCCAATCCGTTTCAAAAGCAATAATTCCTGACATTACATCTGACATACGAAACGGAGGATTTGAGGAAGGAAGCGGTAAACTTACCGGATGGCAGATCGCGATTCAGAACGTCGACGTATTCATACGTCCAACCTCCGAGATAAAAAAGAAGAAAGAATCAACTGGTAATCCCGAAGGTATGGCCCTGTATTTTTCAGCAGACACTCAAAATCGATACAAGACATTTAGCGTACAGCAAAAAGTCCTGTGGACCAGTGATTCCCGAATATCGGTCAGATACAAGATAGAGAAGTCTTCGCCAACAGGAAATGCAAATCTAAAAATCATCGGTCATGATGGTACAGGTCAAAGTCGCTTACAACTCCTCTACTACTGGGGAGGTGACTCTTGGGATCGGAAAAACGAGGGACCTGAAACTGGTGGACTCTACACAGCAGCGTACCAGTTTGAAGCTCCTAAGGGCAGTTGGCAGGAAATAGATCGGGATCCGGTTCAAGATCTTGATCGGATACATGAAACCGGAGTATGGAACAGCTTGGAGATTGAAACGCTTACCTTGGCGCTTGGAATCTGGGTGTACGAAGAAAATAAAAATTTTATAGAAGGTTGGTTTGACGAAATTAGAATGTATCCTAACAAAGAAAACGAGGAATTTTAAACCAAATGGCAGACGAACTTAGACATCCAGAGGATCTTAGATATAATGAATCCCACGAGTGGGCCAGATGCAAAGATAATATTGTTACGGTTGGAATATCGGATCACGCTCAGGCGGAGCTACAAAATGTCGTTTATGTCGAGTTGCCTGAAGTTGGTTTTACCACCAAGCAAAAGGAGGAATTTGGAGTAATTGAATCTGTCAAAGCTGCCTATGACCTGTATGCACCAGTAAGTGGCGAAATTATCGAAATCAATGAGGAACTTGAGTATACGCCAGAACTGGTAAATGAAGACCCATATAATCAAGGGTGGATGATAAAAATTCGGATGGATGATTCTAATGAATTGGACAATTTACTCTCTGCCGAAGACTATTTTACTCACATCGAAAGCAAAGAAATGGGTGAATAATGTCAGACTTGCATCGAAAAGACCTATTCGTTAACCGTCATCTGGGGCCCCGAGTTGAAGAGCTCAAATCGATGTTGAAAACCGTTGGGTATGGTTCAATTGACGCACTCATAAAGGATGTCGTCCCAGAGAGAATCCGAGATATTCAGCCGCTAAAATTTGATCAGGCCTGGACAGAATTCGACGTCCTGAATAAACTAAAAAAAATCGCGTCCAAAAATGATCTTTATCGATCGTTCATCGGCATGGGCTACTACAATTGCATTACGCCCCTCGTCATCCAAAGAAATATTCTTGAGAATCCAAGTTGGTATACTGCTTATACACCTTACCAAGCAGAAGTTGCTCAAGGTCGGCTTGAAGCGCTGTTGAATTTCCAAACAATGATTATTGATCTAACTGGCTTACCAATAGCCAACGCGTCGCTTCTTGATGAAGGAACAGCGGCAGCTGAAGCTATGGCAATGTGCTTGTCAGTGGCAAAACCAGATGTCAACAGAATTTTTTTTGTGTCAGAGACCTGTCATCCGCAGACAATCGAAGTTGTTCGCACACGTGCCGAGCCACTTGACATTGAGCTGATAATTAGTGACCATCAAACGATAACTTTCGATCAAACAATCTTGGGAGCAATTGTCCAGTATCCTACCACAGATGGTGTTGTTCATGATTATGGGGAATTTGCGGAAAAAGTTCATGCTGCCAGCGGGCTATTGGTTGTTGCCGCCGATCTGCTTTCACTAGCGCTTTTAAAGCCTCCCGGAGAATTCGATGCGGATATTGCTGTTGGTTCCACACAACGATTCGGAGTACCGATGGGTTATGGAGGGCCACATGCCGCCTACTTTTCTACTAAAGAGAAGTTCAAGCGCAAAGCGCCAGGTCGGATCGTTGGGCTTTCACAGGATACCGAAGGTTCTCCAGCAATCCGTCTTGCACTGCAGACACGTGAGCAGCATATACGACGAGAAAAAGCAACTAGCAACATCTGTACAGCACAAGTACTGCTGGCTGTCATGGCAAGTATGTATGCCATCTACCATGGGCCAGAAGGGATTCGTCATATTGCTAAGCGAATTCACGCACTCACACATCTACTCCGTGAAGGGCTTAAGCTGCTAAATTATTCGCTCAGCGCCGATCATTTTTTCGACACAATTAGCATCAATCTCGGATCCGTCGATCTCAATTCGTTGTTATCGGTTGCTCAACAGAAAAAGATTAACTTGCGGATTTTTAATTCTGATCGTGTTGGTATTTCTCTCGATGAAACAGCTTCGGTTCAGGACGTTCAAGATTTGCTTCAAGTTTTTTCTATCAATCAGGAACTTTCATTTGATTTTGACCGACTAACTGATGGAATCATCGAATCTTACCCGTCGGATTTTGGCAAACTACAGAGAGAGAGCTCTTATCTAACCCATCCAGTTTTTAATACATATCACTCTGAAACCGAGATGCTGCGATACATACATCAACTTCAGGAGAAAGACCTATCTTTGGCCAACTCCATGATCCCGCTTGGTTCTTGTACTATGAAGTTGAATGCAACTGCCGAAATGGTTCCTGTAACATGGCCAGAATTTAGTCAACTTCATCCATTTGCTCCAATTGAACAAACAGAAGGGTACCAGTTACTGTTTGATCAACTGGAGTCTTGGTTGTCTCACATTACCGGTTTTGACGGCGTCTCACTACAACCAAACGCTGGATCACAAGGCGAATATGCAGGCCTTTTAGTTATTCGCCAGTATCACCGAAGCCGCGGTGAAGGTCATAGAAACGTATGTCTGATTCCTAAGTCGGCCCACGGCACAAATCCAGCCAGCGCCGTGATGGCTGGAATGCATGTCATTGTTGTGGATTGCGACACCGAAGGAAACGTAGACCTAACTGACCTCCAACGAAAATCACAGGAGTACAAACAAAATCTGGCAGCGATGATGATCACTTATCCCTCAACTCACGGGGTATTTGAAGAGGGAATTAGTGAAATCTGTCAAATTATACATCAGCATGGCGGACAAGTATACATGGACGGAGCGAATCTGAATGCCATGATTGGCCTATGTCGACCCGGTGATTTCGGTCCGGACGTTTGCCATCTGAACCTGCATAAAACCTTCTGTATCCCTCACGGTGGGGGAGGTCCCGGCATGGGACCAATTGCAGTCAATGAGCACCTAATACCCTTTCTGCCAACCCACCCAATTGTAAGTAAACAAAAGGATTCTTACACCATTGAACACACACTTACCTATGACTTGCAAGAAGCTGATGGTATCGGTCCAGTTTCATCAGCTCCGTGGGGAAGCGCAAACATATTGCCAATTTCGTGGGCCTATATCGCTATGATGGGATCAGATGGACTGAAACAAGCAACAGAAATTGCTATCCTAAACGCCAATTATATTGCCAAATGTTTAGATCCATACTACTCTGTAGTCTATAAAGGTCAACATGGACTTGTGGCTCATGAATGTATCATCGATCTCCGCAATTTCAAGAAAACTTCGGGGATTGATGTCAGTGACGTGGCCAAGCGCTTAATGGATTATGGATTTCATGCACCTACGGTATCCTGGCCTATCCCAGGCACTATGATGATTGAACCGACTGAGAGCGAATCAAAAGCTGAACTAGATAGATTTTGTGATGCGATGATCGAAATACGGAAAGAAATTGCTGACATTGAAAATGGAGAGTCAGACCGCAACGATAACGTACTCAAGAACGCGCCACACACAGCCCTACAGGTAACGACAACAGAATGGTTACACCCGTATTCTCGACAGAAAGCAGCTTTTCCTATGCCTTGGATTGGCAATCGGAAATATTGGCCTCCTGTTGCACGGATAAATGAAGCTTATGGTGATCGAAATTTAGTTTGTGCCTGCCCACCGCTTGATTCGTACTCAAGTGAATAGAAACTAACAAAGGCAAAATTATACAACCTTTCTTACACTGAATCTATCATTTCCAGAAAGGTATCTTCGGTTAGTATTTGGATACCTAGCGCTATCGCTTGGTTTTTCTTGTTGCCCGCATTTTCACCACCGACCAAAAAATCGGTGTTTTTGCTAACGTTTGAACTGACCTTCCCTCCCATCAGTTTAATCCTTTCGCTCGCCATTGATCGCGTCATACCGATTAAGGTTCCAGTTAACACAAAAGTCTTTCCAAGGAATGATCCTTCCACTTGACCTAAGTCGACAGGCGCTTCTGCTCGCATCCGCAATCCTGCCAATTTCAGTTGATCAAAGAGTTCTCTATTATCCGGCTGAGCAAAAAAATCGACTACGCTTTCAGCTGTTCTTGAACCAATCCCATGTATTGTTCCAATCTGTCCAACTTCAGCAACAGAAATCGCGCCTATTGAGACAAAGTAATCAATTAAGAGATCAGCAGCACTTTGTCCTACGTGAAGAATGCCGAGTCCAAATAGAACTCTCGACGCCGGTTTTTGTTTGCTCGAAGCAATAGCTGAGATAAGGTTTTCCGCTGATTGGTCGCCAAACCCCTCAAGGACAAGCAAATCATCTTTCTGTAAATGATAAAGATCTGCTATATTAGAAACCAAACCAACCTCAATAAGTTGTTTGACTGTCTGTTTACCTAGTCCTTCAATATTTAACGCATTCCGAGATACAAAATGCTCGATTCGACGTTTTCGTTGGTCTGGACATTCAACATTAATGCAACGAATTGCAGTTTCCTGTTCAGAACGCTGTACCTGCTCACCACAAGAAGGACAGGTATTTGGGAAACGAAAGACTTTTTCCCATCCAGACCTCTTTTCAGCCAATACAGACACTACTTTAGGAATCACATCACCTGACCTTTCAAGAACAATCCAATCGCCTACCCGAATATCCTTACGGGTAATTTCCTGTTCGTTATGCAGAGTGGCATTCTTAATCCGCGCGCCGGCAATCTCAACCGGATCCAAGGTTGCGACTGGTGTAAGGACTCCTGTTCGACCTACTTGTATTTCAATCTGGTTGATCCTTGTAGTTGCTTGACTAGCGGGGAATTTGCAACATATGGCCCAGCGTGGACTCTTGGTACGAACGCCAAGCAATTCCTGATGGTTGATGTTATTGACCTTGACCACAATGCCATCAGTATCGTAATCCAGATTTTTATACTGATCTCGCCATTCGTAATAGTATTGAATGACTTCTTCCATGGATGAATAGACATTGGCCATTTCATTGACCTTAAATCCCAAATCCACCAGCATCTCCAAACCCTGGTCATGTGTCTCCAGATCTACTCCATAACTTAGACGATATATAAAAATATCAAGTGGGCGTTGTGTAACAATATTGGAATCCAGCAAACGCAAGGATCCGGCAGCCGCATTTCGAGTGTTAGCAAAAGGTGACTCACCAGCATTTATGCGAAGCTCATTGACTTTACCAAGTTGGCTTTTGGGTATGAACACCTCACCTCGAACTTCCAAAATGCTGGGTACTGACATATAGTTCAGCTGTTTCAACTTCAAGGGAATGGACTTAATCGTTCGCACATTAGCTGTTACATCTTCCCCAAAATCGCCATCTCCACGAGTCAAACCATAAGACAGATATCCATCCTCGTAATTCAATGCCACGCCCAATCCATCAACCTTTAATTCTACAACATATTTAATTTCCTGATCTGGCAACGTCTTACGAATTCGTCGATCAAAATCATAGAGTTCTTCTGATGTGTATGTGTTCTCCAGACTCAGCATAAGCCCATGATGGCGAATGCGTTCACCAAGGACCATTTGCCCACCAACACGTTGAGTGGGGGAGTTGGGGGTAATCAGGCTTGGATTTTCTTTCTCCAGTTTCTCAAGTACCTTCATCAACATGTCAAACTCAACATCTGAAATCTCCGGCTGATTCTCGACATAGTACTTATGTTCATGATAATGTAACTCATCTCGTAAAATTCTTACTTGGTCTTCAGTCATTATTTCACCCCAAAGGACATTGATAACCGGCTAAATGTTACATCGACATAACCGTAATACATGTAGACAAAAAATCCACTAGACAAGTTTACATGAACTCTTAATCATTTTCCTTGATGTTTTTCGTCGGTCTTGGTATGCTACCGCCAAAAAATTGTTGGTGAATTCATGTCAGCCTCTCATCATCTAACAGATAAACAAATTTCGTCTTTCAAAGAAAACGGATATTTAATAATTGAGAAATTCATTGAAGAAGAAATTGTACAAAGTTGGAGAGATCAACTTTGGAATCATTTAGGATCAGACCTAGAAGATCGTCAGAGTTGGCCTAACGACTACGTTATAGAAGGATTCAGTGTTTCACCGCCAGAACATACTTTCGGTAGTTTACCACAGGTAAATACGGTAATTGAACAATTAGGAGATGGTATGTTCAATGGAGGCGGGGGTCAAATTTTAGCCCAATGGCCTAAGCCAGATCAGGAATGGGGTATGCCGGGAAGTGGACACATTGACGGCTATGGTCCAAATGGCTGGTCTGGTGGATTCATGCTAGGAGCAACGACCTATTTGTACGACGTTGAGCCCCAAGGAGGCGCTTTCATCTACTGGCCCAAAAGTCATTTCTCAACCCATGAGTATTTCCGAGAATTTCCGGAGCAGATTGATGGAAGTTTCAACCAAATCGAAGATTGGGGATGGCATATATTTTCGGATCGATCGCCAGAAGGTCCTACACAATACATTGCCAAAGCAGGATCTGTCGTTTTTTGGCACTGTTTTCTTTGCCACACAGGTTCTGGGAATATACGCAACATACCCAGATTTGGGTTATTCGCTCGATGGAGTTACAAAGAAAAAGAGAAAATGCGTTATGAAATCCCCGAAGATTTATGGAAATATTGGGCAATTTGAAAAAGAAAGGATAGATAAAAGATGAGTTGGCACTTTAAGCTTGTCGCTGGACCATTTGGCTTTACTGAGGGCCCTGCATGGACCGGAGAAACAGTGTTATTCACTGATATTCCGAACAACAGGATTATGAATTATGACCCCGAAAGTAACGAAACGAAAGTCTTTCGGGAAAACACTAACGAAGCCAACGGTTTAATGTTTGATTCAAACGGTCAACTGTATGCGTGTGAGGGTAGAGGACGCCGGATTGTACGCTATAATGACGATGGAACGTCAACTGCAATTGTTGACAACTTTCAAAATAAACGGATGAATAGCCCAAACGACTTAGCCTTTGATGCCAAGGGGAGACTATGGTTTACAGACCCGCGTTACGGATCAAAGGTTGACGATCTGGAGCTCGATCATCAGTCGGTATTTCATACAGAGGAGCAACCGGACGGAACGTGGAATCTCCATCGTGCAACTTTCGATACGACCAAACCCAATGGAATCCTCGTCTCACCAGATCAGAAACATCTTTACGTAGCTGAAAGCAACTATGGCGTTGGGAATAACTCGGAACTGAGATCTTATCCCATTAGTGATGATGGAACACTTGGCAACTTTGACATTCTACATAACTTTTATCCGCACCGTGGAATTGACGGCATGTGCTTAGATATCAACGGGAACATTATTGCTACAGCAGGTTGGGAGACAAGCGGCCCCGGATCTATGCTTTACAGGGGCGTGTATTAGAGACGCATCCTATTTCGTTAACTGCCGATTCTAGCGAAGATGAAGAAGCACTTTTCCCGGGTGGAATTGTTACCAACTGCACTTTTGGTGGGCAAGATTTAACCACATTATACGTGACAGCGGGTGGTTGTCTTTATCAAGCTGAAACCAGCCGTCGAGGAGCTTAGTTCGCTATTGATCTTTCCAAAATGCAGAAAACAAGCTTGCTTGGGTTCTTTTCCGTTTTCAATCTTGAATACTTGGGGTATTTGATTAAAAGTCAGTCTGTTTCTTTGTCTCCTGTTTATTTGCGTAAACAGATCTGCAACCTCTTCAAAAATTGATTCTCCCTTGAGACATCTGAACGAGCCCATTTACCTCCGATGCTTATGTTCTACCTCTGCCTCGGATCCTTCTGATCATTTCTCCTAATCGGCGTTTTCCCATTTTTATTCGGCTTCCCCGTCTTCAACTTTGAGTTGATTATGAGGATAATCTATTCATTTCGCATGTTTGTCATACCACTCCAAAGTATGTCGAATTCCTCTTTTTAGACTCAGCTCTGGTTGCCAACCTAAATCCTTTTTTGCTTTTGAACAATCTAGGGATACAGTCGTTTTATTACTCGGCTTAGATAGGTCATACTCAATCTCCAGTTCTTTCCCCGAACAATTAATAATTTCACGAACCAAATTTTTAATTGAAATTGAACGGCCATATCCAACATTATAAAGTTCAAAAGGCCTCTCCTGCTTTAGAATAACTAACTCCACAAATCGCACTAGATCGGAAATATGCAGCAAATCTCTTTCCTCTTCACCGGTTCCCCACACAGAAATTTTCCCATTCGTTGCAGTCATAACTTTGGTGATTGTAGCGCCAAAAACATGTGATTTCTCTAAATCATATTTGTCATACGGCCCGTAAATATTCGAATGCCTAATGGCAGTATACTTGTTTATCCCCAAACTTGCATAAAATTCACACATTTTTTCAAAATAGATTTTATTCCATGCACCACCGAAATAGTTGGGATAGATTTCCTTGTTAGCGTCAAGGTCTGTTTCTTTTAACGGTTTCTTACTGGAATGATACATGATTGCACAACTGAATAAAAGAACATGTGAAACATGGTGATCATAGCACGAACTCAATATCAGAGAGTTCATTATGGCATTATCTGCAATAATTGAATGTGGATTCTGCGAAATGCGTTGAATGCCTGAGGTAATTGCTGCTGCTTGGATTACGATATCTTTACCTTCTATAACGCGGTGGACATCTACCCTCTCTGTCAGATTTGCGTGTAGCATTTTAATGTTTGAATGATCCAAAGGTAGTGAGCTAAAATAAGTTCCATAGACCTCGAAGTTAGGTTGGGAGGCAAAATACTCCGCTAAGTTTCTGCCAATAAATCCAGTGGCTCCGGTAATAAGTATTTTTCTCATCAAAATAATCCCATTGGGATTCGCAAACGGAAATTCATTGTTACCTTCGAAAGGTCTTTAAGGAGAACACGCGAACTTTTTGGTGTTTTTGTAGAGGAGATGTTTCCGAAAGCAATTTAGGATATCTTTACATGCTCTCCGATTTATAGGGATGGTGCTCTTTCTATCGATTGGAAGTAACAAATTAAACATTCACGTTTTCCCTATGTTTTTTTGCGATTGGATAGTACGGAGAAAACCAACACACGACAAGTAAACAAGCGCTTTGTGGAATTAACTTATCATATAAAATCAATCTCGCGATAAAGAAGAATTATACCATTCCATCGTTTGTCTAATTCCATCCTTTAGCGAAGTTTCATAGAACCGATCGAAAAAAGTTTCGAACTTCGTATTATCTAATACCCTATAAGGGACGGCGGATGGTTTGGACCAGTCATATTCTAAGGGAACACAATGATCACATGCTTCTTGGATAACTTCTACAAGTTTTTGTATGCTTACAGGGATTCCGCTACTGAAATTTATTGGATCTCCAATGCAGTACTTTTCCATAACCTGCAAAACACCATACACGAGATCATCAACATAAACAAAATCTCGAATAGTGTTCGGATTTCCCCACACTATAAAAGGATTTTCTTTATTTAAGGCTCGTTTTATTAACGCTGGTATTACGTGGGATCTGACATTGTCAAATCGATCATATGGGCCATAAATATTTGTGGTCCGTATAATCCCAACTTGTAAACCATATTTATCATGATAACATTGTCCCAGTTGTTCCAGATATCTATAAACCCAACCAATTCCCTGATAAAGTTCGTAAGGAGATTGATTTAAATCTAGTTGGTCTTCACGGATTGGATAGAAAGCTTCTTGATAGACGGTAGAACTACTTACCCAAACAACTGTGCTGACGTCATTTTGAACGCAAGCTTCGAACAACCCAGTATGGATATTCAAATTGGGTTGGATAGAAGCCGTTGGGCTTTGCCTAACGCCATACACTCCTGATGCTTGAACAGCACAAATTACAACATAATCTTGATCGGTAGTAGCATCAACACAATCCTGATACTTAGTAAAGTCGTATTGTTGGTAATGCTCGTCTAAGTGCTTTGGAGGGGGGCGTGAAAAATATGTACTGCGTGTTAAGACCCCATTAGATATAAGATACTGAGTTAAACTCGTTCCGAGCAAACCTGCTCCACCAGCAATTAGAATTTTTTTGTCTTTTAAGAAGTCGAGATTCATTCTTACTTAATTTTGGATAAAAAACTGGTGTTCTTGATAAATCTTACTGAACATTTGTAGGGATTTTAGGGGGAGTTTTCCAAACTCACTACTTCTTACATTTTCTTCGACATGTTCTGGTGTTAACATCCCAGGAATTACAGCAGTAACTTGGGGATAAGACAAGCAAAATCGCAAAGCAACTTGCGCATTCGTTTGATTATTTGGGATAGATGGATTACATGTAAACAATTTATAAGCGTTTGCCCAACGTTCGATTTGTTCGGGATCCCACCTACTACGGTGATCACTGGACGAAAACTTATTGGTAGAGGCATAGTGCCCTGACAAAAACCCGAAGCAAAGGGGAGTTTTCACAAAAACCCCAACATTTTTGACTCGGCATTTTTCGAGCACGCCGTTTTCGATTACCCGCTGGTCTACCAAACTAAAGTTCAATTGAATAGAATCAATTTCGAATTGTTCTATAGCAATAATGTCCTCACAGGGTGAGCGTGTAGAAATCCCTATTGCTCGAATTTGACCTTCATCTTTTAAAGCCTGCATGGTTTCAAATATATGGCTTTCCTGATGTAATTTTTTAATCGGAGGATCATGTAATTGAAAAACATCAAGGTAATCGGTCTTCAAGCGACGGAGACTTTTTTCGAGCGATTTTCTAATATGTTGTACAGAGAAATCTTGACTACCTTTGAAGTCTAAATAACCAACCTTTGATGAAAGGACAATGTGTTGGCGTAAATGACTGAGTGTATTTCCAATTAATTTTTCGCTGTGGCCATATCCATATAAAGGAGCAGTATCATAAAAATTCACGCCAAAATCATAAGCTTTTTGAAGAGCTAGTTGTGAAATATTGTCATTAGTATGACCATAAGCTTTGGCATCTTTGGTTATACCACCAATTCCCCATGCCCCAAAGGCAATCTCAGATACGCTAATCGTTGTATTTCCAATCTTTCTATAATTCATTTGAACTAATAGTGGCCAGCATACTGACGCTCAATCTGGTCATTTCCATAAAGATACGCACCCTTTTTATTTCCGTACCAAACAACTTCGCGATACCATTTCTCCCAAGACGACCAACTGAAACCTGCTCGATTGATGCGATAGGTACACTCGATTTCATCTAGAATTATAGGCTTACCAACTAACACAGACCGAAAGAACTCCCATATGTTATAGGAGGTCGTAATATCAGTATCTTCCTCTTGAAAGGGCAGTTTGATCAACTCCCTGTTCAGCATGATTGATTGGTCTAGCAAATCAGTTGGAAAATCAATGAATTGACTATCAAGAAATAGATTCAATAACTCACCAGCTTCTTGATAAAAGACGTCCAATTTGTGCTCTCTACAAAGTTCGATAAACATATACTCGTCAGCAGGCCACCAAATATCAAGCCACTCTGGCGAATTGCAAAATTCAAATCCGCCATTTTGTATATCTTCGGCTTTATCAGTAAAAAAAGCACCGATCTCAGAAATAGTATTTCCATTTATGTCTTTTTCCATAAACAGTTCAGTTAATTGACGAAAGCTTATTCCACAAACTTGATGAATAAGAATCAAGGGAATTTGCAACAACTTGTCAAAATGCAGCAGAGCGATCATCCAAGAAAAGACTCTTGTTTTAACCCAATCTTCTTTTGGCATATCTCGAGTTGCTATGACTAATTCTTGTACTTCGGCAACATCATCTTTTGGATTGCCACGCAATCCATGTATATTAATAATCTCTGATGGAACAGTAACCATTCCATATTTTTGCTGATATTTTGGATCTCCCATTTCAGCATTAGGGAGTATCGAGAGATTATTGAATTGAATTCTATTATGTTGACCATTTTCAATGAGCTTCGAAACACCTTCAACATAGGACTCATATGTTTCGCCGGGTAAACCAAGAATTATATCGGTGAAGGTGGCAACTCCGTCATTGGTAAATCGCTGTTGTAGTATTTCGTACGTTTCGATAGAAATATTAGCCCTTTTCACACTTTCAAGCGTGTTTTCATCTATGGATTGTAGGGCAAGATCCACACCTTTACTTAAGCCTGAAGCATTTAAGATTCTTTGCGTTTCATAAGCACGATCCGTTGCATTCTTGGTATTCTGTACTGATAATGCCTGCGGATAACCAATCCTACTTTTTATATCAGCTGCATATTGGGCTATTTGGGTGTCTCGCGATAAAATACCAAAGTTAGCATCACAACAGAAGACAAACTCGACTTTCTTATCTGCAAACCAATCGATTTCTGCTAATAGGCGTTCTAACTCAAATCGATAAACTTTACTGGCTGTAGCCGATCCCCAATCACAAAAAGTACACGAGAATGGACATCCCCTGTTAGTTTCCCACAGAGAAAGCCATTCATTGTTTGGGTTTTCTAACATCAAAGCTTCAAAAAGACCGTTAATATAAGGCGAAGGGATGACATCTAAATCCTTGATTCTTGGCGCTTTAGGATGATTAATAAAAATCCCATCGTCATCAAGATAACTTATAGAAGGAATGCTTCCCCAGTCTTTAGATGGATAGTTTTCAACAATCGCGCAAAAAACCTGCTCTCCTTCCCCATGACACACAACGTCAATAAATGGAAACTGTGATAAAAAATCCTCGGCCTTATCCGGAACTTGGGGACCGCCAAAGACTATCAATATCTCCGAGTTCTGTTCTTTTAGCTTCCGTGCGATTTCAAGCGATAACCTAAAATTCCACACATAGGTACTAAAACCCACAATGTTGGCACTAAGCAACTGGTTAACGCCTTCTTCTACTGGAATCCTCGAGTATATAAATGGTAGAAACTCATAGCATTCAGAAAACCTAGCGTGTTCTTGTATATACGCTTGAAGCAAACCAGAAGTATAGGGAAAATAACTAGCACCTGAAAAACTATTATTAATCTGAACTAAACCGATTTTAATTTTCTTTGAAAATTCTTTCTTATTCATATCGAAGAGTATTAAATTGATGTATATTTTGGGCTTTAGCTTAAAGCCTATTTAGTGTCTCGCAGAGTTTTAGAATCTTTTCGCTTTCCAGTCCCGGGTAGTTCCCAATGTAAAAACCATAAAAATGGATATGATCAACATTGGGATATAACGTAATGTCTTCTTCGCTTATAACGGATTTAAGGTATGGCTGGCGGAGTTGGTTGCCACCACCAGCAGTTCCGCGTCGAAACTCAACCCCTTTTCCAGTTAATATTTTCCTAACTTTCTGACATAGTTCATTGTCAGGTTCTTTCAGGACCAACGTCAAAGCATAGTTGCAACTTCCACTTACTTCAAAATTCGTAAAGTATTTGCATGAGTCCAGATTATTCAAAAACAACCTGAGATTCTGTTTTCGAATTGCATTGTTTTCGTCTAACCTCTTTAGTTGCGAGCGGCCAACAAGCGCATTAATTTCGGTGCTACGCAGATTGTATGCTGGGAAGGCGAAAATGAATTCAGGGTGTAGATCAGGGTATCTATCACAAAAATCCAGCTTTAAGTCGTCCGATTTAGATTCTCGGATCATGCCATGGGATCTGAACATGCGAAGAATTTCATATAAATGCGCATCGTTTGTGGAAACCATACCTCCTTCAATGGTACTCATATGGTGCGCATAGTAAAAGGAAAAATTGGACATTAGGCCAAAATTGCCAAGCTTTCGGCCATTAAATGTTGCTCCATAGGATTCACATACATCCTCAATCAAAGGGATCCCTTGTGATTGCAATTCATCCAGTAACAAAGAGGTTAGAGCATTGTAACCCAAGACATGAGTCAGAAAGACAGCTTTGGTATTTCGACTGATTTTTTCGATTACTTGTCTATCAATCATACCAAGTGTTTTGGGATTGATATCAACAAAGATAGGGTCAAAACCACACTGAATGACTGATGCAATATCCGACACCCAAGTAAGTGTTGGGACAATAATTTCGCCTAAGCCATACGCCTCCTTAAGCGCGGATATTGTGATTAGATTTGCAGAGGAGCCTGAATTTACAAACACACTGTGTTTAGTGCCTAACCAATCTGACCAATCTTCCTCGAACGCTTCAACCTGACTGGACTGAGTCAGCATTGGATCGTCTTGTGAGAGAAACCTAATTACGGTATTCAGGTCATCTCTCAAAATATTATTTTTCATTAAGGGCCAATTCAGTCTCTCGGAGTTCATAGCCTCTTATTTCTTCTGCTTGCTAGAATATTGCCCCAACCTCTTTCTTAACATGACAACATTTTCTCGGTTTTCACCCGAGTCCTCCAGAATTCCAGCAAATGATCGAGACTCTGATCGAAATCATATTCAGCTTTCCAATTCGTCTTTTTTGTGAATTTTTCGACACATGGAATTTGCAAGGTTACATCTGCTGGGCGTAGAAGTTTTGGGTCAAGTCGTGTTGGGATTGACGTTTTGGCCATTGAGATGAGGCGTTTTAGAAAATCACCTACAGTTATTGTTGTAGTACCACCAATATTATAAGCTTCTCCAGGATCACAGTGGATTAACGCCGCCCAGTAGGCAGACATAGCATCACGCACATCTATCATTGTGCGAACTGAATCAAGATTACCATGTAATAATTCTTCCTGAAGACCAGCTTCGATTCGCACTACTTGGCGAGCAAAGGAAGTAGCAAATAAGTCTGTGCGCCTTGGGTTGAAGTAAGCAAACATCCGTGTACGAATAATTAGCATTTCATAACTGACAAAATAGGTCCAGCCAAGTAGATCTTGGGTAGCTTTTGACACAGCATAGGGACTTGCTGGTTGCATTTGTACATTTTCTTTGATTGGTATATCTTCCGGCTTAACTTGACCGTAAACTTCGGAAGTACTACAGAGTTGGATGACTGGATTAATATCAAAAGTACGGATTGCCTCGAATAAATTACAGGTGCTGGTAATATTGTTATTTAAAACAGTGCTCGGAGTGATAAAAGACGTGCGTACATTTGCATAAGCAGCAAGATGAAAAACTGCATCTGGGCGAACATGCTGTAATACCCTAAGTACCGATCCGAAATCATTTAAATCACATTCGTGCACACTAACTCGATTAGCAATCGACTGCAAATTATCTTGTGTGGTGCTGTGCCAGCGAGAGATGCCGTGTACTTCTACATTTGGATGGTTTCGGATGATATACTCTGCCAAGTAACTGCCGCCTGACCCAGCGATTCCAGTAATTAGGACACGTTTAAATGATCGAGGTTCCGCCATTGCTCATATTTCTCTATTAATTCTTTCTCCAGCGCATCGTTTCCAATTACGCAAGACGATAACGTATTTCACCAACTGAAGAACAGCCAGCGCCTCAAGAGAAAACCACCTTACATCACAGAAACCTCATTAAAAAGTCTAAATAATGGTGATTAACTTATCAAATTTCCCATCTCTTTGCCTAAGTTGAAAGAGGAGTGTTATTCTGCTTTATGAGGGATTTGATATGGTCGTGAATTTTCTCAACAGTTGGCGTTCCATTGTCCAGATGAGGAGCAAAACCTGCAGTTCTGTCCTCTAAACCTAGGCTATAGACAGGCACAGACGTTGCATGCATTAGCTCGTAGGCTATAGAACGAGAGGAACCGGAAATCTCAAAATCAGAATCAATCACCAAAGCTAATCCTGTTTTCTTGATTGAGTTAGTCATAGTTTCCGTTATCTGAAACGGTTTTAGCCATACCAAATGAATCAAATCGCAAACAATTCCCTCCTGACTCAGTTGATCTATTGCTTCGTAGGCATTAAGGCGAGCAGCACTGATTGCCAAAATCGTAATATTAGATTTTGGGTTCAGAATATGGTCCATTTCGTAGTCAATCGGAAAACTTCTTCTATGTTCACTAACATAAAGGGGATCATCATGAGCTATAAACCAATCCCACGCCTCTCTCCATTCTCTCGGGGTCATTGGCGAGCAAACTGGCATACCTGGCATACGCATGACCATACCGTGATGACTACCTGAGGCAACAGGTCCAATTCCTCCTTCCATGGCAATTGACCTGACTAAAATAGGACAAGGAACGTTCCACATGTCTTTGGACTTTGCAGCATAGTTCAACAACGGTGCAGAGTTATACCACATAAACCCTTGATAACGAATTATATAGATCGGTCTACGTCCAACAACGGCTGCACCAACAGCAATCCCTGCTCCAGAAACGTCAGCCATGGATAATTCAGCAATTCCTTCGTCTTCGGTCATTTCAGGAACGGTTCCGCCAATCCAACCGACAGCAGTTACACATTGGCCAAACAAGAGGCCATTACCTTCTTCCAAATGTCTTCGCGTGATGCTTTTTATTGTTTCTGCAACTGTGTTTGCCATATCTCTCTAACTTTCTCATTAGCGGCTTTTTCGATTTCATCAACCTCTTTTTGTAGACCCAGATTACATAGACTTTCCTTAAACATTTCAAACCGGTTCCACTCTGGTGCTCCATCAATACCTGTACCAGCATGCCATCGATGCCGACAGGTCCGAATGTTGATAAGAGCAGGAAGGTCATTTAGTAAAGAACTTACATGATGCGCGATCAGCCATGGATCGTCTGCAATGTCAACGGAGGCCATTCCCAATGATACCGCGACATCAGCTAAACTCCAAGATCTGCGAGTAGAGACATGGGTCAAAATAGACAAATCATTATCTTCACACACAATTAAGACTGGTAAACCCTTTGTGACCGCATATCCCATTGCACCATAAACATAATCTTCTTCACCTGAAGCATCCCCTACCACCGTCAAAACTGTTTTCCCTGATCCTAATGCAGCGCCAACGGCTATTGGAACTTGATCCCCCATCAAACCACTGTGTCCAAACATCCCAATCCTTGGATCATGAATTGAAGCAGACCCGCCCATACCATCAGCACATCCAGATTCACGATGTAGCAATTCATCAATCAACTCCTTCATACCTCCACCGAAAGACAGGTAATACGAATGGGCTCTATGTTGAGCAAAAATCAGGAAGTCGGTGGTAACAGCTGATATGGCAACAGGAATGTGTTCTTGCCCAAGTGAAAGATAAATCGGCATCTTTATAATCCCAGTATCGTAAACCCTGGCCAACTCTATTTCAAAGTACCTGTTGAGGCAAGTTTTCCTAAATACCTCAAGTGATTTGGGGGAAGGGAACTTTCGTGACAGATTTGATATAACACCAAGTTGAGAAGAGCGCACTGAAGACTGCACTGCCCCACAATCAGCCATTTTCATTTCCTAACTTGTTAATTTATTTTTTA
>JYMV01033948.1_pt1 | contig 50310 bp, 48 predicted proteins | sample 338911 | NCBI WGS metagenome assembly JYMV01 (sample SAMN03354496, study PRJNA234377) | hydrothermal vent metagenome | biome: Deep sea; feature: Hydrothermal plumes at the Eastern Lau Spreading Center, Western Pacific Ocean; material: Seawater | place: Tonga | collected 2009 | depth 2000 m m | reverse complement strand
GGGGCGAGGCATCGACGTCAACCGGTGGAACACCAATGGCTCGTCTGCGCCGCCCTCGGACTTCGGGTCTCCATTTTCGACGATTTGAGAATAACAGAACACGTCAACTCTCCCCCTAGCCCGACTATCGCGAGAAATCTACCCATATCAACGAATCGCTGGGCTAGAGACTGGTTTTAATCCCTATTCGGTGTACTTCGAAGGACAACCAGTCTGAACTTCACGGGCTTTGAGTAGCCATCCGTCAGCGGTGTTAATCAGATTGCCCTTGACCGCTATCGTGTGCCCTTCTTCAAAGCCATCGGGGATGGCAACACCGGAGAAGTCGATGTTTAGTGTGTAAGACGACCCAGCAAGCTCGAACGAGGAGGAATCGGAATCGAGCGAGTCGATAACAACTTGGCCACGAAGATGCACGTCCCCTTCATGCGAAAGAGGAGATGACATGACCTCATCAACGGAATACTGCGTCTCTGGTTCGATGCTCAGGAACATCAGTGCAACCAGCCCGGCCAGTGCGGCGCCGACTAACGCCATACGCGTGACTCTGGTGCCTGCCATGCTCGCACCTCCATTCGGGTATTGATGAGGGTTTTCACTGACGAGTCAGGGATTGCCATAGCCAACCGCCTCTTCGATACCCAAGAAACCGTTGTCTCGAATCTTTCTCCTCAACCCCTTGACTATGCGGGGCACTACTGAAGGACCCTTGAACACCAAAGCCGAGTACAACTGTAGCAGTGAAGCCCCAGATGTCATCGCCTCCCAAGCGGTGGCAGCCGAATCTATCCCTCCGACTCCGACAATCGGGACCTCTGAGCCGGCCTCCTCATAGAGAAGCCTGATGACTTCCACCGAACGAGATTGGAGTGGCCTACCAGAAAGACCCCCCGGTTCGGCGAAGACACCTCGTGATCGCGTATTAGAAGGGACTGGGCGATGAAGGGTGGTGTTGGTGGCAACGAAGCCGTCGATGCCCCGTCTCAGCGCCATCTGAGCCGAAGCGAGAATCTCGTCGTCGGAGCCATCGGGGGAAAGTTTCAGCAAGAGCGGTTTGCCACCGCCTTTTCTCTCAGCTACCTTGCCACACTCTGACAGAATCGAGGACAGGTGGTCAACCCCCTGTAGCTCCCTGAGGCCAGGGGTGTTGGGTGAGGAGACATTGAGGACGAAAATATCAGCGTGATTCCACAGGATGTCCAATGTCTGTGAGTAGTCGCTGGGTGCGCTTTCATTGGGGGTCTTCTTAGAGCGGCCTATGTTAGCCGCAACAGGGACTTTAGGCCACTTGCCGGAGGATCGGCGAGATATCAGGCTGTCTCTAACGGCCGAAGCCCCTGGGTTGTTGAAACCCATCCTGTTTACCAACGCATTCTCAGACTCAGCCCTGAACATCCTAGGTTTAGGATTGCCATCCTGCGGGAATCTGGTCACTCCACCATACTCAAGCCAAGAGAATCCTAATGCAGGCCAAGCAGAAAGTGCCTCTGCACCCTTGTCGAACCCGGCTGCTAGGCCCAATGGGTGGTGGAAAAGCCGTCCAAAGACATGAATTGGGAGTTCTGGAGCATGATACAATGAACTGAGGAGTCGCTGACCACCAGAACTCTGCCCGAAAGTCGACAGGCCTCTGATAGTCAAATCATGTGCCTTCTCGGAGTCTACAAAGCGGAGGAAAGGCCGTGCGAACAAGGAATACGGCAATCCCATTACCTGAGGCTGCCGTACGGTATTCTTCAAGCGTTACGCACCATCGTGGCCCCATGAGCCCATCAAAGCAGGGTGCTGCCATCAGCGAACTCGCCCGCAGAACACTCAGGTCCAGTGGAGTCACTGTTCGGACCAAGGGCGTTGAAAGGCTCCGTATCGATTCCTTGTCGGTATTGATTTCCGATCTAGCGCCATCTGTAATATCCGGGGCTATCGCAGAGGAGACCGACGAGGGAGCCATTGCAATCGTCCTCGAAGGCGAACCAGGGGGATTCATCGGTGGCCCCGAACCTCGAACCCTAGATGACGTTTGGGTTCCTGGCAATCCCGATGAACTATGGGAGGAATTCGGGAACTCCGTCTTGGGTCTGGCTGCAGCCGGTTACCCGGGCTGTATCGGATGTGCAGGTCCGGCCGCTGAACTACCATGGGATGAAGAGGCCTCTAGAGACCGCCTGAGATGAGTCGCTTCGCGCGCCCCCCCGCTCGCGCGCGCGTTGGAGACTACTTGGACTACTCATGTTTATACAGGGTCCATCAGGGCACACCGAAACGAGGCCAGTCGATCATCCCCTGTAGGATAGTCTTGGCGGAGGGATGGAACTGTGAAATTGTTGATTCTCGAGTCAGGTGCCAAGGCACGCACTGTGAAGAAGTACCTTGGCAAGGGATGGATCGTAGAAGCCTGTTCCGGCCACATACAGGACCTACCACAAGGAGGGGGTAAGAAACGCTCCAAGGCAATGTGGGCCTCAAAAAATGGAAATCTGCCGGAGCCACCTTGGGAATGGACTGAGGGGGCTGAGAGGGTCATTGCAACAATTCTGAACAAAGCGGCGGACTCAGGTGTTGAAGAAGTATACCTCGCCACCGATCCGGATCGCGAGGGTGAGTTCATAGCTTGGCGCCTAAGTATCCTGTTCTCAGAATTTCCAGTACTGAAGCGAGTCACCTTCAATGAGATTACCAAGACTGCTGTTAAAGATGCAATAGAGAATCCCGGGGGCATCAATATGGATTTGGTCGATGCCGCCAAAGTGCGTCGTTTCATGGATAGGCTGGTCGGTTTCAGATGTTCCGGATTCAGCAAGTCATGGAATCTCAAATCAATGGGCAGAGTACAGACGCCGACCCTTGGTTTCATTGTCCGGAGAGAGCTAGAGAGAGAATCTCATGTCCCGATAGAGTTTCACACGGTCCAAGCCGAGTCTGACGGAATTAGGTTCAACGTCAGGTTTCACGAAAAGGATGACCTCGATGCTTGGACCGATGACTTCGGCAAGCACCATCCGGACAGGACCTCGGACGAGAAGCTCGCCGCAGATGCCTTGGAAGCGCTGCAGGAAGCGGGTCAGATTACCATCACCTCAGTGAATGAGGGTAAGACCAATCGCAATCCTCAGCCTCCCTTCACCACAGACACACTGTTACAAGCTGCCAACTCAACACTTGGATGGCCCGTATCAAAGACCAGTAGAATTGCTTCAGCACTGTACCATGCAGGACACATCACGTACATCCGCACGGATTCAACTAGAACCAATTCTGACGCTCGAAACAAAATCAGAAATCACATTAAAGAGAAATACGGCGAGAGTCATCTCGGACCAGGAGTGCTCGGCTCAGATGCCAAGAAGGGGGCGTCCAACGTACAAGACGCGCACGAGGCAATCAGGCCCACGAGACCATCGAACACCTCGATATCTGGGGCCAACTCTGACTGGAAAAGTTTGTACGTCCTAATCTGGGCCCGTTTCGCAGCCAGTCAGATGTCCGCCTCAGTCAGGGAGAGGAGGGGCCTGCAAGCCAGTGTGGAGGGAACAGACAAGGCCCTGAATGGGACTGCATCATGGAGAACTCATCCCGGTTGGGAGGCTGTATACGCCCAATACCACGGAGATGTAAAGACATCACCGCCAGATTCTCCACTCACTGACGGGGCTGTCTGGAAAATTGATGTGTCAGAAGACAACCCGTTCATGAAGACAGATGAGACCAAGCCACCGAAACGGTTCTCTGAGAGTTCTATCATCCAACAAATGAAGAAGGAGGGGATAGGCAGGCCGTCTACCTATGTGTCTATTGTGAAAAATTTAGGGAATAAGGGATATGTCGATGTTGAAAGAAACTCCCTTTCTCCTACTGAAAAGGGCCGCACTTTGTGGCTTCAAGTAGTTCCCTTCTTCAATGAGCAAAATGAGGCAGATGGCCTGTTCACTCCGCAGTTCACCTCCAAAATGGAGGAGAGCCTGGATCGTATAGAGCATGCCAAAATGAGTGGGGCTAACGTCTGGAACGATTTTTTAGAGGAATTCAGAGCCATACACAATATTGCCCTAGAAGAGAAACGGAAAGTACCCACCATTCGACAGTTAGCACTGCTAGAGAATCGCATTCCCCATCTTGATGAGGCCCGACGGGAGGAGCTTCTTTCAGGAAAGAAAATCGGTGATCTCACAGGCGATGAAGCTCGGCGGATAATCAAGTCCATCACCGATGCAAACGCTGAGAACGGAATCCTCCCGGCCAGCGATAAACAGACTGCCCTGATCGTGAAACTCTCCGATCAGTCAGGCATGGACCTTGATGAATCACTACTATTGGTCGGTTCGACGGACATCGCTGAGCTTACTGGTGGGAGAGACGGCACCGCTAGCGAATTGATATCGACTCTGATTGAAAAGAGCAGGAATATGCCGGCGACTCCGGCGCAGGTCGACTTGGTAAACAAGTTGGCTGATCAGCATGAGATGCCAATTAGCGAGGTTCTGGCTATTGTTGGATTAAGAGAAATCGGCGAGATGACCAAGTCCGATGCGAGCGACATCATCAACGAGATGAAGAAACGGGCACGCAGAAGCGGAAGGCGCCGCAGTGGAGCATAACACGGTCACTTCGTGACAGTACTCAAGAACAATCGCCCTGCAAGGCGTGGTGTGGAAGTGTCCGAGTACGATGTTGTAGTCGTGGGTGCTGGACCGGTTGGAGGATACCTCGCAACTAGGTTAGCTACTGGCGGGGTCAGTGTTCTCCTTCTCGAAGAACACGCAGAGATTGGAAGGCCGTTCCAATGCGCTGGCCTAGTCAATACAGAATCCATGGACCTCACAGGATTGCAACACACTGTGCTCTCCCCCATTTGGGGCGCTAGAATACACAGCCCCTCTGGGATTCCTGTTGTAATCGGCGATAAGAGTCGCACCCGAACATGGTCCGTCTGCCGCAAGCTCTTCGATGAAGGGATAGTGAAGCAGGCTATCCGAAAAGGCGTCCAGATCTGGTTGTCCAGTAAACCCCTCTCAGCTGTAGTTGAGGAGAGGTCGGTCAACTTATCCATAAGAACCCCGGAAGGTGAGAAGGAAGTCAGGTGCCGTCTGCTTTGTGGTGCCGATGGGGCTCATTCTTGGGTACGGAGACACTTCAAGATGGGGCGTCCCAAGGAACTGATGATTGGATTCCAAGTCGAGGTGACCGGGTATCAGGGAGAGGATGGGCGCCTAGACATGTACACCGGTTCACGCATATCGCCGGGCTTCTTCGCATGGGCGATACCCTCTGGGGAAACCACTAGAATAGGCACATGGAGCAAACCAGAACTGATGGGTGGCGAGTCCTGCGAGCAATTGCTAGACAGACTGAGAGAGGATCCCCTCTGGGCTGAGCGTTTCTCGGAATGCAGAGAGGTCGGCAGATTCTGCGGACCCATACCCAGTGGCATGGTGAAACGTCCAATGATAGCCAGAGTAGCACTGTTCGGGGACGCTGCGGGGCTGTGCAAGCCTACCACTGGAGGTGGAATAGGGCCTGGCTTCGCCCAGGTTGACTTGGTCACTCCTCTACTGCTCGATGCTCTTGAGAGCGATAATTTATCGGATTCCAGTATGAGGGGGATCGCTGAACTCATGGAGCCAATGAGGAAGAATCAAAGGAGGGCGAGGGCGTTGCGAGACGCGTTCCTAACCGAATCCTCAGACGCTGAGTTGGACGAGATTTTTTCCGTATGGGCGCGTCCCGAAGTAACTGAGTTGATCAACGATATCGGAGAGATTGAGCACCCCATCCCGCTGGGAATAAAAATGCTTAGGGACATCCCAGAATTCCGCTCGCTGGCCAAACGAGCCGTGAAGGCCATACTCCTAGGGTGATCAATTGCACAGGTCGGTCCAGCGTATCAGGTACCCTCCCTTCGAGCATTCAAACATGAATGCCTCGGGGGTCCCCTTGGTCGAAGTGGTGTTGGAGTCCCAGCATCCGCCTCCACCTTCTTTCAAAATAGGCATGGATGATGATTGGATGGTTGAATGGAGGCGTTGCAAGGATGATGACCCTGAATGGCCAGTAATACAATCCGAGGTCTCCACCGCCCCGTTTCCCTTCTTGTTGAGGACGAGGGAGGGTTGGTACCTTGAGCCCGACCCGTTGCACTCCCTGGCTAGGAGGCTGATAGCTCCGACGGTATCTCTGCTGATTCTTACTTTGCTGGTTCACTCGATGGAGCCGGGTCTAGTGAAGATCGGATTTCTATCGGAGGCAATTGCTGGATCATACAGAATCGGCCCTTTGGACTATCCCAAGATGCTACTCGTTGCATTCCCGATTTTTCTCTTGCCCATCGTTTCTAGGATGGTTGCAAACCTACGAGACATTCGAAGACAGAATGCGTACATCGAATCTCCTCTGGAATCTCCTGTTATCTCACTGGTTAACGAGCGAAATGGCGTCAGAATCGACAAAATGCGAATGCCATTGGAGATAATGGCCAACCGAGCCCGCATCCAAGTAGGCATCGCAGTGCCGGAAAGGAGTAAAGTGCTCGAAGCGCTGACTAGAAAGGAGGGTAGACAACCGGCACCGGGAATGTCCACGCAGCTGCCCGAGCGCAGAATCACAACTGGCGAAGAACTCGGTACAGGGGTAGGTGAGGCAATCCCTATGCCAGTCGCGCATCAGAGGGTGCTGCTTCTGGAGCCGATGCGAGTTCAAGAGGCAGGCGAATGGGTCGATATAGTGGGCAGCGAGGTTAGCCATCGACTCAAAGGTCCAGAGAACTTGTGGCCCGGTTCAATCTACTCTGCTGTGATAGCAATCCACTGGGAGCTCGTGATTCAAGCAATTAGAGACGATGGTACTAGGATGAAGTGGGTCAGGCCGCTGAAGATGCCTTCACGAGAGGGACTGGAAGAAATATCGAAGATGGCCGTGCGAAGCGGGAGGACAGAATTGTCGGACTGATTATCCGGATTGCGATGGCACTGGTGCTGCCAGAATCTCGTAATCGACGTCCGTGTCCAAGGAAACGTAGTCAGAGTCTCGCTTGCGCGGACGAAAACCGGCTCTGAGTATCATATCTTGCAGCTCCATCTCCGATGCTTCGGTCTTGGTGGTCCCAGATGCTGAGACGACGTTTTCCTCCATCATAGTGGAGCCGGCGTCATCCGCCCCAGCAAGCAATGCCATCTGAGCAACACCAACTCCCATTGTCGGCCAAGATGCCTGAATGTGCTCAATGTTGTCGAAGAACAAACGCGAGATGGCAACGTGACGCAGGTATTCTATCGGACCCGCTCCCAACACGAACCTGTTCCGTCCCTTGTTCCGCGTCCCGAAACTGTTGTTCTCCAGCATCACCGGCCAAGCGATGAATGAGGTGAATCCAGTACGTCCCAACGAATGCGCCTCATCTTGCATTACTCGAATTCTGTCCATATGCAAGATTCGGTGTCTGGGAGTTTCCCCAAAGCCGAAGACGTTGGTCGCTGAGGTCGTAAGTCCCAAACTCTGTGCCTCTTTCATCACCCTGACCCAATTGTCTGCCGAACCCTTCTTCGGAGAGATGTCCAGCCTGACATCGTCCACCAGCATCTCGGCCCCGCCCCCAGGTAGTCCGTGCATGCCCGCATCCTTGAGTTGGCAGAGAACCTCCAGAGTAGTCATCCCACATACATCGGAGATACCTTCGATCTCAATCGGTGAGAAGCAGTCTAACGCAATAGATGGGTGCATCCTTCTAAGTTCACTCAGGAGATTAACATACCAGTCCAAGGGGAGCTCAGGGTGGACGCCTCCCTGCATCAGGACACGTGAACCCCCGATAGCCTCAAGCTCGGATAACCTCTCACTTATCTCGTCAACTGACTGAGTGTATGTCTCAGGATCCTCTGGCGAGCGATAGAAAGAACAGAACTGGCAGTTTATGGTGCAGACGTTGGTGTAGTTAACATTCCTGTCAATCAGATATGTGACCTCGCCGCCGGGTGCCTGTTGCCTCCTGCGTACCATAGCAGCGTGCATCAAGTCATTTAGATCGGCGGTCTCGTAAAGCGTGACCGCGTCTTCGACACCCAGCCTCTGGTAATCTGTAGACACCGAAGCGGCCAGTATGGATCTCCAGTCAGACAGTATATCACCGGTCGCTTCCAATGAGTGCTTCTATTTCATCAATTGTCTTCGGACAATTCGAGGACAGCACCACAGGATCGTCGCCCGTAATGAGCACGTCATCCTCTATGCGAACGCCGATTCCAGAGTACCTCTCGGGAATCTCGACATCGGTTCTCCAAGTACCGAAGTACAATCCTGGCTCGACAGTTAGGACTATGCCCGGCTCGAGTTCGCGCTCCGGGCCCTCGTCACCTTGGCGGCCACCTCCTACATCATGGACATCTAAGCCCAGCATATGCCCCGTTCCGTGCATGAAGTAATTCCTGTATGGTCCATCGAAGTCCTCCCCCAAGGCCTCCTCGAGCGAGCAATCCAGGATGCCGAGATCAATCAATCCCTGAGCGAGTACGTTAGAAGTCGCGTGGTGCATCGCGGTCCACGGGGAGCCTGCTTGGCAGGCCTCGATACCAGCGATTTGGGCCTTTAGGACAAGTTCGTATATCTCCCGCTGTGCGTCATTGAACTTTCCGTTCACCGGCCATGTCCTGGTTATGTCGGATGCATACCCTTCGACCTCGCAACCGGCATCGACGAGGACAAGCTCACCGTCACCGATATCAGCACTATTTACGTTGTAGTGGAGGATGGTAGCGTTATCGCCCCCACCGATGATAGAAGGGTAGCTCCACTGGCTCTTGTTCGAGGTGAAATGCCCCTCGATGACTGCTTGTAACTGCCACTCTCCGATTCCACTGTATGTCGCTCGCATCGCCTCGATAAGGGCTGCTGAGGCGATGTCTGCAGACTCCTGCATCAACTGTATCTCCCTATCGGACTTACGCACCCGCATTTCATCCAGTATCGGAGTGGGGTCAGCAGAATCCGTGCCAACGGCGCTGCTTACCATCTCATCCAAAGTTGGATTAACGTCTTGGATCAAGTATGCCTGCTTGCAAGCACCGAGATGAGCTGCAACAATGTCCTCAAGATCATTCATAGATTGGGACTCATCAACTGGCCACCCGAAAGCAGCATCCTCGGTGCCTACTCTGCGGCCCGTCCAGATCTCGGCTTTGGTATCACGAGGTTGAACGAAGAGGGTTGTGACCCATGAATCAGCGTCATGATGAGCCATGAAGACTGCTTCCGGATTACTCCAGCCGCACAAATACAGCAAATACGAATTGGCGCGGAATGGAAAAGAGGTGTCATTGGAACGATACGAAACCGGGTTGGTCGGAATCAGTACTAGGCTGTCGGAGGGGATTTGACTGAGGAACTGCGACTGGCGCTCTAGATACTCAGATGCGGAAAACGCAAGCTCAGCCATGGGTATCGCCGTGTTTCCGACCTGAGAGCCATTCTTAGGGCTGTGGGACGAAGATGATGTCAGTTGTTGTTGTCGCCTTTCCATTTAGGTATAGACGAAGAGGTATCCGAAGAGCGGAACCTGAGGAATATGGCTGATACCATGAAGATGGTTGAGATAGCAAGGGCAATCAGTGGGTACGGCAGGGGCTCGCTAGCGTCCGGATGAACCAACTGAACAGAGATAGTGGAGTAATCATCGTCATCGTCGATGACATCCAAAGTGAGGATGATTGGGTTGTTGATATCCGACTTCCATGATAGGGTTCTCTCGCATCCTTCGTAAACGGGAGCATGATTGATTTTCCAGACGCACCTCAATCCTGCTTGGTCGTTGGCTGAGTCGATTGAAGCGGAAGCATCCAGAGACCATTCGCTACTAGAGCTAGGGCTCAGATTGATGCTGTCTCCGTCAAAGACCGGAGAGCCGTCAACTTTCACATTGGCAGTGGGCACGACGTTCTCAACGAAGAAAGTCTTGACTTGGGTGCTTGAGACCCCTCCGGCGTCCATGACACGCAGAGTCAGTGTGTACTCCCCAGATGTTTCGCTGCCCATCGAATATGTCCCAACTCCCTCCTCCATGATGATGTCGATAGGTGTCTGACCAGTGTGAGAGGGTCTGCGAAGCACCCACATGTAGTGCATGTCCTCTCTGCCCCACACTGGATCATTCGAGGAGCTGCCGTCGAACAGCAAGTCACCACTGCCCTCCAGTACGCTGTCAGGTCCCATCAAGGTGATTGTGGGAGCGAGGTTGTTGACCCGTAGTGCAACACAGGTCTGGGCGAAGGTAACTCCAGAAGGGTCGTAGTTCTCAGCGTAGAAAGAATGCCATCCATCATACAGATCTGAGATGTCGATGCTCTCTGAGAAGGTTCCGTTTGGAGAAATCACCAACAGATGAGTGCTGAAGTCAGAATCGCCCTCTATAGCGCATGCATCAACTGCATTGGAAGCAGGCTTCGCGAAGAATCTGAGTTCGGGGGCGGTCCATATCATCGGATGCGAACTCCAACCCGAAGCAGTAAGAGAGTTGGAAACCCAATCTCCGGAGTTTAACGAGTGAAGCATGATAGCAGATCTTGCCGTATCGCCGAGGAAAAGCACTCGGTGTGACTGAGATACCTCTCCGGAAGCGGTTTCCACTGTGACTGTCAGGTAGCAGGTGCAAGGGGAGTACTCTGCCACATCAAGTTCCAGCGACCAGGTCCAGATAGGTCTCGAGCCTGATGAGTCGGCCTCCTCCAAAATATTGGAGAAATCCCCGCTGTCCAGTTCTGAATCACCCTCGATACTCCAAGTCACTGAGGCGGGCTTCACCTCGTCCTCTACGGAGCCTGTAATCACCGTTGTGTGGTTCGTAGAGAAGCCGTTCTCAAAGTCGAATCCAACAAGGGCGACATCGTCAGAATCCTCAGCGTTGACAGTAGTGAAAGTGGATGACCACGTCGCTACAAGCAGCAAGACGACAATCATCCTAGCGAACTTCACAGTATTCGGCCGGACACATCCTGTAATGAATATCATGCTTAGATGATGATGGGTCAATCACCTGTCTGAAATCTGTAACTGCCAAGCCAACTCATCTAGCCAGACACCCAGAGTGGTCCTGTTGACAAATTCATGGCTGGCCTCGGCAGATAGTACGCATTCGCAGGCTGCGGCGGCCAGAGTAGCGGCATCAGTCATGGAATGGCCATTACCCAGCGCCGCGGCCAGTGCAGTAGCAGCTGCGTCATGTAGGCCAATCTGCTGTATGGGGGCTACAGCCGAGCACGGCAGGTGCATCGTCTCGCCGTCCGCTTGGTAAAGGGTGACTCCGTGAACGCCTCCCAACACTAGCATCGCCCCCCATTCATATGTCTCAATCAAGTTCTTTGCGGCCTCGGTCTGATCTGACGCCATCAGCCTACGCTGCAGCAGGCCGAGGCCCCGAATCTCGAACAGCACAGCATCGGCTCCTCTGCTCTTCTCAAGTCCTGTCAGTTTGGGATCCATGATCACAGGAATGCCAGCATCACCAGCCGCCTTAATGAGAGATAATGCACCATCTGTGGTCAAGACTCCTTTGTCGTAGTCCGAGAGGACGATTGCACAACTGTCTGAAAGAGAGGACATCGCCGAAGCAGTCAACGAGGCGCTGATATCCTCCGTCAGCTCTTCACGCGGCCCACGGTCTGCCTGCAAGAGTATCTGGCTCTTATCGAGAAGACTCTCACGGCTCCCGTAGAAGCGAATCTTAGTCAGAGTGTTACGTCCGGGCACTACTCCGACTCCGGATGTATCTATACCGTCATCAGACAGTTTCTCGATGATGACCTTTCCTTCCCTGTCGTCCCCAACGCAGCAATGGAGGCTGACGGATAGGCCGAGTGAGTTGAGTCCCATCGCAATGTGAGCAGCCGCTCCAGGAGTCTCCACGGACCTGAGTATTTTGAGTACTGGGACGGGGGCAGTGGAATCGAGGTTGTTCGCGTAGCCATGATGGAACCTGTCCAGCATAACGTCGCCGATCAGTGTGACCTTCGAAGAACCCATTCCACCCAGCAGTGACCTGAGCCTCTTGAGCGCCTCGGCTCGCTCTTGCACGTCGCCTTCGTCGGTCATCGTGCCTGCGTGACAGCATCGACGGATGATGTTTACGAGACCGGCGAACTCAAGGCAGGAACCTTCTCGTCGAAGCGTGGAGCAGCGCGAGGGAGGCTGGTTTTACGAAGGTCAGGCAGCCGAGAGACTGTGGAACAAATCAGCCATCGGCAGGTGGATGGGGGACAGCGTACTTCTCCTCGCTCCGTGTGAAGTATTGTTCTGCCATGAACACCGGCATATGGAGTGGCCAACAGAAGCATGGCTCTCCGAACAAGTAAGGGTGCATCCCAGATTGCTTGATGAGGCTGCAGTCCTCGAAGCACTCAGAGTTCCTGGAAACAGGATAGTCCTGCATTCCAACTTCGAGGCCATGGGGCTCTCTTCGGCAGATACCTCTTGGGGGTTGAGATGGCCGTCTGATGGGCATCCCAACTCAAGCAATGCAGTATCGGAAGTCAGGTGGTTCCACGCCAGTGAGGAGTTCGACTCCGAAGACCTCTACAAGTGGTCATCACTGGTGACTGCCCTAGACAGGATACCCGAGGTCATGGTGGTCGATGACGAGCACGCCGTGGTCACCTACAGGGTGGAACCCGTAGAGCCTTCTGGCTCGATGGGGAGTATCCCGGATGGAGTTCTCGAGACCATCTCTTCGCTGAGCGGAACGGATCTAGATAACGGTGGGCGCTTCGTAGAGTACGAGGGCAATTGGCCGGATGAGCGAATAGGAATCCCCCATCCAGGAGGCAGGATGATGGATGCGACTACTATCCAGATGACCGATTCTCGAACTGGAATTTCCCTACTCCCAACATTGGGTGGCCTAGTCCTCTGGGACCTCCTCAATAGGGGGTTACATCCTCGCCCGGGGTTCAAGTACGGAACAAGATGGAGATGCTACGACGAACCGCTCGGACAGAATCATGCGCCGTTGTTGGTGATTCATCCTAACGAGGGACCGACAGACTGGGAGGGGGCTTGCTTAGCCTCTAGGCTGGCATCCGGGGTCAACAAGACTTGGGTGCATCCGATGATGACCGGTGGGAATTTGATGTACATCTCGATAACAAGGCCCCCTGCTGACTCAAGGTGGAGCAACCCCCACAGAAGGTAACTACTCAGTTCTAGGAGGCGGTTTTACAACATCTGCACGCCCACCGCTAACAATCGATATTGCGACTAGTGCGGAAATGACAAGTAGGCCATTGGAGGGCTGAGAGAGCCAAGCCAGCCAGCCGTTCCCTGAGAAAGGCGATTCGGCCTCCAAGAGTAACGGAATGCGCTGCTCTATGCCGTTGCTGTCAGACAAGACCAATTCGCCCCTCGCAAGCATACCCGGCTCGAGAAGGCCGGCTGGGTCGATATCGAGCGAGATGGAATCTCCTGCGGAGAGGGTAATTGGAGAGGTTGCTGAGGCGATCCTATCGGCCGCCCCTTCCACGGATATCGAATAGGTGCGCTCGCCATCCCCCTCATAGTCCGGGGTGATATGGACAGTAGAGGTCGAGTCCCATGCGACGACAGTCTCGAGTTGTGTTGTGCCGAGACGATGGCCGACGCGGAACCAATCGATGTCGATGTCGGTTAGGCTCTCGCCCTCGCATCCTATTGTGCCCCGCAGACTGCCATGGTCACTGGGGCCATCCGGGCTATGGAGTATCTCTACCTGATATGTGCCAGAGGGGATATCGATGTAATCGGGTTGAATCTGACCACCACCCTGCGTCCACGAGAGAGATACCTCCAATGTGCAAGGTTGAGATGCAGTCACCTGGGCGTAGGATGACTCTCCTGAAATGAGTTGAATGGGGTTGCGTGGAGTAAGGACATCGATATCCGATTGTCCTGATGGTTGGATGAGCACGGTTGCGGTATTCTCGCCCAGCGACTCTACCGTGGCAGTCCACTGGACCATCCTGCCACGGTTATCCCTGATTATCATCCCCTCAGAGCCGAAAATATCGGCCTCTGAGAAGACGTCGCCTGGGCTTCCAGTGTCCCTTCCTCTTTCAAGGGCCGCATCGCCGTCGGCTTCGATGATCTTGACCCATGCAGTATCCGGGTCAGTGTTGACGAGGTTGTCGAATGAGTTCCCATTGTTCTCGTCCTGGTGTTCGACGAGAATGCCGTGTCCCGGCAGGGCAGCATCGAAGCCGATATCACCCCTGAAAGTGACCCATAGAGTCTCTCCGGGGGCGATTTCTATCGACAGAGGCCGCCCGCCTGCAGATACCGGAGACATCTCGAAGCTTCCCCCCACAAGCGGGTTTACTGAGATGGAACGATTAGCGCCTATGAGATCCAAAGTGGCTGAACCTGGCAAGGCGGGGATGTCGCCGTTGCCGTTCCAGTTACCGCTCGCCATGATGTCCCAGTCACCCAGCCCATTCCAATTTGAGGATGGTAGTTCGCTGTGCACGTCGTACAAATCGAGTGCTCTCATCTGATGGAGCATTTCGTGGACCACAGTGCCGATACCCGAGTCTAGCGAAGCCATGGTGTAGTGATTCACAGACCATTCACCCAAGGAAAGTGCCTCATCGAGCCAAGACATGTGGCTCCACAGTGAATTAGCTCCACCGCCTGTCTCCTGCGCCCTCCCTGAATGGAGGACCAGCAGCCTGTCAACGGAACCGTCTCCGTTGAAGTCCCAATTTGAGAGGTCTTGGCCCTCAAGCATCGCCTTACAGGCCTCCTCGACTAGCGCTGTTGCGCCTAAGTCACGCTCATCGGATGCGTCAGCACCCCAATGGCCCTCAGCATGGGGCGCGGTCCACACACCTCCCTGCATCGAGACACTCAGAGTCGATGTACCGCCACTGATTTGCTCGATATAGTCGGCAGCAGAGTTTTCCCCTCCTAGCATCGAGTCGGCCTTGTCCTGTGAGAACGGCCTGTCGGGGAACTGAACCCTCAGTACTAACCACCTCTCATCGCTCTGTAATCCGACTAGATCAATGGGGTCATCCGTCTGTTCGGCGATCTCGACATCTATCCAATCATCAATAATATCGGGATTGAGATTGGCCCAAACGCCCATCATCAGCACGGCTGCTGCAATGGCTGCACGTGCTACGTTCATGGACTTACGTCCATGAGTCACTCTTTCAATCCAATGCTGACTCGGTCGGCTAATGCATCAAATCGCTGATGGAAGATGCCTTCCAGGAGTCGTCAGATGATTCTGGTGCATCCAGCCATCCCAATCCTGCGTATCCGCAGCCCATAGAGTCGAGTGATGACCTCAGAGAGAGAGGGAGTGGGGTCGCGTCGCATCCAGCGATGATGATGTTGGTGATGCCATGATGCAGGACCATATCGGCCAAAGCATCCTGCTCTGTCGGCTCCAAGCACAAGGCCGAGCATTTTGGCATAGCCACTCCGTGATGAACGCTACCTGCTGGGAATCGTGGGCAAGCACCCTCGCAACCGCAGTCTACGAGGGCAACTCTGTGAGTTGAGCCGTCTCGAGATAACACATCATCGACCTCGAATTTTCTGCGGCCGAGTGGGGCTTCAGGCAAGGTTCGGGAGATCTTGTCGGCCAAGGCCATGGCCGCAAACGCAGCGAGCAACCTCAGGCCTTCATACTCGGCTGGTAGAGTCAACAGCAGGAGTCCTCCGAAAATCAGCAGGATGCGCGCCCTGAATCGGACCTCCCCGTGCTCGACCAGCCCTAGCAAACGAGCTATGGAGAGGGACAGTGTGGCTAGCATGATGGTGACGAGTAGCCAGGAGAATCCTAGAGCCAGCCTGAAGAGGGCGCTCGCATCGTATCTGGTTCCTACACCCTCTAGAGAGTCGGCGGCATGGGCGGCCTCGATGAAGAAGGGGAGCATGTAACCCCATGTCGCCAGAATCACCAGCGGGATGATGGCCATACTCAGGCAAAGCAGGGTTGCGAGCCAACTGCGCTCGCGGGGAAGCAAGCCAGGTCGAGCGAATCGATGCAGTTGCAGAGATATCACTGGCATCACTGTCAGCAGGGCCAGCAATATCGCCAAGGACCACCGTATCTCCAACCACTCGAAGGGGGAGTAGACAGACAGATTGGGAGCATCGGCACCCAAGGGGAGGTAGTCCAGCCACGCTCGCATCAGCGAGTCGGTGGCGTATGCGCATGCGATGGTAGCGAAGAACAGGAGAATCGCCGAAATGCGTATCACGTGATTTAACTCTGCGAGGTGTTCGGACAACGGTCTTGGCCTGTCTGAGGATACTGCGAGTGTCATTTCAGAGGGTGTCCTTGATCTGTGGCTCTGCTCTGGCCGCCAACACCGTCCTGTAGACGCTGTAAGCGGCCCATGCACTGATGAAGAAGGCACAGCCGATTGCGAACGAGGTGAGGTCGAAGGTTCTAGTTCCTTCCTCGACGATACTGTCCGGAGGAAAAGAGATGGATGCGTCCGAGGCCATCCAACGAACACCGACGGCGAATGCTGCGACGCCGATTAGGCCACTTCGTATGGCTTGCGGGTAGGCGAGTTCTGTTGCTAGGAACTCGGGGGCTTCATCGTAGCGGCGCTCGAGTATCTCCTTCTGGACCACAGCCCCGACTATCAGAGCCACTAAACTGGTCCAGTAAAGCAGATTGCCCTGTTCGTAGATTCTCAACGATAGGGCCGCTTGGCGCTCTGCCTCCTTCTCGGCATCGGACTCCTCAATTAGGAACAGGGTGTCGTAGTCGCCGACTGAAATCGTCCTTGTCTCGAGAGTTGCGGCATCATCCCCCGAGTCTATTGTTCCGGGAGCATTTACAGTGAAAGAGAGAAGGTTCCAGTAGTCGCCCTCGTCCGGCACCCCAGAACCATCGACTGAGTTTCCTGCCAACCAGAAACTAACTGCGCCTACGTCCTCGGTGGGCGCAGTCCAGTTCAGGAACCAGATGCCATCTGAGTCGATGGCTGAATGGGATACGTCACCAGGGGCCTTTTCTGCCTCGCGGATGTCTTGGCCATCAGCCCACGTAAATGCCCCCATTCCCGCTGAAGAGAGCAGGAAACCCGCCTTGTTATTGCCATCTCCGCCAGAAAGGGACAGAGAGTCAGCTACGGTGATGGTGTATTGATAGGTCTCGTCTAGCCCATACATCACAGGGACGCCAGTGATCATTACCACCGACCTGTCTGAAGGGGCGCCATTGTTGTGACATGTGCAACCATACCGGACAGTCAAATCGCCGTTGCCGTCGATGCCGTCGTTGTCGGTTTCGGCTGGCGGTCCGCCGGACATTGCCATAGAAGGCAAAGCGAGCAGCCCTAGCAGCATCAAGCAGAGAATTACCCTGTTGACAGTCGCTCGCATCATCCCACCTGTACTTCTCTCGGCTGTCGGAGTCTCATAACCGTTGCTCGGTCGCATCCCCATAGGGATGCGCCATCCTCACAGTTCCTTGATGGCCGAATTCAGTTCGTTCATCATCTTCTTGCCGTCTCCGAACAGCATCATCGTCTTGTCCATGTAGAACAGGTCATTGTCGACTCCAGCGTACCCCACAGAAAGACTGCGCTTGATGATTACAACCACTCTGGCCTTGTCAACGTCCAAGATAGGCATCCCGGCCAGAGGGCCCTCAGATGTGCGAGCAACGGGGTTTGTGGTGTCGTTTGCACCGATAACCAAAGCAACGTCGCAATCTGGGAACTCAGAGTTAATGTCATCCAACTCGATTAGTTGCTCATAGGGGACGTTGGCTTCGGCCAGTAGGACGTTCATGTGGCCAGGCATTCTGCCGGCTACGGGGTGAATGCCATAGAATATCTCACAGCCTTCGGCTTCCATCATGTCGGCGAACTCCTTGACTGCGTGCTGACTTTGACTGACAGCCATTCCGTAACCTGGGATGATGATGACCTTCTGGACACCGTCGAGAACCATCGCTACCTCTTCGGGATCGCTACCGACTTTGGTGCGTGTAAGCTGATCCTTGTCGGCGGTGCCCCCGAATGCCTTGAACAGGACATCTTGCAGGGTCCTGTTCATCGCCTTGCACATGATGAATGTGAGGACCAATCCGGCGGCGCCGACCATCGAGCCGGCGATGATTAGGACGTTATTGCCGATTACGAAGCCGGTGAAGGCTGCGGCGATTCCCGAAAGCGAGTTCAGTAGACTGACGACTACGGGCATGTCGGCCCCGCCTATCGGGATGACGAACAGGATGCCCAGCAGGCTGGACATGCCCACTATTCCCCAGATGTAGTCCTTGTTGGTGGGTTCCCCGATGGTCATCCAGATCAGATAGACTAGTCCTACTAGGAGTAGAGTCTTCAATACGTTAAGCCAAGGAGGACCCCAGGTGGGGAATCTGACCCACTTCTTGGAGAGGGGGATGATGAAGCCTCCTTTGAGTTTCATCATCGCGACCAGAGAGCCGCTGAGAGTCGCCCATCCAACGAGACCGGAGAGTCCGATTGCAACCCAAGTCGCGTAGAGTTCGATACCTTCGGGGATACCGCCTTCAGTGCTAATCCGACTGAATGCCTCGGACATGCCGACGAGTGCGGATGCGCCGCCCCCAAAGCCATTGAACAGAGCAACCAGCTCGGGCATGCCAGTCATCTCGACCTTTGTGGCCATCAAGGAGCCAATCAGTATCCCTATGGCCAGCCCCCCGACAATCAGCTCCCAGCCGATTACCTCCTCGGTGTACATCCTAGCCAGTGTGACCAGTACAGCGAGGAACATACCCATTGCACCGAGTCTGTTACCCCGAGGGGCTGTCCTCGGACTAGAAAGTTGCTTGATACCGAAGATGAAGAGTGCAGCAGATATCAGGTAGCCAATTTCCCACACTGCCGCGCTGACCATTCACTCACCGCCCTTGCGTCTCTTGCCGGCTATCATTTCCAGCATCCTGTTGGTGACCATGAAGCCGCCAACGACGTTGATGGTGGCCATAATCAGAGCTGCGAAAGCCATCCACGCCGCGGCCCCTGGATCACCGTCGTTGAAGGCAGTGTTAGAGAGGATCAGCGCACCGACAATAGTGATTCCGGAGATTGCATTGGCACCGGACATCAGCGGGGTGTGCAGTGTAGGTGGGACCTTGCTGATGAGTTCGACGCCGAGGAAAATAGCCAGTATGAAGATGGTGATGCTCCCAACCAAGGCTGCCACAGTGAGACTCAGTTGACCACCCCCGCCAGTCTGGACTGCTTCTCGTGGATGGCCCCGTCACTGCAGAGGAGGACACCGCCCATCCCCGGCACGTGGAGCTCTGAGCCTGCTGGAGCGCCGACTAGGACATCATCGTCCATATCCAAGGTCAATTCACCCTCCTTGACGAGGGTGGTCACGAAGTTAGTCAGGTTATTCGAGTACAGCATACTCGCTGTTGAAGCGACCAGTCCTGGCAGATTCTCGATCCCGATGATAGTGACTCCGTGCTCGACTACGGTCTGACCGGGCTTGGTGAGCTCGCAATTGCCGCCGACATCAGCGTTCATGTCGACTATCACAGCGCCTTCCTTGAACGTCTCAACTGCGCTGGCAGGCACCGTGATGGGGGCGGGACGCCCGAAGATTCGAGCGGTAGTGATGATGACATCAGCGTCCTTTGCGACCTCGCAGACAGTGTCGTTGACCTTCTGGATAAACTCGGGTGTCAGGGGCTTGGCGTATCCAGACTCATCCTCGAAGTCGTCCATCCCTTCGACCTCGATGAAGCGACCGCCGACGGACTCGATCTCCTCGGCCGCAGACTTCCTGACGTCGGATGCGTAGACTATGGCACCGAGTCGCTTAGCTGTGGCGATGGCCTGCAATCCGGCTACGCCACTGCCCATGATGACGAACTTGGCGGCCTTGACGGTGCCAGCGCTAGTGGTCATCATCGGGATGGCCTTGGCGATGTGGGCAGAACCCATCAGCACCGCTTTGTAGCCAGCGAGGTTGTCCTGGCTGGAGTTGACGTCCATGGATTGGGCTCTCGACAGCCTCCTGGGTATCATGTCCATACTTAGCAGGGTGATGCCCGCCGCCATCGCATCCCTGACGCGCTGGGGGTGTCTGAACGGATCAGCGACGCAAGCGAGCATCTGACCTGAGTTCATGGTGGATGTGTTCGGCATGTGGATGGTGACGAGGAGGTCGGCTGACAAGGCCTCGTCCCTAGAAACGACCTGGGCACCTTTGGACTCGTACATGGAGTCTGAGTAGTTTGATTCAGAGCCGGCTCCTGATTCAATCAGTACCTCGAAGCCAGCCTTTCCGAGTTTAGACACCGAATTGGGGACTATGGCTACGCGGCTCTCCCCTTCCGGTTCAAGCAATACCCCAAGGCGCATTTCAGGCACTTTCCAGTTGGATGAGCCGTAGGCTCACCTTTCGACAGCTCTTTCGACCTGAGGGCGCTTATTGAAACCGTCGCCGGACGAATCAGCCGAACCGCAGCGGATATTACAGCGCGATGGATATCACGCTATCAGTGGGCAAATCACTGCATCACTAAGGCTAAGTTCGATACCGGAGGCGCTCAGAGCGAGGTCGTACTATGTCGAGAGGTGCTAGGAAGGTCGCTGTCATCGGTGCGGGGAATGTGGGGGCAACTTGCGCGTTCGTGCTTGCTCAGAAGAACGTCGGGAAGATTGTGATGCTGGACATCTACGAGGGATTCGCCAAGGGCAAAGCCCTCGACATGAGCCAGGGCGGTCAGATTCTCAACTACGACGGCAAGATCACAGGGACCAAGGACTACTCAGACATCGCAGGTGCAGATGTCGTGGTGGTGACCTCGGGATTTCCGAGGCAGCCGGGTATGTCGCGAGAGGATCTGATAGGCAAGAATGCCGACATTATCTCCCAAGTTGGAGCCGGGATCAGGGACCACGCTCCCGACTCCATCATAGTCATGGTAACCAATCCGCTCGACCTGATGACCTACCACATGCAGAGGGTCACAGGCTTTCCCCACCATCGAGTCGTGGGCCAAGCGGGTATCCTAGACTCAGCCAGAATGACCCATTTCATCTCTCAGGAACTCGGTTGTAGCAATGAAGACGTGCAGGCAATGGTCCTCGGTGGACACGGTGATACGATGGTTCCTCTACCTCGCTACACCACTGCTGGCGGAATCTCGATCACCCAACTGATGGACGAGGAGACTATCGATTCCATCTGCGCGCGCACTGCCGCTGGTGGTGGCGAGATCGTCAAGTTGCTTGAGCGTGGTAGCGCGTTCTACGCGCCCGGGGCTGCTGCAGCAATCATGGCGGAGTCGATCATCAACGATAGGAAGAGGATGCTTCCCTGCAGTGCTTACCTTTCAGGACAGTACGGCATGGAGGATATTTTCATTGGCGTACCTGTGGTCCTAGGTAGTGAAGGAGTCGAGAGAATTATTGAACTTGAACTCGAAGACTCAGAGTTATCGAGCCTGCAGAGCTCGGGCGCCTTCTACAAAGAGCAGTTGAGTAATATCCTCGGATACTGAGTCCGTTGGATTCATTCGGGAACAACACCTCGGAGTCGCATGGAACGGCAATGCGAACACATCCACCTCGAACACGACGGCAAGTTGCTGCTCGTAGACATAGATGGAAATGGACCGGGGATCCCCAGAAAGGGGCGCACTGAATGGGAAGGCGGGGATTTTCTTCTCAGACTCCCGACTCCGGACGAAGCGCGAGCATTGGGTCTCATCTGGAAGGAGAAAAGGGTCAACCAGTTCCGTCTCGGAACTGACGACCATAGAGTAACGGTTGGGACTCCCGAGATATCTTGGCCTGAGCACTGGGCATGGAAGGATGCGGTCATCAGTGACAGTGCAGTCGATCCCGTCGCGCGCGAGTCGGTGTATCGAACCCTGCACAGGGTTGTCAGCAAGGTCGTCATCACTAACCCCGACGGCCATATCCTGATGGTCAAGGTAACCAGGGGCTTCTTCACCGGCTGCTGGACGCTTCCAGGGGGATTCGTTGACTACGGCGAGCATCCGCGCAAGGGAGCCGAACGTGAAGTTCTGGAAGAGTTAGGAATCAACATCGCCATCGCTGATCCAAAAGGAGAGTCGGGTGATGCGTTAATCGGTGACGACGGAGCATTGATCCAAGAGGCGATTTTTCGACAAGAAGGAATCGACTGGCTCTCATTTACGTATCGCTGTGAGGCCGATATTCCTGCAGAGGACATAGTTCCGAAGGATGATGAGATTGAGGAAGCGCGTTGGTTCACTCTTGAGGAAGCGCTGGGAAACGCCGTTTCGCTGTTTGATATTGAGGCAATCCTTAGGGTCGGCTGATGGTGGGCCCGCCAGGATTTGAACCTGGGTCAAATCGTCCCAAACGATCTAGCATAGGCCAGACTAACCCACGGGCCCTGATGCCGTTCCACTGGAGGGGCTCGGATGAAGGTTACTAGAGCCATGACCAGTTATCTGGACTGGAGCGGATCAGTATCCCTCCCAGTTCTGCCTGGCCTATTATTTGCTCTGCGGAGGGTTCGTCGATCCCCTCCTTCTCGAGTTCCCGGGATAACGACTTCAGAGTCAGCGTGCCATCATCACCAGTGGATTGCTTCATGATTATCTTGATCGTTTCCGGACCACCACGCTGCTTCTCTGTGACAGTACTGCGTCTGCTCACCCCGACAGCAATCCGAGACTCGACCTCTTGGCTAATCTGACGGGGCAGATTAGAGGTTGCGACGGCCTCGGCCAGTTGCTCAGTCGAATGGAACTCCCTGAAGGCCTTACACGAATCGGAGGAGCCGCAACGGGGACAAGTGGCAATGGCGGTCTTCCGAGCCCCGAACCAATTGCCGCATGAGCATTTGACTAGCAGCCAGACCTCATCCACGGAACAGCCCTGGAATCGCGGTTCAAGAGGTTGTCTCGGCCGAAGATCATCATTTCTAGGCCGATTTGATGTATCATCATCCTCTGCGAGCCTCATGCGGAAGCCGCGAGTCACCATAGGTTGGGTGCTCGCAGTGATGCTGATCGTGCTCTCAGCCAACACCTTTGCATCCGAAGGGGAGTTGACTGCCGAGGCTTGGGGATTCTTGCTTCTGACGCCACTTGCACTGGCAATGGCGCTCACCCCCACAGCACCTTGGGAGAATGGAGAGTCCGAGGGTTCTGAGTCATGGGACGAGGAGGACGAGACCGACGCGGCACCGAAGGATGTTCCAGACCCCGTCGAAGCGGGTTTCGATGTTCCTGTCCTGTGATCAGGACAGCCTCAGGGTCTCGAGGTTAGCAGGGGCGTAGGTCTGAACCCTGAACTTCTCCCTAAGGCCCTGCCGGAAGGCGTTGCAGGTCTGGGGGTCGCCGTGATGGCAGATAATCTTCCTCGGAGTTGGATTCAGCGCGTCTACGTAGTCAATCAACTGGTTTCTGTCCGAGTGGCCGCTGAACCCGTCGATGGTGACCATATTGCACCTGATATCGACCATCAGAGTCTGCCCTCCGTCCATGAGGGGAACCTGTGCATGGCCCTTCTGTAGACGCCTTCCCAGAGTCCCGGACGCCTGATAGCCGACGAAGCACAAAGTGGCACTAGGCTCGGGGGCCCAGTGCTTGAAGTACTCGACGATCGGCCCGCCCGTCATCATCCCGCTGGTCGCGAGGACGATGCATGGATTGGGATCCAGAAGTATAGCGTCGCGCTGCTCTCTCGAACCTACTTGCTTGAACCAAGAGGAGTTGAAGGGGTTATCCATACCACCTTTGAGCATCTGCCTGCGGAGATCACGATTCAGAAAGTTAGGGTGACTGGAGTGAATAGCGGTGGCTTCGGAGATCATCCCATCCACCCACACGGTGACGGGCTTCACGATGCCGGATTTGAATAACTGGTCAATCGCTATCATGACCTCTTGTGAGCGCCCGACAGCGAAAACTGGGCAGAATATCTTGCCGCGTCGGCCGAGAGCGTCCCGAATCAGGTCCTGCAGCTCTTGACTGGCCTGCTGCCTGGTGGGCTGCACATCCTGAGGCCCTCCGTATGTCGATTCTATCACCAGCGTCTCGACCTTGGGGAATCGGACCGTGGCCGCATCGAAGAGCCATGATTTCTCGTACTTGATATCGCCGGAAAAGAGCAACTTGTGCTCGCCCTTGCCCTCGCCTATCTGCATGTACACACTGGATGAGCCGAGGATGTGTCCGGCGTTTTCCATGGTCATCTTGATGTCAGGTGATATGTCGGTCTTGTCGCCCCAGTTGATGTCGACGACGTGTTTGATGCACTCTTGGATGTCTGCCTTGGAATAAGGCGGCTCGTTGCCTTCCGCCTTTGCGACTTTGATGTAATCAATCTGCAGCAGTGTCATCAAATCCCGGGTCGGTGGGGTGCAGTAGACCGGTCCCCTATAGCCGTACTTGAACAGCACCGGGAGCATCCCGATGTGGTCGATATGGGCATGGGTGATTACTACGGCGTCGAGATTGTCCAATGGCAGCATCTCGGGTGCAGCGAAGAACGGTTGGACCTCGCTGCGATTAGTTGTAGGCTTGGCGCCGCAGTCTACCAGTACCTTGGACTCGTTCGTGGTTACCAGATGCATGGCCCTGCCGACCTCCCTGTAGGAACCCAGTGCAGTGACACGGACCCATGGCTCGCCTGGACGCTGAGTTCGGTATATCCGGGTACCGAACTTTCTGAACAGGGACTTCCTCTCGTCGGCCAACTCCTTTCGATAGCGGCGGATGTCATGCTGGGTCCGACTCTCTATCGCTGGAGCCCTGACGACATCCACCAACCAACCTATCTCATCCCTGAGAGCGCGGATGTTAGAGCCCTTCCTACCGACGGCGGTAGATGGATCATCGCACTCTAGAATCACCTGACTGAGAGCCGGGTCGAGCCAAACCTTGCGAACGTCGGCATCGGACGGGATTATCTGAGCGACGGCGTCATGAACGGTCTTCTCGTCGGCTAGGATGTCACTGTGGGGCCTGATGACGATGCGGCGCTTGATCGTCTTGGCTATCCTGACAGTGAGGTTGTCTCCTGCGCCACCGAAAGCCTCCGGCTGCTTGGTAATTATCGCGATCGAGCCGGCTTCGAGGTCGACCTCGTAGTCAACGTCATCCGGTATCATCTTCGATATCTTCTTCTTCAGCTCACTGAGCGTCAGGCGCATTCATTCACTTCCTTGTTAGACTCGCGGCAGTACTGTTCTCCCGAGAAAGGAGGGGGTTGGCACTTGGCCGGGAGTGTGATCATATTCCGGAAAGGAGGGCTGAGACATCGTCTTCGGAGAGCAGGCAAAACCCGTCACCAGGTGTGATTACAGCGAGGTCCATGCCGTTACCGCTAGCAGCGTCGCGCTGAGCGGAGGCGAGCAGGGCCCTGGCGGCTACCTTGAGGGTATCGTCCTGCGACATCCCCTCGGAAAACTGGTCTTCTAGGACACCGTACATGAAAGGACTTCCTGAACCAGTGGCGCAGTAGAGATCAGGTATTGAGCCACCTGCCGAATCGATGCTGTATACGCTGCCCCCGGACTCGTCTACTCCGGCGATGAGGAGTTGAACGTAGTGGGGGCGGCCGACTAGGATGTTTGCGGTGAGAGTAGCAGCACCCTTGACAGACATCACGGTGCCGTGCTTGAGTTCGTACAGTCGCAGCTCGGCTGCGAGTGTTCGCGAGAGTGACTGTGCGTGGCCAACGAGGCCGGCCGTCGTCAGAGCGATTGTATTGGAAATTTGGAACAGCTTCTGAACGCGCTTGTTAGCGATGAAGTGCCCCATGGTGGCTCTGTGGTCAGCACCGACTACCACTCCTCCATCGAAAGTGATACCCAAGGTGCTCGTTCCTGTCTTGACGACATCTGCGGTCTCGTTCATTGAGTCACCTGCTGCGGGGAAGTCCCCAGCGAACCCGACTCCATTCGGGCCCCTTATCAATGCGACGGGAGAGGAAGCCGGATTATCGTTCAATCGCTGCAAACAGCATTTCCTCGCCGGGGAGACCGCAGAAGTCAAGGCACGCGGTTCAGGCGATTAGGTGTGGCGAAAGGGGAGAGCAGTGGTCCGCGCTGGATAGAGATGCCGAGCGTGCCCGATGATGTCGGCACTCCCATAGAGCCAGGACAGAACTACCACGACCTAGGCGTTCGGTATCCCGATGCGCCTGTCTCACGAGGCATAGGCGATGCTATAGTACACCGTGCCGTGCTGGATGACATCACAGGAGTCCCTATGGTGATGGACTGGGTCTCCGACGGGGATTTGGTAATCGTCGAGATGAGCAGGTTACTCGGCAGGGAGCTCGAGTTGCAGACAGCGGTCGAGAGAATCAGGAGTTTCGTCGAGGACGATTTGTCTGGTGAAGTTGTCAGGCTCGGTGACTCGAGACTGCTTCTGCTTCCTGTGAACTTCGAAAGTACTCGCAAATCCGATGACCGGCCCATGTACCTATGAGGTGGCCCATGGAGAGCATTGTCGAGCAGTCCTGCCCGGTCTGCTTCTCGGATGCCGGTCTGACGATGATAGCTCACACATCTGAGATTCCGTATTTCGGGGAGCATACCCAACTCACCATACTGTGTGACGCGTGCGGGTGGAAGCACACCGATTTCATCCCGGCAGGGGGCGCGAAACCGGGTGCCAGTACGATGCTCGTCGACTCTCCTGAGCACATGACCGTAAGAGTCGTGCGCTCCGCCTCCTGCACGGTCAGGCTGGTGGAGCTTGACTTGGAGGCTGTGCCTGGCGGTAGTGCCACTGGGTACATCTCAAACATCGAGGGTGTGTTCAACAGGTTCGAAGATGCCATCAGCATGCTCCATAGGCAGGCTATGAGAGAAGAAGACAGTGGTGAGGCTGTTGACGAGTGCATCGCTTTACTCAATGAGATCAGCAGCATCAAGTCAGGGCAATCGAGTGTTGAACTGGTCCTGCTGGACCCCATGGGACGCAGCCAGATACTGCATGAGGATGCGGTCTCCCGCGAGTTGAGCGGTGAAGAGATGAATATCCTGTCAACCGGGCCTTCGGTGCCGGTGTTCGATGCTGATGCGATGTCCTAGAAGGCATCGGCCGCAAGGAACTCATCCAGTCTGTCCACCCACATGTTCCTGCGCTCAGCCAACTCGGTCAGCCATTCGGTTGCCTTGTCTATGCAGATCTGCTTGATCTCCCCTGCGAGCATCCTTCCGCTCTCGTATTCGTTCCTGACCTCGGCGAGGGCGTTGTCATCGGACTCGAAGAAGAACTGTAGGTACTGGAACGCGACGTCCTTGGAGCAGTCGCCGCCGAGCCTGCGGTGCTCCTCGGTGGTGGGCTGGCCGCCACTGAACGATCTCTTAACTTTCCTTTCCATCTCCTCTAGGGTCTCGTCCATGAAGATGGTAGTCTCGGGATGTGACGACGACATCTTGTCACCCGTCATTCCCACTGCGAATCTATGATACGTGGAGCAAGGTGGCATCAGTCCCATTCCACCCAACTCTCGTTCCAATGCCAGCATGCACATGCGCACACGAGCGCGGTCGTCCAACGTAGCGCCAGGGATTTCCAAGGTGCCGTGCTTGGCATTGGCTAGCAAATCAGCGAATCCCAGTGGAGCGAGGGCCTGTGCCATGCGCTCGAAGACCGAATCCCTGACAGCTGAGTCGATTTTGCCCCCTGAGACTCCTAGAGCGGCCTGATTGTCCTCTTGGACCGAGAGAGCTACGGTCAGGCCGCCCTCGGTTCGCGGCTTGACGTTGAACCAGTGTGTCTTGCCGGCAATCCCTCTGGTCAGTCTCAGGTGAGGATCCTGATCGATGCCGACAGGGACCACTATCGGGCGGAGGCCGCCATACTCATCGAGCTGTGGGTGAATGATGTCACCTACTTGCACCAGCGGCGCCTGCACGTGCGCGAGGTTGGTCTCACCACTGAATCCGTAGATGGCCTCGAACTCCGAGAGGTTTGTCCGCCTTCCGAGTGTGAATGCAAGTCTCTGCACCGCTGGCCTGGAACTCTGGAAATAGACGCTGGTGTTGTCGGGGTCGAGGCCGAGGGCGGCGTAGTTGTGGATGTACTCGTTGATGGCCGTTTTGCGCCCGTCCTTCAGCGAGGTGCCTCTGGTCGCGAGTGCCTCCAAGTCAGCCACGGTGACCGTGATGTCCGCTCCCTGCTCCTGGAACCACCTGACTTGGTCGATTACCATCGAGTGGCCGAGGTGCATCCTGCCGCTGGGCATCAGACCAGTCAGCACCCCGAAGGGCTCGTTCCCCTCGATGCAGCCAAGCACGACATCTAGGTCACGATGGGCGAAAACGATGCCTCGACGGTGTAACATCCCGGGATTTGGGAGGGCCGAGGGGTCGACTGTGCCGAGTCCAAACTGCTCGATTATCCTCGCATAGTCATGCGTCTGGTCTGAGGACCAAGGGTCGATGCGTTCGCCACCCGCCACGGCTCGTGGCCTGCAATGCCCTCAATCAAGGCATCGCCCGTTGAAACAGCGAAGTGGCCAACCGTTAGACCGAAGAAGGTAGTCGGGCTCGCAGCCCCGTGGCATCGGTACACTGCCTAGGGGCGGGGCTCGTAGGCTCCTATGTCGCATGCAGATTAGCCGACAGGGGGCATGAAGTCCACGTGCACGACATGCAGCCCCATCGCAGCGTTGTAGGCCGCATCGGCATCACCATCCACCATCACGATGCTCTCGATCACATCGGGGAGCTATACGAGTACGGAAAGGTCGACATCGTCGTCAACATGCTGCCAGGAGAGATAGGGAAAATCGCGATGAACACTCTCAACGAGCAACCCTACCGGACGGTTGACCTCAGTTTCAGCGACGACACCCCCGACCGGCAGGAGGAGAAGGCCAGGGACTGGGGTGCGAGTATCCTGTGGGACGTCGGGATAGCGCCCGGACTGTCGAACATGCTCCTAGCCGAGGCCTACCGCAAACTCGGACCTCTGGGAAAAGCAGAAGTCAGGGTCGGTGGCAATCCAACCGGGCCGACGCAGGGCTGGAACTACATGGCTCCGTTCTCCCCCAAGGACGTCATAGCAGAGTACACGAGACCGGCGAGAGTCATCAGGGACTCCGAGGGGGTGACCCTTCCGGCCCTGTCCGAACGTCACATGATCGATGTTCCCGAGCATGGCCAGATGGAGGCCTTCCTGACAGACGGCCTGCGCAGCGTGCTGAACTCGATTCCCGCTGTGGAGATGTCCGAGTACACGATTCGCTGGCCCGGGCACATACAGATGTTCATCGACGAGAGAGATGCGGGGACCCTCGATGAGGAGGAGTTGTTACGCCACTGGTGGTACGACCACAAGACACCGGAGTTCACCTGGATGGAAGTCCGAGCCGAGGGCCGCGACGGCACTGAGATGGTATGGAGAGTCGCTGACTACGGAGGTGATGACGGCTCGTCGATGGCGCGGACCACCGGCATGGTGACCGCGTGCTGCGTAGAGGAGTGGCTGGCCGATCCCGACATGCTCCCTCCCGGCGTGCACGCACCCGAGGTGCTCGCGCCCGAGGTGGTCGGGCGCATCATCGAGACCATGCGCTCAGAGCGTGTACAGATAGAGGGACCAGAGATAGGCTGCTGACTACTCTTCTCTCATCATCCGGTCACGATTGACCAACCATCTGATGGTCACCGGTGCTGCCACCAAGACAGTAGCGGCGATTACGAGCAGGGGCCAGTTCATCTCGATCTCAGCTGGTCTCTCGATGAGCCATGTAAACACGAGTTGGGAATCGACGAAGTCGGAGGACCAGTGAAACAGATTGGTAGTGTGGTGACCGACCACGGTGAGGGCGTGGTGTAGGCCGTTGAAAGTCGTCAGTGGCTGTATCGCCAACTCAATAGGCTCGGATTCGTAAGTCACCTTCGCGGTATCACCCGGATGCAGGGTGAGCAGTATCCCACCCTCCACCGATCGCCAGCCCTCGCGCAGCACCTTGTCGGTAGAATTGAGAACGGGGAACGGCGTGTCGTCGTAACGAGTCACGGAGGCGATTGCAGAGTCGGTCTGGATGCTGATGCTTCCTGGTACCATCCAATCACCGGAGACCGGGGCTCCAAGTTCGACGGAAAGTAATGTGCCCTCCTGAGCGGTCGTGAATCTGGTGTTGGCCTCGGAGTGCTTGAGCCACTCGCCCCACGTGGTGAACCAAACATCCTGCTGTTCAAGCCAGGCGATGATGTCCTTATCCTCTCTGAGCTTGAGATCGTTAACCCTAGCCCTCCAGTAGATACTGACCAGGCTGTCTTCTTCTGCCGAATCCAACAGGGACTGGTCGGCGATGCCCTTCTCGAGGCTGCCTCCATTGCGAACAATGGAGACCAGCCCCTCGGGCTGCTCTGTGAGCTTGTCGCCGACTATCTCGAAGCCGGCGTCGATCAGTGCGGCCGCAGTAGAAACGTCGAGCTCCCCTCCCGGAACCCCGAATGAGATTGGCTGTACGCCCCAGCGTGAGGCGTTGGTAAGTGCAGTCAGGTAATCCCGGCAGTCCTCGATGACCGAGTGTTCTTCCTGTATGTCGAGCCCCTCATAACCATGGCAACCGAACTCGTCACCGTGAGCCAGTCTCTCGGGCCCGATGAGGTTCTCCAGCCAGTTGTCTTCCTCCCAACCCCCGATTACAGCAGGAGCAGTGCATGGGATGACCAGCAATGCGACCATCAGCAAGCCGACGATACGCCTTTTCCACACGATTGCCGGCAACCGGAACTCATCATCAAGTCTTGTGTTAGCACGGCAAAGAGCCGAGCGTGCCTTAGTAGAAACGCTGCCGCATTCTTGATGGACTACCGAGGCGCAGGTCAGACAGCCTATGCAGCAATATCTCGATTTCCTGCGTCGAATCCTCAGTGAGGGGGAGGAGAAGGGTGACAGGACAGGAACTGGGACCATCTCGGTGTTCGGCCACCAAATGCGCTTCGACCTCTCGGACGGCTTCCCTGCTGTGACTACGAAGAGGGTGCACTGGCCTGGCATCATCCACGAGCTCCTGTGGTTCCTCTCGGGCGACACTAACGTGGGGTACCTGCAGGACAACAAGGTCAGAATCTGGAACGAATGGGCCGACGAAGATGGTGATCTCGGGCCCGTGTACGGCAAGCAGTGGCGCAAGTGGGAGGCTGATGACGGCAGAGTAATCGATCAAATTGAGAATGCTATCGGCCTGATTCGCAACAGTCCCAATAGTCGTCGGATCATTGTGTCTGCATGGAACGTTGGTGAGTTGGATGAAATGGCATTAATGCCGTGCCATGCATTTTTTCAGTTCTATGTGAACGATGGCAAACTCTCCTGCCAACTATATCAGCGAAGTGCAGATGCATTCCTAGGGGTGCCATTCAACATTTCATCTTACAGCCTACTCACATGTATGATAGCTCAGCTTTGCGATCTGGAGCCCGGAGAGTTCATCTGGACTGGTGGGGACTGTCACCTCTACCTCAATCATCTAGATCAGGCTAGGCTACAAATCACCAGAGTTCCACTTGAGCTCCCAACTCTAAGGCTGGACCGCAGCATCACTTCCATTGACGACTTCACATACGAAAGCATCGAGTTAGTCGATTATATCCACCACGATGCAATCAAGGGTGAGATTTCCGTCTGAGGTGTCCTCATGAAGATGGCAACGATAGTCGCCATGGACGAGGACGGATACATAGGAAAAGGGAATAATCTTCCATGGAAGTTGGCCAGCGACATGGCCCGCTTCAAGCGTCTCACCGAAGGTGATGGCTTCAACTCAGTCATCATGGGCAGGAAGACTTGGGACTCGCTTCCCAACTCATTCAGACCTCTTCCCGAGCGCGTCAACATCGTGATGTCACGCGATACGAACTGGCAGGCTGAGGGAGCCGAGACTGCCCTGTACGTAGGCCGCGCAATCGAGTTGGCCTTCGCGGAAGGCAGCGAGGAGTGTTGGGTCATCGGTGGAGCGCAGGTCTACGAGATGTTCCTCGATAGGGTGGACGAGATCCACGTGACCACAGTGCACACCACCGGCAGCGGCGAAGTCGGCTTCCCCGCTTGGGATCGCAGTGGATGGTCCGAAGAGATCATCGAGCGGCTGGAAGCAGATAGTGACAACGAGCACGGGTCTACGTACTCAGTATGGACCAAGTCCTGAACCAGTCCTTAGCGTATGAGTCGCCCCTTTCCCACTCGGCACTAATTCAATCGAGCAGGTAGTATTTGACGATGGTTTGTGCCTGAAAATGCCCGACACTGTGGACCTTCTTCAGGTACTCCCTCAATTCTTGTTTTTCCGAAAGTTCAGTGTCGTTAAGTACCTCAAACCACTCCTCAATCGACCGGCCGGTTTTTTCCGAAAGATTCCGGACAATGGCCTTCTCCATTTCTTCCGGATTCATAGGATAGTCACCTCGATATTCAGAGATAGATGGTCTCGCCGCTCGATGCGAGAAGTGCGAGGGAAGCCTATACCCATACATCATTAGAGGCAGTTAAGTCACCTTCAGTGTTACCCGTATTTACAACTCCACGAGGTTCGACGAGCATTATTTTGCACTCAGTTTCAGCGCATGGTTTGTGCTCGACTCCCTTTGGAACCACATACATTTCACCCTCATTCAACTCCACAGTCTCATTCTCAAACTCGATTTTCATCTTACCCTCGACTACGATGAAGGCCTCATCGGTATCCGCATGATTATGCCATACAAAATCGCCCTTAATCTTAACCAATTTGAACTGATAATCGTTCATCTCTGCGATAATCTTTGGTGACCAATGGTCCGAAAACTTGGATAATTTCTCTTTCAAATTGATTTTCTTCATATTATTCCCTACCCTATGATTCACTCATCGGTGTACTCTGTGACGCGGATTCCTAGCTTGCCCCTGCGGGCCTCCCTCTGCATGATGCGGTCCATCTTCCGGTGGAACTCGGACTCCAGGTCGATCTTCATCGCCAACGAGTGCCCGAGTATCAGGATCAGCAGGTCGGCCAGTTCCTCGGCGGCCTCCTCATCTGGCTTGCCCTTGGTTATCGCAGCGGCGAACTCCCCCAGTTCCTCGACAGTGAGCGCCACACGGTATCCCATGTCGTGGCCGTGGTTCTCCTCAGATGCGAAGGCGTGCTTGTGGTGGAACGCCGCCACCCGTGACATCATCGTCATCCAGGAGCCGTCGGGGCTGTCCTGCGCCTCAATCTCAATCCAGTCGTCTACGCTAACGGGTCGTGCCATGGGTCATGCTGCGCAAGGAGACCCATCAACGTAGTTCCCTGCCCGGTGGCGGCTGCTTGGGGTCCCTAGTCTCATATGGCAGCACCATGACCAGTCCACCTACTCCGGTTACCACGAACAGTCCCATTGACCCTAGAAAGTACGTGATCTTGCGCGCTTTTTCCCCTTCCAGCTCCTCGCACAACACTGGATCTGGGGACTCAATGGTATTGAGGACCAGTAGCCTGTACTCAATGTCGCACTCGCGCTCGTGCTCCTTGACCGCGTCGTCGTGCTCCTGCATCAAATTCATCATCAGAGGGAACATAAGCAAGGCGCACCCAATCAGGACGAAGCCAATAGTTAGATCCCTGTCCAACTAATCACCCAACTCGGCCAGAAGCGCCATCATGCAATCGCCGACGCGCTCACTCATGGTGGCCGCCACAACATCGACCGCTTCATGGTCGATGGCAGCATCAGGAGAGCCCGGGGTCCTTCCAGCAGCCCAGTTGGAGCAACACGAGAGTGCGACATGAGGAATCCCCCGTTCGGACATCAATCGGGATTCAGGGCCGAGAGTCATGCCGACCACGTCCGCACCGAGCCGCTCGAGGGCGTCAATCTCCGAGGGTGACTCGAACTGCGGACCGATGCACTGCGCCACAACTATCCCGCTCGGCGCTAATCCTTGACTGACCTCAATGGCTCTCCCACAAGCTTCGGAGGCGGCTGAGTCGAAGGAGGATGTCCTGTCAGCATGTGACGCGTCATCGTCATGGAACGTCCAAGGCCTCTCAGCGAGGTCGAGGACGTCGCCCGCGACTGCAATGGTCCCAGGCGGCATGTCCTCGCGCATTGTGCCGACCGAGTTGATGCTCACCACTAGGTCGGGTTGGCAACTGGCAGCCGCGTGTATGTTAGCTCGATGCTCGATCATGTGAGGGGGGGTGCGGCTGCCATCACCGGAGTGGTGGCGGTCGATAACTAGAACCTCCCCCTCTGAGACACTCACCAGCGTAGCCGGAACCTGTCCCCAATCGGAGTCTATCCGCAGGGTTTCCGAGTTCGCTCCTCGCATTGAAGCGAGTTCGGATGCGAACGCGCTCATCCCGGTACCACAGAGCACCGCGATGCGGGCCACAGTTCTCACTCCTGCAGGCGCTCGATGAGTTCGGCCTTCTTCCCAGATACGGTCTTGCCAGCCTCTCTGAGAAGGTCCTTCAACTGGACTACAGTCATCGAGGAGTAGTCAACCTCATCGCTGACTGCCTCAGGCTCGGCAGCATCTTCCTCAACAGACTCTGGCACGGTTGCATCCTCCTCGGCTTCGGCCTCTGGCTCCTCTTCCTGTTCGGAGGACTCTCCCTCCTCAGAGGATTCCGAGTCCTCGGCTTCGAACTCAGTAGCAGCCTCTTTCTCGGCCTCCTCCTGATTTCGAATTTCCTCAAGCGTCAGGCCGTCCTGAGTGACGACACCGGTCTGAATCAGTTGAGTGCGTCTGATCATCACGCCCCGCACTGGTTGAATTTTGGATACCGCCTCCCTAATCTTAGCCTCTAAGGTACCGTCTAGAGATGACTTCTGCAAGTCTATCCAAGTGGTAGTGGCACCGGTCTTGAGTATCACTTCGCGTGCCAGCGTGCGCATCTCCTGCTTCTGGCTTCCCTTGATCCGGTTCCTCGATATCAGCAGCGGTTTGACGCGCACGTAGAAGCCGTCCTCGGTGACGATGTCGACAGTGTCATCGACCTTGCCCCTATCGCGACGGACCTGTCGGCGGATATGATCCTTCAGCATCTCGTGACCAATGTACTCAGTAAGAGCGTCACCTCCGACTACACTGGTGATACGGAACTGCACCTTCACGTGCATCTTCGAGAAGTCACCATCAAGTTCGTTCTGCAGAATCTCGTAGTTCCTGCCTATGAGCATCGCCTCGTCCTCGGCTATTGTCTCGCCGATGACCTTGAAGGCCCATGGATGGCGGGGTGCGCGGATTGTGTACCAGCGCTTGGACTTCCACTTGTCCCGCTGCTTGCGTGCCGCTGCCCTTGCTGCTGCTCCCTTCGCCATGACAACGACCTCGTCTATCGGGGGCTACCCCGTATGCGGGCCGTGCGACCTGCCTCGAGTATTTGAATCAAAGCCCCCGAGGGGGACTTTGACGATATCGCAATCGTCGTATTCAAGGGTGCTTCACCCATGGAGGCGGCATGGGACTGCACAGCGTGACCTGGAGGATCCACGCCAGTGGTGTGGACGATCTCAGTCTGCTTGAGGAAAGTCTGAGATGGCTGGCCGGGGACGGTTGTGAATTGACTATGGATAAGGGGAAGTCATGGCACGGGTCTCCGCAGACCATCATGCAGGCCCGAGTCAGTAAGAAAAAGGCGGCAGGGGAGTCCCTAGCGAGGCTGGGCAAGGCTGCATTGGCGAGTCTGATTAAGGAAGGGATTGCCAAGCGAATAGACGCAGAGAAGGTGATGCACGTCAGAGTTGAATTGTCGAAGCTGGTTCAGGGAGAGATCAGGCTCGCTGCCGATGGGCACACTGGTGCAACAGCGAAAGGACAGTTCAAGATCGAGGTGTATCCAGGTAGTGAACCGGCTGATGTGATGGGCGACACAATACGTTCGATATTGGGTATCGAGTAGCGTTTGCACCTTGTTTCCGAGCAAGTTTATTACTCGGTTTCGCATCGCAAGGGACGAGGTTTTGCATGACCCATGTAGTCACCAGCGCGTGTGTACGATGCAAGTACCAAGACTGCGTCGCAGTCTGCCCAGTAGAGTGCTTCCACGAAGCCGATGAGTATCTCGTCATCGACCCTGATGAGTGCATCGACTGCGCGGCCTGTGTGCCCGAGTGCCCGGTTGACGCAATCTACGCCGACACCGATCTGCCCGATGAGGAGATGGAGTGGCTCGACAGGAACGAGGACGAGGCCCCAGACCTGCCCGTCGCGGAAGGCGACTCGCCGGTTCTGGCTGATTCTTAGACCTCTATCTGGGCCGGACATAGGTTCATGAGGACATGCCAAGAGGATAAGGCATGTCGCGACTGGTCGATCTCGAGAAGATGCGTCACGGCACAGAGCTCCTCAAGCGCGGTTTCGCCAAGATGCAGGAAGGCGGCGTCATCATGGATGTCGTCACGCCCGAGCAGGCGCACATAGCCGAGGACGCCGGTGCTACTGCGGTGATGGCCCTTGAGAGGGTCCCTGCGGACATCCGATCAGACGGAGGGGTGGCCAGAATGAGCCATCCTGACCTGATACGCGCCATCATAGACACGACCAGCATCCCGGTGATGGCCAAGGCACGGATAGGGCATGATGAGGAAGCACGGGTGCTGGAGTCGCTCGGAGTCGACATGGTCGACGAGAGCGAGGTCCTGACACCTGCTGATCCGTTCTACCACATTGCAAAGAACAACTTCACCATCCCCTTCGTCTGTGGCTGCATCAGCCTCGGAGAGGCGTGCCGGCGCATCATGGAGGGTGCGGCGATGATTCGAACCAAGGGAGAGGCGGGGACGGGCAACGTGGTCAGCGCTGTTCAACACGCCCGTTTGGTGGCTGAGGAGATCAGTCTTCTGCAGAGTGCCAATGATGCCGAGTTCGAGACCATCGCTCGCACCATCTCCGATGGGTGGCGTCGTATCGAGTCGTCTTCCGAGCACGAATTGGTGGTTCAGAACACCCCGTTCGGAAGCATGGACGCATGCCATGATTCAATAGTGCAGATCATGGGTGAGGTTCGAGAAATGAGCAGGCTCCCAGTCGTCACTTTCTCAGCGGGAGGAATCGCCACGCCGGCCGATGCTGCGCTACTGATGAGGCACGGGATGGATGGCGTTTTCGTCGGTTCTGGAATTTTCAAGTCCGAGCATCCAGCGACCACCGCCTCGGCCATAGTTCTAGCAACTCACCACTTCAACGACCCGGAGAGGGTGACAGAGGCCAGTTCCATGATGGCTGGAAAGGCGATGGACGGGCTCGAGATGGACAAACTCGATGTTCGCATGCAAGATCGCGGCGCGTAGCCTAATTCTTGTTGCCCCTAGTCGTCCTGAGACGTCGCGGTTTTTTCTTTTCCTTGCTCGTTCGTTGAGAGGACGACTCGTCGCCCTTCCTAGCACCGCCCAGTGTGATTGAGCCATGCTCAAGGAGCTGGTCGGCCAGTGAGGTTGCGAGTTGTTCATCCTCGTCAGGCGTCTTCAGGGCGTCTTTGACCGACTGGTTGTGCTCTTTGATGATACGCTCTCTTTCCTCCTGCTGGGCCTTGATCTCGTTTCGAATCTCATTGACCTGATCGAGCAGTGCCTTCATGCCCGAGTGAACCTTGTCTGCTGCCTCTCGAGAAGCAACGAAGGCATTGTGGAGTCTGTCTCCCTCCGCTCGGAGGAAATCCCTCTCCTCAAGCATCGGCTTGATCTCCTCCCAGATCTCATCGGCCTCCTTGTTGGCCTCCAACATGGACTTGTGCTGAGCGTCGGCCTCCGCCTTCAGCAGTTGGATTGAGCCCTCCATGTCGCCGAGGTCAATCTCTATGATCTGGAACTCCTCTGCTATCGGTAAGAGCTCCTCGCGCTTGGCGATGAGCGTCTTGAGTCTCTTGAGCATAGCATTCTCCTTGGCGAGCGTTAGTGAGCCATCAGTCATGATGCGGTTCTCTATGCGGTCGATCTCCCCGAGGGTCTCAGACAGTTGGATGACCACGGGTTTGAGGCCGCCCTCGCCCCGCTTGCCACGCCGCTGGCTGATGAGTTCGCGCATCTGCGACTGAATCTCGTCCCGCTTCCCCTGATGCACCTTAGCCCTGTTGCGCAGCTCCTTCTGCTCCTCCAGGCGCCCCTTGATCCGTTCTCTCAGCTCTCGCGCTTGATCTTGTACGGAATTACGGGAGTCGGCTGCACGTCGGCTGTTCTCATTGTGCCCATTCCTCTGCTCCCGCATCCTCCTGAGTCGGGTCTCCATCGCATGGAGTCGTGTCCTGAGGTCATCCTCGGGCTTGTCTGAATCTTCAGGCACGGCACGCCCACACAAGCCCCCCCTTTCAATGGACCTGAGTCGTCACAGACCCAGTAGAGTGAGTACGAAGGGCACGATGGGAGACAGCACGACAATGGCAGCCCCTACCATGAACAGAGCCCCCAGCGTCATTTTGATTCTAGTGAACAAGTCCGACCTGACTTGGACTGTAAGCACCCTCCCGGAGATTAGGTTCCCTGCCTCATCCTCAAGCCTCACGGTGACTGTTGCCTCTCCCATGGTCGAAGGCAGGAGGCTCTGCCAGACTATCCTCGTTGCGGACAACGCGTGAGGCAAGGACGCGCTTATCGGGATGGGTATGAGAGATTCGGGCTCAGGGGAATACGGGTCGACCATCAAGCGGTAGACGCACTCCTGAGGTCTGAAATCAGGTGTCTGGACCCTCAGGATCAGATTCATCGGCTGATGCCCCTCGTTCAGTACGAAGGCGAACAAGTTGGCCTGGCCCACAATCAGGTTCTCCATACCCACATCGAACCAGATGCCTTCGCCAGTACGCCCAGACTGACTGCGCATGCGCATCCTGTCGTGGAGCCTGAAGAAGGGGGCGCACTGAGTTCGCGCGCGAGAGAGGAGCCTGTCCCAGGTCTCCTCTCCCAATTCTGGATGGCGGAACAGCTCCACGACTGTGGCCTGGTCAACCATCGGCTCGAGTGCTACCCTGAACTCTTCCTCATCAATCAGTGAGGAGCGTCTTAGATACAGCAGGTGCAGCAACATCTCCTGAAGCTCACCTCTGCTGCTACCTTGGTGTATCTTTGACTCTACGGAACGGAGGTACTCGGAAATTCTGACAGCGAGCAGTGGGTCGATGTGGGCACGAATCACATCGGTGAAGGGGCGTCCCAGTAAGGCGGGATGGATAGGAGGGTAGAATGCTTCGAGCATGCCCCACGGCTCAGCGGTGTTGAACCGTGAGCGTTCGGATACCATATGAACGCCGTGCCCGGAAAGCAGCGCTCCGGTGGAAAACGCGAGGAGGATAGGCGTGTCAACGACCTCCTCGGAGAACCACAGGCTGGTTGCAAGTAGGGTGGCGGCTAGAACCATCAGAGCAGTGGTGACGCCGAGTTGTCGTGTGGCACCGTCCATGGTGGCTCGCATCTCAGTGTAGCCGTGAGCGCTGTTGAAGGTCATGCCAGCAGTCGTCAGGGCCTCTGCCTCAAGCCGGAATATCTTCCTGGTTACCACCATCAGTCTCAGCAAGATGAGCAGTAAGGTGATGTCCGCCACCAGCATGAGTAGCGACATGACGTAGATTCCAGTCGACATCGACAAGCCGCCTGCAGCATCCTCGACGTGTTTGACCCACCACTGTGGGTTCGAGTTGGTAAATGACTGTGCCAGCCCATACAGCACTATGACCAGCAATGGCAGGAACAGCACCAGTCTAGCACCGTCGCTTATCAGGAGCCTGTCTACTCCCAGCAGCATGGACTCGTGGCTCCTCAGCTTCTCCAACCTCTCGCCTGCATCCCTGGGCTGAGTCGCCCGGGAGATTGGAGATGGGGGCATTTCAGGAGCAGGGGGTACTGATTCATCCAAGGCTTCCGCGAGGCTATCAAGATCGTCGGTATCTCCATGCTCATCCATCATAGTCACATATCCTTCGTCCTAGCCAATATGCGCAGTGACAGTGGCTTGGACATCTCCAATAGGGAACCGTTGCAAACTATACCGTCATCAGTGGATTGTATCTCAGCGCCGATACCGAGCCCTGCTACCTCCAGTGTGCGCGCGTCAGTGGCTTCCATTACAAGCATCTCGACGATTGCCGAGGAGCCTGTGGGAAGGGCCGAGAGCGGCAGGAGGTATCCGCTCCTGATTGGTTCCACCCTTCTCTCGATCAGTGGTATCCTCTCACCACTGGGGGTTCTCTCTGGATAGCCGAGCATCTTGTCGAGCGCGGCTTCGAGCTCCTTGTCTATGGCGTGCTCCATCTTGCATGCAGCCGCGGAGACATCACCCGTGAAGCCTATGACCTCGGTCAATAATATCTCTATCAATCCCTCTCGGCGTTTTATCCTAGCAGCTCGCTGGAACCCCTCGGGTGTCAAACGGCATCCCTTGTATGGGATATGGGTGACCAAGTCACGGCCTGCCAGACGCTGAATCATCTCTGTAGTGGATGCGGGGCTGACATCCATCATCTCTGCGAGTTGAGTGGTCTTGACAATGGCGTCGGGCTTGTCGACATGGGCCTCGAAGAGACGTTTGAGGTACATCTCCTCAAACTCACTCAACTTAGCCATGATTTCACCTTCATCCTAATTCGGCCATGAATTCGGTCCTGCATGCCGGGCATCTGGAGTGGACGGGTCTGCGCTCAAGCGGAATCCGCAGCCTCTGGTCGCACTCCGGGCAAGATAGGATCTCCTCAGTGGATCTTGCTACTGGCCACCAAGGAGCAGGCTCGGGATCCGGTGGAGTCTCGGAAGATTCTGGATTCTGCGGAAGAGGATCGGTTAGAGGCTGGACAGTTGAATCATCATAATCGGTTTCCGTGGAGAACTGCGTCGTGCAGGCCGGGCAGCGGACCGTCCCGGTGTGCTCAGAGGGAATATTGAGTCGCTGCTCGCAACTCGGGCACAGAACCTCTCTCTTCGATGGGGCATTCTCTAATCTGCGAGTTATTCGAGAGTCCCTGAGCACCTTGCCCTCCCCTCCTTCGGTGCTGGGAGTCCTCTCTGAGACGGTTCGCCACGCGATGATGCCGACGAGCACTATAGCGAAGCCAGACAGGGCGCCGTAGAAGGCTGCCATGATGTCAAAGGGAAGAGTAAGTCCATCGCCACCCTGACCCGAGGATTCAACAGACAGCGACTCGGAGACTGCGGAGTCTTCCATGAACCAGATGACTTCGACTTCGATGATCTGGGAATCGGGCCACAGGCCTATCTCCACGGTGCCCGACGAGGAACCGTTTGCTGAGACGGAGGACACGGTCCTCTCAGCGAGCAGCATACCATTTGAGGTTCTAACGACTCTGAGCTCCCCCGGTAGAGTCTTGGCGTCCCCTGAGTTGTTCAGCCAATAGGGCAGGCTCACGGATTGGCCGGGATTGGGTTTCTCCGGATCTAGCGGACCGAGTTCGACGGACGGCGATATCGAAGGGGCAGCCAAGTCAACCTGCCAAGTGAGGTTCGCAGCCGAGTTGGAGGTCATCCACCCTCGTGGCTCGATGGTCACTGAGAGGCTGTCGGCTTGCGGCCCCCCTAGGTCGAGAGAGATCTCTCTTAGGCCCGGATCGAGTGTGATAGTGAATCTCTGGACCTCATTGTCGACCCCCTGGAATCCCAAAGAGATAGAGATGTTCACGTCTCTGGAATCTCCAGCGGACAGAGCCACCGATATTTGTGAATGCAGGCCACCTGCTAAAGTCCAGTCGACCTCGCCGAAATTCAGGTCCAGAGACTGCGCTTCATAGACAAGCAGCTCCAAAGAGCCCTGAAGTTGCGAGGAGACGCCGCCGTCGTCGCTCACAATCTCCCAACCCACACTCGTAGTACCAGCTGAAGTGGGAACCAAGGAAGCTGAGACCTCACGGCTGGATCCTGGGCTGATCGCAACATACTCCCCTTGAGACAGAGATAGCCCATTTGAATCGTTCAGAACTAATCTGACCGAGCCTATTTCTGAACCTTGGTTGTGAACCAGTATAGAGGCGGTGAGTTCGTCCCCAACGTGGACTGGTTCCCCCACCACTGCGACGTCTGTCGCACCCGCCGGGGTGAACCTCTTCTCGCTGTCTTCGGCGAACGCTGCGGTAGACAGGAGGGTCAATGCAAGCATGAAGACGGCGAATTTTCGTGTTACTACCACGGCGGAGCCTAAGCCCATTAGCAATACCTCGGAATAGGTGCCCGTATGAATCAAACCCCTTTCCAAGGTCACATAGTGACCTTTAATGCGGACTCTCTTGTGCCCCGGATGCCATGGACACTGAGGCACTGCTGGCAGTGACGCCAGAAGAGATGGCGCAAGCGCTGCTACTGAGGAGGCAGGTGCTGAAGGACGAGTTGCCTAACGTCATTCGCAACCTTGAGGCCGAGGAGGAGGCATTAGAGCCGAAGGTACAGAGGACGACCAAATCCCACCGTCTGGCCAATGACCAAGTGGCCCAACTCAAAGAGCGCCGCAACGTCGCTCAGAAAGGGGCCGCAGCGCTACTGAAAGATGTCAAGCACGCCCGAGACGTCCTTGCTGAAGGCGACGGAATGATCAATCTCGATCCCAACTGGAAGAAGGAGAAATTGTTCGAAGAACTGCAGGATATCGAGGAGAAGATTCAGACTTCAGCGCTCGACCATCGTGCGGAGAGAAAGATGCTGGACCGTCGAAAGAAGTTACTGGAAGCCAATGAGATGTGGCTGAAGTCCAGACGCGATGCCAATCCAGAGGTGACCAATTACATCGACTCCCGGGGTGAAATGAGTTCACTCTACCAAGAGGCGGACAAAGCCCACAGAGAGATGCTGGAGAAGGTCGAGAAGGCTCAGCCTCTACATGAGAAGAAGATGATAATGGGGGCCGAACTACGTGAGATTCGCAGACAGTTGGATCGAGCCAAGGAACTACTAGCGCAGTCTGATTCGGCGATTTCTCACTGGGAGAGGAGGATGTCCGATGGATTCGGAGAACTGGGCGGGGGCTTTCCCGACCTTTTGGCTACGAACCGTATAGTCTCCAAAGGTGGTCGCTCCTCCTTCGCTCGTAAGTCGAAGTCTAAATCCAAAGGCGCTTCCAAAGGAGGTGGGAGGAAATGAGCAAGGGCAAGGAATCGGGCCTCTTTGAGGATCTGGAGGAAATGGACCACAAGGACATCGATGAACTCAAGGGCGACATGGAGAGAGATTTGAAATCGATCAATCAGCAGCACCGGGAACTGAGGGAAGAGCGGCGGAACCAAATCGACATCGTCCGCTCTCTGAGAGTTGCCGTAGGGGAGATCGAGTCGGCGGATGGAGAGAGGAAGAGTCTGCTCAAACAGTTCCACTCCACTAGGAAGTCCGCCGAAGAGTCCCGTGGGCAACGGGACTCCGTCAACAGCTGCATCCCACCTCCCGTCGACGTTCTGTCCGAGTGGCTAGAAGAGACTCATCGTCGATTGACCACTATCGATAATGACTTGACGGTGGTTCCGACCCTGCCCCGAGAACTCGATACTTTCAGCCGCTTCTTCGAGCTACAGGCCGCCATCGTCAGGAAGAGGGAGTCCGAGGTCGCTCACGACAAGTATGTGAAACACATCCAGAAGATGCGAGAGATAACCTCCAAACTGGATTCGACCCGCAGGAGCAAGAAGAGTAGCACTGATAACGCGTCGAGCCAGTCAGACATAGAGCCCGAGAAAATTTCTCGCTCGGAGGTTCGCAAGACCAGTCGAAGAATCGACAAGATAGACAAGAAGCTCGATGCGCTCAGCTCCGAGAGCAAGTCACTTCGCAAAAGACTGGGGCGGATTAAGGCCTACCAGAAGATCACTATGCGACGTGGCCAGCCCATTCGACTGTCAGATGTCAAGGACAGAGCACAGAGCGGCGGCGCACTCGATGCGAGTGAACTCGAAGTCCTGCTCAATACAGGTACACTTTCTGAGTTGACCAGTTCCAAGTCCGATGCCAAAGAGACCGATCCAAAGGTCCAGCAAAGCGGTAAGAAGAAGAGAATGAGGCTCGGTGTAACTAGAGGTGGCCCTAGGAAAGGGACCATGGCTGCCCGCAGGGAGAATGACAGTTGAGCTGATTCGCTCGCATCCGCCATTCCTAAATGAGGACTCAAGTTCGGGAAAATCCGCAGAGGGCTTTCAATGGTGATCGAATACAGCGAAGTTCGTGATATCTTACAGCCTCTATGCGAATCGCTTGATGGGAAATCATCCATGCGCCGCGACGGTCGCGATGAGTGGAATTCCAAAGTCAGGAAGTACCTCGATCAGAGGAACGAGTTGAATAGCCGAGTAAAGGAGCTCATCGCCGAAGTCCAGACCCAGAAGGCTGTTCGCGATGAGGTCAACCTCATGGTCAGGGACCTCAAGGACGTCAGGGCCGAGCATTCGGATCGCCTGAAGGATATCAGGGAAAAACTTCGAGCGAAACTGGAAGAGCAAAAACAGCAAGATGTCCCTCAGCAGCGGAAGCGGGACAAACGCCCTTCCGCTAGTAGAATCAAGGGAGACATGGAGAGGCTTGAGAAGAAGTACGAGACAGGAGGGTTTCCAGGTAACAAGGAGAGAGATTATCACAAGAAGATGAAATATCTCTCAATTGCCCTCAAGGAGGCTTCCAAGAGTGAGGGCGAAGGCGAGGGAAATATACGCTATCTCAAGGACGCGGTCAGGGATGCCGAGCGCCTCCAAGAGGATGCTCACAAGACCGTTGAGAAAGCGGTGAAGAAGGCTCAGGAGGCCCATGACCTGATGGTAGAGTTGTCCGAAGAGGTTGACCGTCTCAGAGGGAAGGCCAATTCCGCACACCTGGGGTTGACCAATTCGAAGCGCGAGGCGGACGCCCTGCACAGCCAGTACATCGTCTCACTGCGTTGTGTACACTCAATTCAAGACATGATGAAGGCGATGGATTCGCGAGAGAAGAGAGAAGAGGACATGGGAGGCGCCGGGAAATTGGAGGTGGCAGACCTCATGTCCAAGTTGATGGCAGGGGGGACTCTGTCAACCGAGGAGTTGATGGCTCTCAGGCGGAACTAACTCATACGTATTCGTAGCGCCTCCCATTACGGGCATGCAGTACCTGTGTTGGCGCGCCCTCGACTTCGATGACCCAGCCCGGTATAGTCACAGGCGACTCAGTGAGCTCTGCTGTTTCCGAATTAAACCTCCACCACTCCAGCATCATGCTCCTCACCGGACCATCATTGGAATCTGGCTCACCTTGCTTGCGGGAATCCAGGAGTCTGAGAAGTTCCGGTGGCAATTCCCGTATATCCATCCAACTCATTTCCTGGGGGTTCACCACCCTGAGTCTGGGTGGATAGTCGAGCTCCTCATCCGGATCGTAGATTGAGAGGCTGGAAGTCCAAGGGTCCTCCAGTACCTGCCAGACTGCGCTTTCCCTCTCGTCTTCCGGGCCTACGAGCGAGCCTGAGATAATCCAGTGTTTTGCTGACATAAGGACGGGTGTGGTGTTGACCTCTTCCCACCCGCGTTGGACCAGCCATGAGTCGAGGTCCACGAGCGGCCTTAGGGTCCTGCGCGGGCCGATCGGCTCTGTAGCACCAGAGGTAGATACCTCAGTGTCCGTCTCGGACTCTATGTCCGGAGAATGTGCAACGAGGTCTCCGGAAAGCACGGCCTCTCCAATCCATCGGGCCATACGTTCAGGCCCCCATATGACCACGTCCACTGATGAATCGACAGAGTCCAGTATGTCTTCAGGAAAGGAGCGTTCGCTGAGGATCCAATGCCTGCCCCCAGGGGCGTCGACGCTCCACCTCTCAATCTCAGTCGGCGAAATCGGAAGGAGGTCTGAATGTACATGCCACACATGTACCGATGAGCCTGGCCCCTCGTCTAGTTCCGGTACTCTCTCAGCGAGGCCAATACACCTGAATCCATGGACCTTTGGAATGTTATTCGCGGGGTGCAACTGCACAGCCCGTAGGGCAAGTAGGTCGCGCACTGCCCCATCCACGTTGCGAGCGGTGGCAGATAGGACTTGAAGCGAACGCATCAGGAGCGATTAGGAGACAGATTAGCCGGAAACTGCGGCCTCATCAAACATTGTGTGTCAGAGTTAGTAGGTCACTCTGTCCGGGGTCGAGGATGCACAGTGCGCTCACCGGGAATGGCTTGGCGCATGCCGCTCCCAGCTGGCGGTTGACCATCTCGACCCTGTGAACAGGAACATCGGGGTGACGCTCGGCAAGGTCCGAGATGTAGGTCTCGGGGCAGTTGGCGGCGACCAACACCAACTTAGCGTCTCCCTTGGAGCATGCACTCATCGTCTGTCTCTGACCGAGAAGGATGCTGCCTGAGTTCTGCCCCTGCTTGAGTTGCCGTGCCAAATCCATTTTCAGCCCTCATTCAAACATTCTCAGGGATGTAGTACAGGTCGACGCTTCCAGTGCCGAGTGCAACGGGTTGACCTACGATGATGTTCTCGGTGACTCCTCTGAGCTCGTCCCTCTCTCCGATGACCCCGGCCTGAAGCAAGTGGGTTACGGTTACCTCGAAGGCGGAGCGAGCGAGGATGCTGTGCTTGCTGCCGCTGACTCCGTGCCTGCCTATCGCTCGGACCGCTCCTTCGCTGGTCATCACGTCCGAGACAGTCAGAAGATGGCGGATGTCAACCTCGAGTCCGGCTCCCTCGAGCGTGTCGGACATCTCGTTGATTATAGCCTGCCTGGCAGCCTCGATTCCGAGATATGCGTGTATCTCGGTGATATTGTTGGTGTAGGTCCTCCCTCTGTCCACTCCGGCAAACTCACTGACCCTAGCCAGATTGGAGCCAATGGTGGAGATGTAGTACTCGCCAGTCTCTCTGCTGGGGCCCTGAACATTGGCGCGAATCACATCGGGCAGGCCCTTCAGACGCAGTTTCTTGATCTTGTCTTCAAGTGCTAGGAGCGCGGTGTATGTAGGGGGGTCGCTAGCCAAGGTAGCGAGATCCTCCTCCTTAGAGATACCCGGAATCATCGTCAACACCTTCGGGCGGTCCTCGTTGTCGGCCTGAATGTAGAGCCGGAGAGCCCGGGACAGCTTGTCCCTGACCTCGGCCCCATTCATGCCCTTGAGTCTGAGGTTGGAAGCGATGAGCTGCAGGTTGATGTGGCGCTGCGTGATGTCGACATCGATAGCTGCGATGTCGCCAGTGGTGGTCATCTCGATCCCGGCGGCGAGCTTGCGAACCGCCTTCTCGTTGGTGTTCAACGGCTTACCCTTCAAATTCAGTTCTTCAAGATATATCAGCATGGTCGGGGTCTTAGGGACCTTGCGGGCATCCACGATCTCGATGACCCTGGGCAAACCCTGAGTCACGTTCACGGTGGCCACTCCGGCGTAGTGGAAGGTACGCATCGTCATCTGCGTGCCCGGCTCCCCTATGGATTGGGCAGTGGTAATGCCAACGGCCTCATACGGGTCGGCCCTGGCCTTGGCTAGGAACGTACTTGCGGTCATCAGCACCTTCTCGGCATCAGCGCGGCTGAGACTGTTGCTGCCACGAGCTCGGACGCCTTCGGTCAAGTCGTTGAGGACGCGCGGAGTCAGGTTGATATTCATCTCAATCGAGAGTTCCTGCAGCTGCTGGTAAATCTCGTCATCGATGTCCAAGTTGCGAAGAATCTGCCTCATCTTAGCTTCCGGATCGTATTCCTGCATGGGCAGAGTTTTCTTCTTGCGGCGCCTAGAGGCCGCCCTGCGCCGCACAATGGTCTTCTCAGTCGTAGCGGCCCTAGACGGCTTGGCGGAGGCCTCCATCACAGTGTATATCTCTTGGGCCGTTCCCGAGTCGATTCCACAAATCTGCGCAATCTGCCCGGAAGTGAGAATCTTCACGTCATCCCACTTGCGGTCATCGGCAAGCTTGTGGGAGAATTCCTCGGCTATGCCGAGATCCATGAGCTTCTTCTTTGTGGCGCTCTTGACTACCATCAGCCCTCACCCCCGAGAGCGTCATCGAGCACCTGAACGACGTCGAATGGGGAGCCCTTACGACTACGAGTGGGGTCTATGCCGTCCTCACCGTACTCGAACTGGATGATGCGGTTCGCCGTGTTACGCACCGAGTTCATCCCGTCATCGGAGACCTTCAGGTCATCCATAGCGTTGATGAGGCGGCGCTGCATGTAACCGGACTTGCTGGTTCTGACAGCGGTGTCGACGAGAGACTCACGGCCGGACACGGAGAGCATGAAGAACTCGGTCGGCTCCAGTCCGCGCTTGAACGAAGAAGAAACGAAGCCCTTCTCCTGAGCGCCCTTCACTCCGCGGGGGAAGTGAGCTAGGACGCGATCCTGATAACCACGCTCAAGGCGTTTGCCGCGAACCTTGGGCTGGCCGATGGAGCCGGCCATCATCGCGAGGTTGTCCATCGAGCCACGGGCTCCGGAGACAGCCATCATAACGGCCGGGTTATCGTCGCCAAGGTTGTTCTTGGCCACCTCTCCGGACTCGGCCTTGCCTTGGTCGAGGATTTGGAGGATATTCTCCTCGAGCGTCTCCAGAGGGGTCCTCCCTGGGCGAGCCTCGTAACCGCGGCCGGACTTGCCGAACTTCGCCAACTCAGCGTCAACATCGTCACTGGCCCTACGGTTGATATCAGCGATCTCGGCGATTGCCTCTGGTGGCAGGTCCTCATCGTCGATGCCAGTGGTGAATCCCATAGCGGTGCATATCGCGATTGTCATCTTGGTCATCCTGTTCAGGAACTCAGCGCCGGCGTCGGAGCCGTGGGTCTGGACCACCGCGTCGAGGAGGCGTCCGTCCTCGGCGCCAATGCCGCGCTTGTCTATGGTGCCGCTGATGATGTTACCCTTGGAGACATTGACCTCGTCACCGGAGCGGCTGGTGTACTGCAGCTTGAATCCGGCTGGTACAATGAGGCTCAACACGTCGGTCCCGCGGTATCCCACAGTGCCGTTCTTCTGGACTTCTTCAGGGAGGTCGCCGTCCCAGCCGATGGCACCGAGAATCTCCAGAACCAGGTTCTTGGGTAGGATCCGGTCGCCGTGAGTCAGTAGATAGGCTCCGGAGATGTGGTCGTGGATCCCTCCGATGACACTGCCTCCATAGCGAGGAGTGATTATGTGCTCCTGCACGCGCATGAGTATCTTGGCCTCTGCGCGCGCTTCCTCGCTCTGGATGACGTGTAGGTTCATCTCGTCGCCATCGAAGTCAGCGTTGTACGGTGTGCAGTCAGCCAGATTGAATCGGAAGGTCTTGCCGGACATGACGCGAATTTCGTGAACCATCATGGACATCCTGTGAAGCGAGGGTTGACGGTTGAATATCGCCACATCACCGTCAATCAGATGCCTTTCGACGATAACGCCGGGCTTCGGGTTGTTGTCCCTATCAACTGTGCTCAGCCTGTCCTCGATCTCGGTCGAGTATGTGTTGCCGTACTCATCCTCGATCTCGGGACTGCCGCAGTGCGGGCAAGTCACTTCTAGATGATCGGGGAAGTAGTCTTCTGGGTTGGAGTGTTCCCACTTCCATCTGTTGTGGATTACCGCCTTGGGGTCGGTCTCGGGCAGGGGTCGGCCACGGTCGTCCTCGCCCTTGAGATTGGTGATTGTCCCCTCCAAGTCAACGCCCCACTCCTCCTCGAGTTCGCCGATAGAGTTCCGGCGCATCTGGCGCTTGAGTTCAAGACCGGGTAGGAAGTTCGGGGCAGGCAGAACCTCGTTGAGGTCAGGCCGGTAGCCGGTATAAGGCTCGTCCTCACTGCCGGCATTGCAATCTGGGTTAAGGCATCGGAAGCCGGACCAGATGAACTTGGTTTTATCAGTGATTCGCACTCGGAAGGTGTCCCCGCGCACGATGTAGTTGACGCCGGGGTGCACATCGGGACCACGCATGACCATCTGTCGCAACTGCTCGCGGTTGCGGCTGGTCACCCTAATTGGCACGGTGAGCTCCTTAGCCGTCTTTGTCGGCACACCGACCTCGTTGATGCCAAGGTTGGGGTCGGGGCTAATCACCGTGCGCGCGCAGAAGTTGACGCGCTTGCCGGAGAGGTTGCTCCGGAACCGGCCCTCCTTGCCTTTCAGTCGCTGGGCGAGGGTTTTGAGGGGTCGTCCAGAGCGGTGCCTAGCAGGAGGGATTCCGCTGGTCTGGTTGTCGAAGTAGGTGGTGCAGTGGTACTGCAGCAGTTCCCAGAGGTCCTCGACGATGAGTTGAGGGGCGCCAGCGTCGCGGTTCTCACGCAGACGCTGGTTGATTCTGAGGACGTCTACTAACTTGTGAGTTAGGTCATCCTCGGAGCGGTCACCGCTGTCGAGAGTAATCGAAGGACGGACCGTGATTGGAGGTACTGGAAGAACCTTCATGATTACCCACTCGGGACGGCTGGAGTCCTTGTCCATCCCGAGGAATATCAGGTGCTCGTCGGGAATCCTCTCTAGCC
>JYMV01022417.1_pt1 | contig 50369 bp, 52 predicted proteins | sample 338911 | NCBI WGS metagenome assembly JYMV01 (sample SAMN03354496, study PRJNA234377) | hydrothermal vent metagenome | biome: Deep sea; feature: Hydrothermal plumes at the Eastern Lau Spreading Center, Western Pacific Ocean; material: Seawater | place: Tonga | collected 2009 | depth 2000 m m | reverse complement strand
ACTCAGAAGTTTGATTTTCCCTCACGGGTAAGATTAAAAAAGCCAAATCAATTTAAATATGTATTTGATTTACCAGTAAGGTCAACAGATAGATATTTTACGGTGTTAGCAAGGAAAAATAAGTTAAATTTTTCTCGATTAGGATTGGCAATAGCAAAGAAAAATATAAAAAAATCTACAGATAGAAATAAAATTAAGCGAATGATTCGTGAAAATTTTAGAAAAGAACAGCATTTTTTAGGTGCAATTGATTGCGTTGTACTAACTAGATATCAAACAAGTGATGCAACCATTAAACAAATTGAAGTCTCACTTGAAAAGCATTGGCAAAATGTAAAAATTAAATGCGGTTCATACTAATTCAGTTAATTAGATTTTATAAGTATTTTATTAGTCCTTTGTTGGGTAATAATTGTCGTTTTTATCCAAGTTGTTCAAGTTATGCACTAGAAGCACTTGAACAACATGGAGTGATAATAGGCCTATTTTTAATAATAAAAAGAATAGTGAAATGTCAGCCTTTTCATAAGGGTGGTATTGATCATGTTCCCCAAAAATTCGGTAGAAAGAATGCAAAATATTAGGTTTTTATTAATACTGTTATTAGGGCTAATCAGTGTCATGCTCTATGAAAATTGGCAAACGGATTATGTTTTAAATCCAGCAGTTGAGGCAGCTAAACAAGCAAAAATATTAGAAGAAAATGGTGGGGTTCCGGTTTCTACAGATATGGGTGGTAATGCACTGTCTGCAGTATCAGATCGAATTATTACTGTAACAACGGATGTTTACCGATTAGAAATAGATACACAGGGAGGAACTTTACAGAATTTAGATCTGTTGACTTATCCTAAACATAGCGCCCAAGAAGATGATGGATGGGGACGTTTATTGAAGGATAATTTTGATATCAGTTGGTTACCGGAAACAGAAAAACATTCTGCCGATGAAGTTATTCGTTTATTGGACAGTAGTAATAAAAAATTGTTTTTAGCTCAAAGTGGATTAATGGGTAGCAACAGTAATGCTCCTAATCATCATGCCTTACTGACGTCATCTGAGAACACTTATACGCTATCTGATATTGAAGATACATTGAAAGTCCCTTTAACCTGGACCGATGATAATGGGATAGAAGTCACCAAAACATTTATCTTTACCCGTGGTAGTTTCGTTATCAGTTTAGAACAAGAAATTATTAACAATTCTAATAAAACATGGCAAGGGCGACAATATAGTCAGTTACTTAGAAAACCACTGGAAGAAGATGGGAATAATAAGAATTTTATTCGGACTTATGAAGGTCCTGTTCTTTATTCCACGGAAGAAAAATATGAAAAAATTGATTATGATGAACTGAACTCAAGTGACCTCAGTCGTAAAAATACGGGTGGTTGGTCGGCAATGATCCAGCATTATTTTGCCACGGCTTGGGTTCCACCAGCCACAGAAGAAAATCATTTTTACACAAAAAGACTGGAAGACTTACGATATGTAATTGGTTCGTATTCAGAATTAGTAACGGTTGAGCCTTTAGAACAAACGACATTAGTTTCTAAATTATTTGTTGGTCCTAAATTACAACCGGTGATGGAGAAGGTTTCAGAAGGATTAGAACTAACCGTTGATTATGGTTTCTTAACATTTTTAGGTAAACCTATATTTTGGTTACTGATCCATATTCAGGAATATGTTGTTAACTGGGGTCTTGCAATTTTAGGGGTCACGTTGTGTATTAAGGCTGTATTTTTTCGGTTGTCAAAATCAAGCTATACTTCAATGGCTCGAATGAGAAAAGTACAACCTAAATTGGCCCAATTAAAAGAATCTTGTGGGGATGATAAGCAACGTTTTAATACAGAAATGATGGCGTTGTATAAGCGAGAGAAAGTAAATCCGCTTGGGGGTTGTTTTCCAATATTAATACAAATTCCTGTATTTATTTCATTGTATTGGGTTTTAATTGAGACCGTTGAAATTAGACAGGCACCGTTTGCGGGCTGGTTAATAGATTTATCGGTACAAGACCCCTATTATTTGTTACCGGTATTGATGGGTATAACAATGAAGTTACAACAATTGTTAAATGCTCCGCCCATAGATCCCATACAAGCCAAAATAATGAAAATGTTCCCTTATATTTTCACTGTATTTTTTCTATTTTTTCCATCAGGCTTGGTTCTATATTGGGTTTGTAATAATACATTATCATTTTTACAACAATGGTATATCACCAGACAGCTTGAGAAAAACGACCCTGATTACGTTGCCTAAAAAACGTAACAACTCATTTGTTTGAAGATACGATAGCTGCCATTGCAACCCCTTTTGGTAAAGGAGGGGTTGCAATTATCAGAATATCTGGCCCTCATGGCTTTGATATTGCCCAACAATTAAGTTCAAGAAAGCCACAAGACCGTAAAGCTTTATTCACTTCATTTTATGATGCCAGCAATAATATTATTGATTCTGGTATTTGTATCTATTTTAAAGCCCCTAACTCTTATACCGGGGAGGACGTTGTAGAAATACAGGGTCATGGCGGTATTGTAGTTATTAATATGCTTTTGAAACGTATTATTTCTTTAGGTGCACGAATTGCAAAGCCGGGTGAATTTACTGAGCGTGCTTTTTTAAATAATAAATTAGATTTAACACAAGCAGAAGCGGTAGCAGATATTATTGAAAGTACAACAGAACATGCAGTGAAATCAGCACAGCGATCACTCCAAGGAACTTTTTCTAAATTAATACATGAGCTTGTTGGTGAACTCACCGAACTAAGAATCTATGTTGAAGCCGCGATAGATTTTGTAGATGAAGAAATTGACTTTTTAAATGAAGGAGGAATAGAACAACGCATTAAGCTTTTAAGTGAAAAAATATCATTAGTTTTAAGTAATGCAAAAACAGGTCAGTTATTGCGTGATGGTATTTCTGTTGTGTTGGTTGGTAAGCCCAATGCCGGTAAATCGAGTTTATTAAATTCTCTTACAGGTGAAGAGACGGCTATTGTTACTGATATCGCAGGAACAACACGAGATGTATTAAAGGAATACATTCAATTAGATGGTTTACCGTTACACATTATTGATACCGCGGGAATTCATGACAGTGATAATTTAATTGAACAAGAAGGTATCCGCAGAGCCCATCAAGAGATTCAACGCGCTGATAAGGTCCTTATAATTCATGATGTGAGAGATCAGCAAGGGATTAATGAGTTTGTTAGTCAATTAGACCAAAATAATGACAATCGCGTTATTATTTTTAATAAAATTGATTTAATCAATGAACATGCAAAGGTTGTTTATTCAAAAGATGGAGATCAGATTTTTCTTTCAATAAAAACAGGAGAGGGTTTTGATTTACTCACCGATTATTTAAAGAAAAGTGTGGGGTATGATGAAAACCAAGAAGCCGTTTTTATTGCTCGTCAGCGACATGTAAATGCCCTTACAGAGGCATTAACAGCGATAAATAATAGTTTAATTCAATTGCAACAAAATCAAGCCGGCGAATTAGTTGCTGAAGAATTAAGGTTAGCACAAAATCATTTGGGTGAAATTACCGGTAAAATTTCATCAGATGATTTATTAGGAAAAATATTTTCAAATTTTTGTATTGGTAAATAAAAAAATTTTACAATTGTTACCAATTTACACCGGCTATTAAGAAAACAATAACCGTGGTTAAGCTTACCAATAGTTGTAATAATTCATCTTTTTTTGTTAATTTTTCATCACACATTAAATCGTTGATACGGTTGTTGACTTGGTCTTGCATATGAATTTTTGTAATCATAATAATTTCCTTTTGGTTTAGTGAATATAACTACGCATTTGACCGACTAAGATTCCTTGAATTTGTACATTATCTGGATCAAAATGCATGGGTTGCATTTCTTTGTTGGCAGGTTTAAGTATTGTTTTACTGGGTGTTTGTTCAATAATTTTCAGAGTGACTTCATTGTTATTTACTAGCGCGACGATAATATCACCGTTTTTAGCGTAATTTCTTTTTTCTATAATGACCCAATCATTATTAAAAATTCCTAAATCAATCATGGAGTCTCCGGTAACTTGAAGCACATAACATTCGTTTTCAGTTTTTAATTGTGTTGGGATCGTTATTTTTGAATAATTAGCAACGGCTTCAAGAGGCTGTCCAGCAGCTATTTTTCCTAAATAAGGAATAGCATTATTGGTTGAATCTTTAATGATTGGCGTATTTTTAGTAGTGGTGAGTCGGATTCCCCGTTGTTTTCGGTTAGATGGTTCGACCAACTTTGCATCGACTAAATGTTGGATATGTTTATGCAGTGAACCACGGGACTTCAAGCCTAATGCGGAGCAAATTTCATCTAGAGTGGGTGGGGTATTACGGTGTTGATAATGTTCAACCAGAAACTGATAGATTTCTTGTTGTTTGCGGGTGAGAGGTTGATAGTCTGACATATTAGGTTCTCTGTTTGTTTTCTTGTAGCATATAACAAGAACAAATAGAGAACAAGGTTTATTTAATAATTCCTTCTTTTTTATTTTTTATTGTAAAAAATCGGGAGAATAATAACCCTATTTCAAATAATAGCCAGATGGGTATTGCTAATAATGTTTGTGAAATTGCATCGGGTGGGGTTAAGAACATTCCGACTACAAATGCGCCAACAATGACATAAGGTCTTTTCTCTGAAAGACTTTTGGGCGTACTGACACCAGTCCACACCAATACAATCGTAAAAATAGGAACTTCGAAAGCAATGCCAAAAGCAAAAAATAAAGTCAGAACAAAATCTAAGTATTTTGAGATATCCGTCATGACTTCTACCCCAGCCGGGGCCGCCATTGTTAGAAATTCAAAAACGAGGGGGAAAACTACAAAATATGCAAAAGTAACGCCGGCATAAAAAAGTAATGAGCTAAATATTAACAAAGGCAAGATTAGTCGACGTTCATGACGGTACAGGCCCGGAGCTACAAATGCCCAAAATTGATAAAAGATGATCGGCATTGCAATAAAAATGGCGCTAATCAGTGCCAATTTAAAGGGGGTAAGAAAAGGAGAGGCAACATCAATTGCTATCATTGATGTTGTTTCGGGTAGAAAACGAATTAACGGTTCGGCTATTAAGTTGTATATTTGATTTGCGTAAAAAGAAAGACCAATAAAAATAATTAAAATACTAATAACAATACGTAAAAGACGATTACGTAATTCAATAAGATGACCTATAAGCGGTTGTTCAGAGCCACCAGATTCAGGGCTTTGGGAATTCATTTATGACGGGGGGTGTTTTTAGAGCCAGTATCGTTTATGACTTTTTCAGGTGTATCTAGTTGGATTAATTCATTTAATTCGGATAAATCATTTTGTTTTTTTAGGAATTGCTGAATTTCTTCTTGGTGTAATTCTTCTTGTATTTCTTGTTTAACGTGTGTGCTTAATTGATTAATTTTACCGAGCCAAAAACCAATAATACGAGCAACTTTAGGCAGTTGTTGCGGACCAATAACGAGAAGACTTATTAATCCAACCAAACAGAGTTCCCAAAAGCCAATATCAAACATAATAAAATAATTAGTGTTTATCTTTGTTTGTTGATTTTAGTTCAGGCTCAATGTTTTGATTGTCACTCTCTGATTGAGGTTTTTCATCGTCTTCTCCTTCTTTAACAGCAGAACGAAAACTTTTAATGGCACCCCCTAAATCTGTACCTAATGAGCGCAGCCGCTTGGTTCCAAAGAGTAAAATAACGATCACTAAAATAATTAATAATTGCCAAATACTTATACCCATAATTCTTTCCTTTCGTAAATCAAGTTAAATTAATTAGAGAATTTATTTATTATCTGGTCGTTGTGCTTTTTCTGTTAAACCAGATACGCCAAATCGACGATCTAACTCATCGAGGACTTGTTGTGGGTTAAGTCCTTGGTCTGCTAAAAGAACCATGCAGTGAAACCAAAGGTCGGCGGTTTCATAAATAATTTGTTCTTTGTTGCCCCCTTTTGCAGCGATGATGGTTTCAGTTGACTCCTCACCTATTTTTTTTAAAATAGTGTCTAAGCCTTTATGGTATAGGCTGGCGACGTATGATTTATCAGCTGATTCATTTTTACGTTGCTCCAGAATATCCGCTAATTTTAATAATATATCACTCATTTTTTTTATAGATAAGATTAGGGTCTTTTAATACAGGCTCAAAAGGCACCCATTGCAAATTTTTAAGGTGGCGGTAAAAACAACTTTCCCTACCGGTATGACAGGCAATGCCACCCTCTTGTTGTATTTTTAATAAAATAACATCTTCATCGCAGTCAAATAGGATGTCAATAATTTTTTGACGATGACCGGATTCCTCGCCTTTATGCCAGAGTTTCTGACGTGATCGGGACCAATAAACAACATAACCGGAAGTGGCACTGAGCTTTAAGGCATCCCGATTCATCCAAGCAAACATCAATACTTTACCGGTTTCAGCATGTTGCGCGATTACAGGAACGAGTCCATCATTGGACCAGTTTATTTTATCGAGCCAATCAGGGTTCTGGGTCATAATCGTACGACAATGTCATTATTAGCCATGCATTGTTTGGCTTGTTGAATGGAGTAGTCACCAAAATGAAAAATACTAGCCGCTAAAACAGCATCGGCTTTACCTTCGGTTACACCTTTTACCAAATGATCAAGATTGCCAACGCCCCCAGAAGCAATGACGGGTACGGAAACGGCATCACTTATGGCACGGGTTAGCGGCAAGTCAAAACCTTCTCGGGTACCATCACGATCCATGCTGGTTAATAGAATTTCTCCGGCACCTAAATCGACCATTTTTTGTGCCCATAAAACAGCATCAAGCCCGGTTTCTTTTCGACCGCCGTGGGTGAATATTTTCCAACGGTCTTGTTCATGAGGTTGGCTTACTTTTTTAGCGTCTATGGCAACGACAATACATTGAGAGCCAAAACGTAGGGCTGCTTCACGGACAAATTCAGGGGTAAAAACGGCGGCTGTATTAATGCCAATCTTATCAGCGCCGGCATTTAACATACGGCTGATATCTTCAAGAGTTCTTATGCCGCCGCCAACGGTTAAGGGAATGAAAACGGAATTAGCTACTTGTTCAACAACATGAACCATGGTCGCTCGATTGTCTGAGCTGGCGGTAATATCAAGAAAGGTGATTTCATCTGCCCCTTCACGGTCGTACCGTTTGGCAATTTCTACAGGATCACCGGCATCTCGAATATTAACGAAATTGACGCCTTTAACGACGCGGCCATTATCAACATCAAGACAAGGAATGATTCGTTTAGCTAGACTCATAAAACAGCTTTAAAAGAACGCGCTAATTTAGCACCTTCAGCAAAGTCAAGACTCCCTTCATAAATTGCACGACCGGTAATGGCCCCGCTCACACCCTCATTAACAATAGTACCTAAGGCTTTAATATCATCTAAATTGGTAATGCCACCCGAAGCAATAACAGGAATTGTAATTGCTTGTGCTAATTTGGCGGTGGCTTCTATATTAACGCCATTCATCATTCCATCACGTGAAATATCGGTGTAAATAATAGCTTCAACTCCATCGTTTTCAAATCGTTGTGCCATATCAATAACATCATGATGTGAAAGTTTAGACCAACCATCAATGGCAACTTTGCCATCTTTAGCATCTAAACCAATAATGATATGACCGGGAAATTCGATAGCAATGTTATTGACAAAATGAGGAGCGCTGACTGCTTTGGTACCAATGATGACATAATTTACGCCAGCATTTAAATACGATTGGATAGTATCTTCATCACGAATACCTCCGCCAACTTGAACAGGAATATCAGGGAAAGCGTTAGTAATCGCTTGAATAATAGGTGCATTTTTGGGTTTACCAGCAAAAGCACCGTCTAAGTCAACTAGGTGTAAACGTTCAGCACCAGCATTAACCCATTTTTCAGCAACTGCAACAGGATCATCTGAGAAGACGGTATCATCTTCCATTCGGCCTTGGCGCAGACGAACACACTTACCATCTTTTAGATCTATAGCGGGTATTAACAACATAGAATAAGCCTTAATTATTTAATCGAATGAAAAGTCCTAATGGAATTAATTGGTTCCGTCCCAATGTAAAAAATTTTGTAACAGTTGTATACCCATCGTTTGACTTTTTTCCGGGTGGAACTGTACAGCAAAAATATTATTGTGCTTTAAAACACAGCTGAAAGGCTCAGGATAACACGTTGTGGCCACACTAAATTGAGCGTCATCGGGTTCTACATAGTAACTGTGTACAAAATAGAAACGGCTGTGTTGTGGAATGTTTTGCCATAAAGGATGGTTGCTATGTTCCTGAGTAACCTCATTCCAACCCATATGGGGAATTTTTAATTTATAACCTTGAGAGTCAATCATGTCCTTTGAAAAACAACGGACCTGACCAGGTATGATATTTAAACAATCGATGCCCTCGTTTTCTTCACTGCTACTGAGCAATGCTTGCATTCCTAAACAAATACCAAGAAAAGGTTTGTTTTTTACAGCATCGTTAATAACTTCTGTGAGTTGTTGTTTTTCTAGGGCTTGAATACAGTCACGAATTCCCCCTACCCCGGGAAAGACAACTCGGTCAGCGGCTAAAATAGTATCAGCATCTGCAGTTAATAAAACATTAACGTCAGGTTCAGCATATTGTAATGCTTTTGAGATGGAATGGAGATTGCCCATTCCATAATCAATCACAGCAACAGAAGACATAATTTGTTATTTTTAGTTAAATTAAAGTAGCCCTTTTGTAGACGGTGTGAGACCTTGCATTCTTGGGTCTGCCGTAATGGCCATACGAATAGCTCTAGCAAAGGCTTTAAATATGGTTTCGGCAATATGGTGTGAATTAGTGCCTCGTAAGTTGTCAATATGCAATGATACATTAGCGTGATTAACAAACCCTTGGAAAAACTCTTTTAATAAGTCGGCATCAAAATTACCGATAGTTCGTCTAGGGTATTCAGCATTGTAAATAAGCCCGGGACGACCTGAAAAGTCAATGACTACGCGAGAAAGTGCCTCATCAAGTGGTACATAGCTGTGCCCATAACGAGTAATTCCTTTTTTGTCACCGAGAGCCTTACTAAAAGCTTGTCCTAACGTAATACCAATATCTTCAACGGTGTGGTGGGCGTCTATATGTAAATCACCCTGAGCATTTAGGTTGATATCAATCAGACCGTGTCGACTAATTTGTTCTAACATGTGCTCCAGAAAAGGTATTCCGGTGGTCATGTCAGATTGGCCACGGCCGTCTAGGTTAAGGGTAATTTTAATTTGTGTTTCGAGCGTATTTCGCTCAACTTCTGCAATACGTTGATTCATTACAAGCCTGGTTATGTTTTAATACGATCATTTTACTATAATTTAAGCTCAATCATGTAAAACTAAAACAATTCAATTTTTTTGATTTATTATTAAATAAACCCTTGTTCTAATCAACAAGGGTTTATCTAAAGGAAAGGGAGCGGCGTGCAACTATGGCCTTAATTATTTAAGGCCACTAATAATTAGTTCGATGCGTTAAGCTAATTTACGTTGTGAGTCCTTCTTACAAATTTATTTTGCGCGTTTGCGGTCAATTTCTTTTAATAAAATTTTACGCAAACGAATAGACTTAGGGGTCACTTCAACCAATTCATCATCACTAATAAATTCTAATGCTTGTTCTAAGGTCCTTTTTTGAATGCGCGCGCAAGTTAAGCTCTCATCGGTTCCTGATGCACGTACATTGGTTAGTGGCTTAGGTTTGGTTGGATTTACCGCTAAATCGTTGTTGCGCGAATGTATTCCAACTAACATACCCTCGTATATCTCGTCGCCATTAACGACTAATAATTCACCGCGTGCTTGTAATGGATACAGCGAATAATCAACTGCTTTTCCTTTAGCCATTGAAACTAAGACGCCACGGGTGCGTAAACCAACAGCGCCTTCTTTAACCGGGCCGTAATGGTCGAAAACATGGTAGAACAAACCAGAACCGGAGGTGGCGGTCAGAAATTCGGTTTGAAAACCTAATAAGCCACGAGAAGGGACAATGTATTCTAAACGAATACGTCCTTTGCCATCGGGAACCATGTCTTTTAGGTCACCCTTTCGATCCCCCAACCTTTCCATAATAGTGCCTTGGTGATTTTCTTCAATCTCGATGGTGACATATTCAAATGGTTCAGATTTAATACCATCAATTTCTTTGATAATAACTTCTGGGCGAGACACACCCATTTCAAATCCTTCGCGCCGCATATTTTCTATTAATACGGATAAGTGTAATTCGCCACGGCCGGAGACTTTAAATTTATCAGGATCATCGGTTGCTTCAACACGTAAAGCGACATTGTGTTGTAATTCTTTATCTAAGCGGTCTCGGATTTGGCGCGTGGTTATGAATTTGCCTTCCTTGCCAGCAAAAGGAGAGTTATTTACTTGAAAGGTCATGCTGACCGTGGGTTCATCAATTGATAATGCTGGCAAAGACTCTACCGTTGCAGGGTCGCATAAGGTCTCTGATATTTGTAATTTGTCAATACCACAAAAAGCGATAATTTCACCGGCTTGCGCAGATTCAACTTCAATACGTTCAAGGCCGTGGAAACCATAAATTTTTAACATGCGACCATTACGCGTTTTACCATCACTGGATATAAGCGTGAGTGGCATATTACGTTTTACGGTGCCTTTTTGAATGCGTCCGACACCAATAACACCGACATAAGAATTATAGTCCAAACTGATAACTTGCATCTGAAAGGGTGCTGTTATATCAACATGAGGTGGGTTTACTTTATCGATAATGGTTTCAAATAAGGGTGTCATATCACCGTCTCGAACATCATCTTCCAAACTGGAATAGCCATTTAATGCTGAGGCATAAACGACAGGGAAATCTAATTGTTCATCGGTACCGCCTAATCGGTCAAACAGGTCAAAAGTTTGATCGAGCACCCAGTCAGGACGCGCACCGGGTCGGTCAATTTTGTTAATTACAACAATAGGGTTGAGACCAAGTGCAAAAGCTTTTTGCGTTACAAAGCGGGTTTGAGGCATGGGACCGTCAACGGCATCAACTAACAGTAAAACAGAATCAACCATAGAGAGTACACGTTCGACCTCGCCGCCAAAATCAGCATGACCGGGTGTGTCTACAATATTGATATGGTAGTCATTCCAATTTAGTGCTGTATTTTTGGCCAGAATGGTAATGCCACGTTCTTTTTCAATATCATTGGAGTCCATCATGCGTTCATCGATGCGTACATGATTGGCAAAAGTACCGGATTGTTGAAGGAGTTTGTCAACCAGTGTGGTTTTGCCATGATCAACATGAGCGATAATGGCAATATTTCTAATTTTTTCTATCACGTCTTATAGACCTAAATTTTTTGAGTAAATGAATGTTAAGCAGATTAGGTTTGTTCCCAAGGTAGATTGTGGTAACGCCATCCACCTAAGGTGCCTCGGTGTTTTTGTGCATCTAAGTCACCCTCAAAACCTTCACTAATGTTAATTAAGTTTTGGTATCCTTTTTCTGCAAGGACATTGGCCGCTGCTAATGATCGAGCACCACTTCGACAAAGTAATAAGATCGGAGTATTGGTATCATCAATATATTGTTGAGCGGTAGAAATAAAGTCTGGGTTTACTTGCCAGCCAGGTGCTTCTTTCCATGGAATATGAATAGCGTTAATGGGGTGACCAATAAAAGAAAATTCCACTTTGGTGCGTACGTCAATGAGAATGGCTTCAGGGTTACTTTGCATGAAGTCCCATGCTTCTAACGGGTTTTTATTTATAATCATAATCATGACCTTTGACCTATAAAAAGAGCTTGGTTTCTAATGCCTTGGGAAATACTGCCGAGCTTTCCGTTTTCGCGGTAATAGATCACGTTTAAGCTATTAAATAAATTCAGTAATTCATTTTTAGCTAACAAGAAGTCAGGATTACTTGGACCTTGTAATGTTGTTTTTTCCTGAGTGAAGGTTTGATAAAAAACTAAGCCACCCGGTTTAAGGCTATTGGTTATATTTGCACAGAGGTCACGATCTAAGAATTTACTCACAACAATGACATCATAAGAAGTCGGTTTTAAATTGGCTGGTTTAATCTGTAGCACTTCAGGGGTAAGGGGTAATTTTTTACCGCTGGCAAAATCCTTTAGTTTTTTAATTGCAATATTTGAGCTATCCCAAGCAACGGTTGTTAAGCCATGACTAGCCAAAAAAATGGCATTGGCACCTATCCCACAAGCTAAATCTAAAGCATTGCCTGATTGGGGCAATAAATAGGCGTTTTCAGATAATACTTCTGCAACAGGGTATTGTACATGATCTGCATGAAGATAGCGCAGATCCCATTTGTTTTTATCAGATATAATCATTATTTTTGCGTTTAGTGTCATTGAGCGGGTTTAACCAATCTTGTAAAAAAGTTAAGAAATCACTGACTTTGGCGGATAGATATTTACGATGAGGATAAACCGCATTAACTTGAAGCGGTGGCAGTGAATAATTAGACAGAATCACTTGAAGGTGACCCTTATTAATAGCTTCATTAACCATGTAACTGGGAAGCATAACGATACCGGTACCTTGAATAGCGGCAATGCGAATAGGGTCGGCAATATTGGCTTGAAAACTTCCAGATACTTTTACAGAGGTTTTAGTGTGACCTTGATGGAATTTCCATTGGTTATAGGGCGGCATAGCTAAGTTGATCAGGCAATTGTGTTGTTTGAGATCTTGGGGTTCTTGAGGGGTTCCCCTCTTGTTAAAGTAGCGGGGTGAGCCGCACACGACAAGTTCATAGCTTGCAAGTTTACGGGCAATAAAACTGCTGTTTTCGAGGGCGCCAAGAAGAATGGCGATATCAATGCCATCATCAATTAAATTACTGGGGTTACTTTGTAAAATAAGGTCAATATTTAATTTCGGGTGTAGCTCAATAAATTCAGATAATGCCGGAGTTATATAGGATGTTCCGAAAACGGTTGGTGCGCTTAGGCGAAGTGTGCCTTGTGGTTCTGTGTGCATGTGGGTCACAGAGGCTTCCATTTCATAGACATCTGATAACACTTGTTGGCAGCGATCAAGGTATGCAGAGCCAATTTCGGTTAAGCTTAATTGTCGGGTTGTTCTGTTAAATAAACGAACACCGAGTTTTGTTTCTAAATGCATAATGTGTTTGGTAGCCATGGCTCTGGAAATTGACAGATCCCGGGCGCCCCCCACAAAGCTCCCGTTGTGGGCCACACGGACAAAAACAGTCATGCTGGTTAATTTGTCCATCCAATAGTTTCCTTTTAAGAAATAATTAATCAATAAATGTGCTAATTGTTATTTATTTATAGCATTGTATAATGACCCACATCAACACTGCAAGCTCGCTAAATAATTGGTTTGTCGTGGTTTTTTTGAATTTAATAATTTTATAGAGGATTTATCGTGTCTGACCTGAGAAAAGATTTTTTAATCGCCACTGTGTTTATTTTAGGACTTTGTAGTTTTATTTCCGGTCAGTACGTTTTTTCGGTGGTTTCGTTTATAAGTAGCAGTTTAATGACGCTGTGGGTACGAAGAAAAGTTGCTTAAAATCTCTCAAGTTGTTTAAGCATTGGTAATTACCCTCCAAAAAATGATTACTAATGTAGTTTTGACCCTATTACTGATTCCAGTAATAGGGTTTTTTTATTGTTATAAGTCAGTCACTGTTTTCCAGAATGCGAAAAAAGCGTGTTAGGGCGTGGTAAAAAAAATATCTTGCTGATTATTTTCAAGTGTTTTTTTGCCAATACCTTTTACTCGATTTAACTCATTAAGTGATGAAAAAGAGCCATGTTTTTCTCGGTAATCAATAATAGCTTGAGCTTTTTTGAATCCGATACCATTAAGGCTTTTGGCGAGCTCGGTGCCATTGGCCGTATTTATATTGATGGGCACTGCTTTTACGGTTAATGAAAAAAAAAGTAGAAAAACAAAATATTTAAACATTTTAAATCTCCTTTAAAATTAAGACATTAAAATACTACGAATATAACTTCACATAGTGACAGCTAAAAAATAGCTTATTATTGAGTGGCTGCAATTTTATTTTTAATATTGTGTTGATCAGGCATTGCTTGATGACTTTATTTTGTTGTCTAATGGATTTGTTTTCTTCGTGTTTTTAATACAGTAAAGTTATGATTCGACGTATAGGTTTTTTTTGGCCATGGAAATTAAGACCATCGGGTATATCAAAAATAAGCCAGCATCAAGATTTATTACCTGAAGATGAACCGTTTAGTAAAGAAGAGTTAACAGAAACAGTTCTTAAGCAATTGCTACAAAAGAAAGAATTTTCTATTCTTGATGGGTTGAATGAATACGATGAGGATTATACTTTTTTTGAATTGCGGGGGAATATTATCCCGCATGAAATGAAAAAAAGATTGCTTGATGAAGTGCTGCCGCAACAGCAGCAAACGGAGATCGTCGAGTGTGAAAACGAGTGCCAAGATCAAGATGTTAAAAAGGTAAGGAATCAAGATGATCAACAGTCCGGTTGAATTAGCACAACAGGCCGTTGATCAATGCATCGTTGAGGCAGCACCTTATGTAACATTTGAATCAGAAGGGTCGTTATTGGTCATCGGTGCGATACCCGAAGTTCTTGAGAGCTTGTCATTATTAAATGCATTTTCAGTCTCAGTTTTATGTGTGGGTAGTTATACAAGTCAAGAACGGGCTCGATTACCTGAAGAAGTGAATCTTATAGAGACTGTTGTTAATCTTCAATTGTCTGGATATTTAGGTAATTTTACAGTTACCGGTGTAGCGACTAGCTTTGATTTAGTTTTGGATTTGCGTCAAGGGGTGGGCTTGCAATCAATCTTAAGTCCAATTGGTTATTTTCAATTGACAGCGATCGGTGAATTATCACTTGTTGTTGAGCAATTAAATGACCTTATTGGTGTTTTTGATAAACCTAAGTATTTTTCCTATTTAAAGGATAAATGTGCCCACAGTCGAAATCAGATAGAGGGGTGCCGGCAATGTATTGAGATCTGCAGCGCCGATGCAATAACCTCGGTTGATTTTCAAATCGTAGTAAATCCATATTTATGCCAAGGTTGTGGTGATTGTTCGGTCGTTTGTCCATCCGGAGCAATGAATTATCAATACCCTTCTCGTCAAGACACACTGAATCAGTTACGGTCGATGTTAACAGCATTTTATGCAGCCGGAGGGGTTCACCCGATTGTTGTTTTTTGCAATGAAGAAGAAAGGGGTGTTTTGACTTCGAATCTGAATGACTATTTATTATTTCCATTGGAGTCGTTATCTTCAGTGGGAGCTGAAGTTTGGCTAGCGGCGTTGGCTTTTGGGGCAGGTCTGGTTGTTCTTTATAATTCAGCACCGTTGTTAGCCAGCAGTGAACTGGCGCTTAATAATGAGGTAGAAGTAACCCGTGCAATCTTAGCCGGCATGGGTTTTTCAGAAAAATTGTTGTATCGCTCCGAAGGTGTTTTAGTGCAAAATACCGAGGCTGAATTTTTGACGATTCCGCCGGCTACTTTTGCCAGTGATAATGATAAGCGAACCGTTTTTCGATTGGCGGTAGATCATTTATTTAACTTTGCCATTCAACAACCGATACAAGTAAAATTAACGGGTAACACGGCCTGGGGTGAAGTGAAGGTAGCAAGAGATTTGTGTACTTTGTGTTTTTCTTGTGTTTCTGCATGCCCCTCGGGTGCGTTACAATCTGGACAAAACAGTCCGCAATTAAATTTTATTGAATCATTATGCTTGCAATGTAATTTGTGTGTTTCAACGTGTCCAGAACAGGCTGTTGCGTTAAGTGCGCGTTATGTTTTTGATAGTGTCGGGACTCGTAGTGCTAGGCGTTTACATGAGGAATTAGCGTTTCATTGTATTCACTGTCAAAAGCCCTTTGCAACAGAAAAAATGATAACGGTTATGAAGGAAAAGTTATCAGGGCACCCCATGTTTCAGGGGGAGGCATTGAAACGATTGGAAATGTGTGAGGATTGTCGAATTAAGAATCAGTTCGGTTGAAAGCTATGGGAGCACAGGAACAAGATTTGGAACATCAGTTACGGGCTAATACATATAGTTTGTTAGCGCATTTATTTGTTGCTGAACCAAATAGACAAACCTTGTCATTGTTAGCATCAATAAGTACTCAGGCATCGGTAAAAGAGACACCGGTTTCCATTGCTTGGGGTCAATTATTTAGTGTTGCTAAAACGATGAAAATAGCCGCTATTAGTGCGGAGTTTCAACAATTATTTATTGGTGTAGCGCGCGGAGAGTTATTACCTTATGGCTGTTATTATCAGACTGGTTTTTTAATGGATAAGCCCTTAGCAATGCTTCGACAAGACTTGCAGATTATGGGTTTTAAGCGACAAGAAAATAGTCGGGAACCTGAGGATCATGTGGCGGCCCTGTGTGAAGTGATGGCTATATTGGTACGAGAGGACCGGAATGAGCAGTTCGGTTTTTTTAAAAAGCATATGAATGTGTGGATGCCGATCTTTTTTAAAGATATTAACGAAACGCCATCGGCTTGTTTTTATCAGGCGGTTGCTTTATTGGGTACGGCTTTTTTTCAGGTTGAAGAACTGTTTATGGGTATGAGTAATGATGGAAAGTAATGAAGTTAATCGATTAGTACTGGTCGATGGTTCCTCTTTTTTATTTAGAGCCTTTCATGCGGTTCCTCCGTTAAGTAATGATCAGGGTCAACCGACTAATGCGATTTACGGTGTTACAAATATGCTAAAGCGTCTATTAGCCGATGAGAATACACCTTATGTAGCCGTTGTCTTCGATGCGCCAGGGAAAACCTTTAGACATCAGTTGTACCGTGAATATAAAGCCAATAGACCGCCCATGCCGAATGATCTTAAGGTTCAAATTGCGCCTTTATTTGAAGTTATTCGGGCAATGGGTTTGCCGCTTATTATTGAATCGGATGTGGAGGCAGATGATGTTATTGGCACGCTGACTCACTTAGCGCAGTCACAGGGATTTCAAGTTGTTATTTCCACGGGTGATAAGGACATGGCTCAGTTAGTGAATGGCCAAGTTAGTTTGGTTAATACGATGACCAATAAGGTGATGGATATCCAGGGGGTTCAGGATAAGTTTGGTGTATTGCCAGAGCAAATTATAGATTATCTCGCCTTGATGGGAGATACCGTCGATAATATTCCGGGCGTTCCTAAAGTTGGTCCGAAAACCGCAGCAAAATGGCTGAACCAATTTCAGACCTTAGAACAGGTTATTGCATCGGCGGAGTCAATTAAAGGAAAGGTGGGTGAGAGTCTACGTGCAAGCTTAGATCAGTTGCTGCTTTCTAAGACACTGACAACAATAAAATGTGATTTACAACTGCCTTATGTGATGGATGACTTAAAGCAACAGCCATTAGATACCCGGGTATTGCAGCAGTTGGTTACAGCTTTAGGGTTTGTTTCTTGGAGTAAAAAATTAGCAGAACAGCCGGTGTTAAAACAAGAGTTATCTGAGCAATTTAATAATGCGGTTGATTATGAAACGATTTACACTGAGCAGCGTTTTGATTATTGGTTAAATCAATTACAGGCAGCGACCTTATTTTCGTTTGATACGGAAACAACGAGTTTAAATTATCTTCAGGCTGAAGTTGTGGGGGTTTCATTTTCAATTGATTCAGCACAAGCCGCTTATCTTCCCGTTGCACATAATGACCCCGATGCACCACAACAATTATCACGTGATCATGTTTTAGCACGGTTAAAACCATTACTGGAAGATTCGGAAAAAAAGAAGATTGGTCAGAATTTAAAATATGATGCCCATGTACTCGCTAATTATGGTATTCATTTACAGGGTATTGCGCATGATACGATGTTGCAGTCTTATGTGCTGAATAGTATCGTGACGCGTCATGATATGGACTCTTTGGCGAAGTATTATTTAGGGCGGGAGACGATTCATTATGAAGATGTTGCCGGCAAAGGGGCTAAACAAATTTCATTTCAGGATGTTGCTATCAAACAAGCAGCGCCCTATGCTGCTGAAGATGCCGATGTTACATTGCAGTTACACCAGAAGCTTTGGGCCGCATTGAAACCGTTAGGTGCGATGCGTCTTTTGTATGAGACCGTTGAGCGGCCCTTAATTAAAGTGTTAATGCGTATTGAGCGCAATGGTGTTTTATTAGACTATTCGATGCTAAATCAACAGAGTATGGAATTAGCAAATCAAATTATTGGGTTGGAATTACGGGCGCACGAAGAAGCTGGAAAGGTTTTTAATTTGAGTTCGCCTAAGCAAATTCAAGAAATCTTATATGACCAGTTACAATTGCCGGTGCTTAAGAAAACACCGAAGGGACAACCGTCAACGGCAGAGTCGGTTTTACAGGAGTTGGCAATGGATTTTGCGTTGCCTAAAATAATTTTAGATTATCGTCAGTTAAGTAAATTAAAGTCCACTTATACCGATAAATTACCCCAATTAGTGCAAGTAAAAACGGGTCGTGTACATACCTCGTATCATCAAGCGGTTACGGCGACGGGTCGGCTGTCGTCAACAGAGCCTAATCTTCAAAACATACCGGTACGGAGTGAGCAGGGACGCAAAATAAGGCAATCATTTATTGCACCCGAAGGCTTTTGTTTAGTGGCCGCTGATTATTCTCAAATTGAATTACGTATTATGGCTCATTTGTCTGCCGATGAAGGTTTGTTGGCTGCTTTTAGTGCCGGGGAAGATATTCATCAAACGACAGCGGCGGAAGTCTTTGGCGTATACCCGAGTCAAGTGACTTCCGACTTAAGGCGTTCTGCTAAGGCCATTAATTTTGGATTGATTTACGGGATGTCCGCTTTTGGCTTAGCTCGGCAAATAGGTGTTTCCAGAGGTGAGGCGCAATCTTATATTGACTTATATTTTTCCCGTTATCCGGGTGTTAAAAATTATATGGATACCATCCGTGAATTAGCAGCCCAGCAAGGTTATGTTGAAACAGTATTCGGCCGTCGCTTGTATTTGCCGGAAATAAATTCCCGGAATGGGACACGTCGACAGTATGCAGAACGAACTGCAATTAATGCACCGATGCAAGGAACTGCTGCTGATATCATTAAAAAGGCAATGATTAGTGTTGATCAATGGATAATGGATGAGCAACCGGCGGTTAAAATGATTATGCAAGTTCACGATGAGTTGGTATTTGAAGTGCCGGAAATTTCCAGAGAAGAGAATATGAAATCTATTCAATTGTTAATGAGTGGCGTCGCTCAATTGGCTATTCCATTGATTGTTGATATGGGGTATGGCCAAAATTGGGATGAAGCGCATTAAGGGCTGTTTCAAAGTCTATGTTTAGTGTTCGTTGGATTTACATTACAGAGTGCTTAGTTGGGCTCATTTTGATTTAGTTCAAGCCAAATATCGAGTGTGTTTTGAAGCTCTTGGATGCCTGTTTTCTTTAATGATGAAAAGAGTTGCGTGGTGACGGGCAAGGCTGAGTCACGCAGTTGTTTTGCAACTTGCATCAGAATGTTTTTGGAGGCACCGTATTTCATTTTATCGCATTTATTGAGCAGTATATGTAGGGGTACTTGGCTATGTTGACACCAATGAATCATTTGCCAATCAAATTCAGTGAGGGGATGACGAATATCCATGACTAGCACAATGCCGGAAAGAGATTTACGCTGTAACAAATAATTTTCCATCATTTTGTGCCAGTCTTTTTTGACCGCTAAAGGGACTTTGGCATATCCAAAGCCCGGCAAATCAACAAATCGATTCATTTCAGTCAGTTGGAAGAAATTAAGTAACTGGGTGCGACCCGGTGTTTTACTGATTCGAGCCAGAGATTTTTGTTGGGTAAGGCTGTTAATGGTACTGGATTTACCGGCGTTAGAACGACCGGCAAAGGCAATTTCGCGACCGGTATCTTCAGGTGCCTGGTCGACAGAGGGCGCGCTCATTATGAAAGTGGCCTGATGGTAAATTGGGTTCATCGTAATCTCGCTATGAGGGGAAAATTATAGTAAACTTATAAAGATAAGTCGTCTTCGGGTAATTTTATTGATTAAATTCGATAATTTTTAGAAAAGGTTATGATAAAGCATTTGAGGACTCATCCAAGTAGTTAACGTGTCATTTTTTTAGGTTTCAGCGTAAGCCTGAACATTATTATTTATTGGGAGTAAATAATGAGCAATAAACTGTTCGCAGTTGGCCTTATATTAGTTTTAGCTGTTTTTTCAGGTGTATCACAAGCAAAGATTGATGATGTTTCCTGTGAGGGTGTACCGTTTAATAGAAGTTGTTGGTTAAATAACTTGTATCCGGGTCAGAAAAAAGCAGAGGCTTGTGCGGGTTGCCATGGGCAAGATGGTAACAGTGCGATGGCATTATTCCCAAAGCTAGCCGGTCAGCACCCTGCTTACTTGGTTAGACAATTAATGGCTTTTAAAAGTGGTGCCCGTATGGACCTGAGTATGCAATCAATTGCGTCGTCTTTAAGTGATGAAGATATGCGAGATATTGCAGCTTTTTACTCTGAACAAGGCATTTCAGCTAATAGCCGGTCGGCACCAGAAGATGAAGATGATGACTGGGGCGATAGTGACGAAACGAAAGAAGATAGTTTATCCATCGATGAACTGATTGTAATAGGTCAAGATTTGTATCGTAATGGTGATGTTAAGAATAAAGTTTCAGCATGTATTGCTTGCCATGGGCCTTATGGGCAAGGGAACAAGCCAGCGGTCTTTCCAAGACTGGCATCTCAGCACGCTGATTATTTGATCAAGTCGCTCAAAGATTTTAAATCGGATGTGCGTAACAATAATCCTGACAGTATGATGCATATGATTGCTAAAAAAATGTCGGATCAAGAAATAGAAGCGGTTGCGCATTATATTTCTATGATGAAAAAGTAATTTTTATATTGTCTATTAAGAACGGGGGGCATCTCGTCCCGCGTTTTTTTATTAGGTATTGTTTATGTCCGTTTCAGTCGACTCCTCATTTCGTTCCCTTTCAGTGACTACATTACTTCTTCGTTTTTTGGGTTCGATGAACTTTGCAATAACGCTGTTGGTTGCCGTAGCCATCGCTTCAATTATCGGCACGGTGTTACAGCAAAATCAACCCTACCCTGATTATATTCTTAAGTTTGGACCTTTTTGGTTTGAGGTTTTTAAATCGTTAGATTTATTTGATGTGTATTCCTCGGTTTGGTTTTTAGTCATTTTAGGTTTTTTAGTTATTTCTACCACGGTTTGTATCTATCGTAATACGCCGCGTGTTTTAAAGGATATTCGTGACTATAAGGAATCAGCGCAACTAAATGCTTTGCGGAGGATGAGTCATCATCGTGAATGGCAGTCTCATTTTAGCCGTGAAATTTGTTTAGAACGCATCAGTGCTGTGGCGAGCGCTAAGGGCTATCGTCTGATCGTTAAAACAGAAGCAAAGCAATCAATTGTCGCGGCAAAAAAAGGCAGTGGTAGTCGGTTAGGCTATATTTTCACCCACGTTGCAATTGTGATTATTTGTATTGGTGGCTTAATTGACGGTAATGTCCCCTTAAAAATTGCAGAAATGACCGATAATATTCGGGTGGAAACGCGGAATATTCCGGCGAGTGAGGTCCCTTTGATCAGTACTTTACCGGTTGATAATTTATCATTTAGAGGTACGGTCACGATCCCTGAGGGGCAAAAAGCCAATTTAGTCTTTATAGATTTTAAAGATGGTTATTTGGTGCAACGGTTACCTTTTCTAATTGCGGTTGAAGATTTTCGTATTGATTATTATAAAACGGGTCAGCCGAAATCATTTGCAAGTGATTTGATTATTTACGATCAGGCGCTGGATGTACCCTTGCGTAAAACCATTTCGGTTAATCACCCACTGGAGTACAACGGCTATACGATTTATCAGTCGAGTTTTGGTGATGGGGGGTCAGACCTTAGGATTAAATTATGGCCGTTAAAAGGTGCAAAGCGGGGTGATGAGATTCACGCCGTGGTCAATACCCCGGTTGTACTATCACTTGAAACGGGTGATATGACATTGGAAATTTTAGATTTCAGACCTATTAATGTGAACCCTGATATAACTGGTGTAAAGCAATTTAAGAATATAGGTCCACGTTTCCAGTATAAATTGAGAACAGCGACAGGTGAGGCGACTGAATTTATTAACTATATGATGCCGGTTGAAAAAGAAGGTGCAAAATATTATTTAACGGGGTTGCGTCATACCCCTGCTGAGGAGTTTAGGTATTGGTATTTACCCGCAGACAGTGAAGATGGGGTGGCTCGTTTTATGCGTTTTTTAACGTTATTGGGCGATGAAGAAAAACTAAAGGAAATAGCATTATCAGCATTACCGCAACAACCGGATAGTTTATTGCCGATGGTTGAAGACCAAGAACTTGTTGCACAATTTATGGTCGGTTTAATTAAGCAGTTTGTAGATGGGGGTGTTGGTCTTATTGCTGCAAAAGTAAAGGCGGTCGTTGAGCCGGATAAACAATCGGAGATCTCAGCCCTTTATGCGAAGGTTTTACACCATTTTTTGCGTAATGTTTATTGGGTTGTCTTGCAGGAAGAGGGAGTGGACCCAACGTCGGATTTAAATGAATTTGATGAGCGGTTTTATGAAGATGCGGTTGCGGCAGTGAGTATCAGCCATCAATATGATGTACCGGTTTATTTAGATTTGGTTGGTTTTGATCATAAGGAGGCAACAGGTTTACAAGTGACACGTTCACCGGGGAAAATGCTGGTGTTTCCTGGTTGTTTGTTGTTGGTCGTTGGCGTATTTTGTATGTTTTATTTACCGCAACGTCGTTTTTGGGTTATTGTGTCAGGACCCTTGGAGAATGCACAGTTGTTTTTAGCCGCACAGGCCAGCCGGAATCCTTATGAATTTGAACAAGAATATAGTGAATTAGAAAATGCATTGCTTTTACAATTAGACGTAGAAAAAACAGATTGAAACTATGGAAAATACAATAGATAAAAATTTTAAGTCGAAGCATTATTTTTTTCAGCGACGCAATAGCGTCGATTGGCTGTGGGGGTTGCTTAATGTCATAGGTGTTGTTTATGCACTCAGTCAATATCACATGCTAATGGATGGATATGAAAAAGCCATTATTATTTGTGCTGGATTAGCCTTGATTGGTTTTGGTTGGGTTTGGCAATCAATTAAGTTGTTTATTTCTTGTGTTACCTTGGTTAGCCTATTTGCGGTGTCACGTTACGGTATTACTATTGATCTGGGTAAGAGTGATTTTTTTCTAAAATATATGCTGGCAAGTCAATCAGCAATTATGTGGATGAGCGCCTTGTATGTCATGGCAACCGTGACTTATTTTTTTGATTTGTTAACCAATAGGCCTTTTAGTGGCACTGTCGCAACGAGTTTGACGTGGACGGCAACAGGAATGGGTTTTATTGGTTTGTTGGTTCGTTGGCGCGAATCATATCTGATCGATCATGAGATAGGCCATATCCCCGTCAGTAATTTATACGAGGTGTTTATACTTTTTTCGATTATTACAGCTCTTATTTATTTGCGTTATGAGCAGCGATATAAAACCCGTTCAATGGGTGGGTTTGTCTTAACCGTGATCAGCGCAGCGGTCGCTTTTTTATTATGGTATACCGTTGAACGACAGGCGGATATTATTCAGCCATTAGTACCTGCTTTAAATAGTTACTGGATGAAGATCCATGTTCCTGCTAATTTTATAGGCTATGGTTCTTTTTCATTGGCGGCAATGGTGGGGTTGGTTTATTTATTGAAGGCGAAAATGGTGGCTGTTGCACCGCAGGGATTTTTAACTAAACGACTGCCGGAATTAATGTTATTAGATGATGTAATTTATCGCGCCATTGCCTTAGGGTTTGCATTTTTTACCTTAGCGACTATTTTGGGTGCGTTATGGGCCGCCGAGGCATGGGGGGGTTACTGGTCATGGGACCCGAAAGAAACGTGGGCTTTAATTGTTTGGTTGAATTACGCGGCTTGGTTACATATGCGGCTCACAAAGGGTTGGCGCGGTAATCCAATGGCATGGTGGTCAATCGTGGGTTTCTTTGTAACACTATTTGCTTTTTTAGGTGTAAATATGTTCCTGTCGGGGCTTCATTCTTATGGAGGGCTTTAAATGGTTAAATTATTTCGCGGTTTGCTGTGGTTAGTTCTAGGCCTGTATGCGCAATTTTTGTGGGCTGAGTCGGCGATAAATAAAGGCTATGAGAACGTTGCACCGGTGCAACCTGTTGAATTAGCAGGAAAGGTCGAGGTTCTTGAGTTTTTTTGGTATGGCTGTCCACATTGTTTTTCTTTTGAGCCGGTATTAAATGAGTGGGTAAAAAAACAAAGTGATCAGGTTAATTTTATACGGGTACCCGCTGTTTTTAGTAAACGTTGGGGGCGTCATGCGAAGGCTTATTTTACCGCACAGGCTTTAGGCGTTTCTGAACAATTGCATGCCGACTTTTTTAATGCAATTCAAGTTCAAAAGCAGCGTTTGGAAACAGAAGAGCAACTGGTTGATTTTTTTGTAGCACACGGTGTAAATGAACAGGATTTTCGTAATGCCTATCATTCATTTTTAGTGGATGCAAAAATGCGTCAAGCTAAGTCAATGGGCCCGCGTTATGGTATCACCAGTGTCCCGACTATTATTATTAATGGTAAATACCGTAGTAATGCGAGTATTGCTGGAGGGCAAGCGAAGATGTTAGGCGTGATGGATCAATTGGTTGCAGCGGAAACTCAGCCTTAAATAGCCAGCTTTAATGGATTAAGGAAGATGCACGCATTTTAATTTTGTTCACCTTCTCTAGAGTACTTACTATGATTGGTGTAAAATTGGTTTTATATACACAGGTAAGTTTTTAATCGGGTAATAATACTTTTAATAAGAATTTTTGTAAGGAGATAAGATAATGAGTGTTTTAGTTGGTAAGCAGGCCCCAGATTTTACGGTTCCGGCTGTTTTAGGTGACGGTGAGATTGTTGATAGTTTTAATTTATCAGATGCTATTCAAGGCAAATATGCCGTAGTTGTTTTTTATCCGTTGGATTTTACTTTTGTTTGCCCATCTGAGTTGATTGCACTGGATCATCGTATGGATGAATTTACTAGTCGTGGTGTTGAAGTTATTGCGGTTTCAATTGATTCTCATTTTACCCATAATGCATGGCGTAATACGCCGATAGCACAAGGTGGAATTGGCGCTGTTCGCTATACTATGGCTGCTGATATGGCGCATAGTATTGTTAAAGCCTATGATGTCGAAGCGGAATCACCAGCAGTTGCTTATCGTGGTACGTTCTTGATTGATCAGGCGGGTTTAGTTCGTCATCAAGTGGTTAACGATTTGCCACTAGGGCGTAATATGGATGAAATTATTCGTATGATTGATGCCTTACAGTTCCATGAAGAGCACGGTGAGGTTTGCCCAGCAGGATGGAATAAAGGTGATTCGGGTATGAATGCAAGTCCTGATGGTGTTGCTGAATACTTGGAAAGTAATGCTGAGAGTTTGTAACATTCGTTGGAATTAGTTCACGAGCAGTATATAGAACGAGCTGTCGTGACACTGATTTAAAGAGGGTATTGTGAATATCACAGTACCCTTTTTTACGGCATTTAAATTTTTTTTTGGTTAGTATGCTGTTAATGGACCCGGTAGATTTTCAGAATTATGTTTTAGAGTGGGCTGCTTTAAAGGGACGGAAAGATTTACCTTGGCAGCAACCCGTCAGCCCTTATCGGGTCTGGGTTTCAGAAGTTATGTTACAGCAAACACAAGTAGCAGCCGTCATACCTTATTTTCAAAAGTTTATTAGACAGTTTCCTGACGTACAAAGCCTGGCTATAGCACCATTAGATCAGGTGTTGACATTGTGGTCGGGCTTAGGTTATTACGCCCGTGCAAGACATTTGCATGAAAGCGCGAAAGTGATTGTGGCCGGCAATACGTTTCCAAATACGTTGCCAGCATTAATGGCATTACCCGGAGTTGGGCGCTCAACAGCAGGCGCAATTTTAAGCATTGCTTTTGAGCAATCAGCGCCAATTCTGGACGGTAATGTTAAACGGGTATTAAGTCGTTGTTTCGGTGTGTCAGGGTGGCCAGGGAATACCACGGTTCTTAAAGAATTGTGGCAACTGAGTGCGCTTTATACACCAGAAAAGAAAGTGGCTGCTTATACACAGGCGATGATGGATTTAGGGGCAACGATTTGTAAGCGCCAACAACCGTTATGTTTACAATGCCCTCTTCATTCTGGTTGTATCGCATTTGTTGAGGATCGGGTTAGCTTATTACCTACCGCAAAACCTCAAGTTAAGTTACCCATTAAAGAAAAAATATTTTTGATGTTAGTTAATGACTGGGGTGAGGTGTTTTTAACTAAGCGACCGCTAAAGGGTATCTGGGCCGGTCTGTGGTGCTTACCAGAATTTAGTGATCTTGAGGGTGCGCTCAATTGGTGTGATAGTTATCTTCACATAGAACCGCTGTATCAACTTCAGCAGGTTAGACGACACACCTTTAGTCATTATCATTTAGACTATCAGGTCGTCTTTATGAAAACAGAAATCAGAGAAATAGTTCTAGACAACAGCGCTTGTTATTGTCCGGCAACTAATTTTGAACTAGGGTTGCCAGCACCGATGAAACATTTATTAAATCAATTATAAACAAAGGAGAGAGCAATGGCGCGTATGGTTTTATGTAAAAAGTTAGGTTACGAGGCAGAAGGGCTGGAGCAAGCACCTTTTCCGGGTGCCAAAGGGCAGGAAATTTTTGAAACAATTTCTAAGGCCGTTTGGGCGGAATGGTTAGGTATCCAAACGATGTTAATTAACGAGCATAAATTAGCAAGTTATGAACCTAAAGCTAAAAAGTTTATTGAAGCTGAGCGGGAAAAATTTTTATACGGCTCGGGTGTTAATATGCCGGATGATTTTGTCCTGCCCGCTTCAGAAAAATAATCGACTCAATTAACGTTTCATTGAGTCGAAAAATTCAGCATTCGTTGTGGTTGTTTTTAATCGGTCGAGTAAGAATTCAGAGGCGGCCATTTCATCCATCGGTTGCAGAATTTTTCTAAGGATAAAGGTTCTATGTAAGTCTTCCGGATCAACGAGATAATCTTCTCGACGGGTCCCTGACCGGTTGACATTAATGGCAGGATAGACGCGTTTATCCGCAATCTTTCGTTCAAGGTGTAATTCCATATTACCGGTTCCTTTGAACTCCTCATAAATGACTTCGTCCATTCGTGATCCGGTATCGACGAGAGCGGTTGCGATTATAGTTAGACTTCCACCCTCTTCAACATTTCTTGCAGCGCCAAAGAAACGTTTAGGTTTTTCCAGTGCGTTAGCATCGACACCGCCGCTGAGCACTTTACCTGAAGAGGGTGCAACAGTATTATAGGCGCGAGCAAGACGGGTTAGTGAGTCTAGCAAGATTACGACGTCGCGTTTATGTTCGACAAGACGTCGTGCTTTTTCAATAACCATATCGGCAACCTGAACATGGCGTGTAGCCGGTTCATCAAAGGTACTCGAAACAACTTCGCCTTTTACGCTTCTTTGCATTTCCGTGACTTCTTCAGGGCGTTCATCAATCAGAAGAACAATTAAGTAACATTCTGGATTTTCTGCAGCAATGGAATGGGCAAGATTTTGTAAAATCATTGTTTTACCCGCTTTAGGGGGTGAAACAATTAAACCACGTTGGCCTTTACCGATAGGAGCAACTAAATCAATCATGCGGCCGGTCAGGTCTTCACTGGTACCGTTGCCCTGTTCCAAGATAAAACGTTGTTGCGGAAAAAGGGGGGTCAAGTTACTGAAATTAATTTTTTGTTTGGCATTTTCGGGTTTCTCAAAATTAATGCTTTCGACTTTGAGCATCGCGAAATAACGTTCGCTATCTTTTGGCGGACGTATTTTGCCATTAATGGTATCGCCGGTTCTTAATGAAAAGCGCCTGATTTGACTGGGAGAAACATAAATATCATCAGGTCCAGCTAAATAAGAACTTCCTGGCGTCCTTAAAAAACCAAAGCCATCTTGTAAAATTTCTAATACACCATCGCCATAAATATCTTCGCCGCTTTTAGCTTGTTTTTTCAAAATAGCATAGAGCAGTTCTTGTTTTTTTGATCGGCCAACGTTTTCAAGTTTCAGGCTGTCTGCAATGGAGACAATTTCGCTAATGGGTTTTAGTTTTAATTCAGAAAGATTCATAAAAGGTAGGAGTTTTGAATGGATATATTGTTTATGCCGCATAATAAATGGGCATGATGATTGGTTTTTGGAGATTTAAACAATTGATTTACACATGCTAGAACCAGCACGTGTGTGCAGTATAACTTAAGGACCCGATACAATCAAACAAAATGTTTAATTGTATCGGGTTAAAAATCTAAGTTATAGATTAGTATCTAGAAAGCTAGCAAGTTGACCTTTTGTTAAGGCGCCTACTTTTGTTGCTTCGATTTCACCATTTTTAAAAAGCATTAACGTGGGTATGCCGCGAACGCCGTAATTTTGTGGAGTTTGTGGGTTATCATCAATATTAATTTTTGCTACGGTTACGCGATCGGCATATTCTTTTGCAATTTCATCAAGAATGGGTGCAATTTGTTTGCATGGTCCACACCACTCAGCCCAATAATCTACTAAAATAGGTGACTCAGATTGCAAAACAGTTTTACTAAACTCACTGTCTGTTACATGAATGACAGCGTTAATCATAGTGTTCTCCATAGTTAAGGTATGAGGAATCCTAGTAGTATGGAGGATTCTTGTCAATAAATTTAACGACTAATCGAGGTTAACTCGGCCATTTAAGCTCTTTAAAAAGGGAATAATTAGGTCTAAATGGGATTAATCTATCTTTTTCATCATAAATTGCAGAACTTAAAGATTAAAATACGTTATCCTTGTAAGTTATGAAAAAAACGCACTTAACCGATACCCAATTTAAAAACCTCGAACTATCGGCCCCTATTTTAAGAGGCTTGAGTGATGCAGGGTTTACTTATTGCTCCCCTATTCAGGATAAAACATTACCGCTTTCGCTTCGAGGTAAAGATATTGCAGGTCAAGCTCAAACGGGTACCGGGAAAACAGCAGCTTTCTTATTAGCTACTTTTCAGTATTTGCTTAATGATGAAAGCGAGCAAATAAAGAACCCTAGAGCCTTAATTTTAGCACCTACGCGTGAGTTGGCCATACAAATTCATAAAGACGCCCTGTTATTATCAAAGCATCTTAATTTAAATTTTGCGTTGATTTATGGTGGAACCAGTTACAAGGCGCAATTGCAGCTAATCCGGTCTAATGTAGATATTATTATTGGGACACCGGGACGAATCATTGATTTTTATAAACAAAAGGCTTTTACGTTAGATCATATTCAGGTTTCTGTTTTAGATGAAGCAGATCGTATGTTTGATTTAGGCTTTATAAAGGATATTAGGTTCTTGTTAAGGCGCATGCCCGCACCCGAATCAAGGCTCAATTTATTATTTTCAGCAACGTTATCTTATAAGGTTACCGAACTGGCTTATGAGCATATGAATAATCCAGAGTTGGTTCGAATTAAAGATGAGCAAGTTACCTCTAAGGCGATAAAGCAAAGTGCTTTTTGTCCGTCTAATGAACAGAAAATTCCTTTACTTATCGGCGCATTGACTTTTAGTCAGCCGAAGCGAGCGATTATTTTTGTTAATACTAAGCGTTGTGCGGAAAAGTTGTATGACTATTTAAAAGTTAATGACTTTGACTCAGCGGTTTTAAGTGGTGATGTTGCACAGGATAGGCGCGAAAAATTATTGAAAAAATTTCAAGAAAATCAATTAAACATGTTAATTGCAACCGATGTTGCCGCACGTGGTTTGCATATTCCTGATGTTTCTCATGTTATTAATTACGATTTGCCCCAAGACCCTGAAGATTATGTTCATCGAATAGGTCGTACTGCCCGGTTTGGTGCTGAAGGTGAAGCGATTAGTTTTATATGTGAAGAATACGCCTATTCTATGCCAGATATTGAGACCTTTATTGGGCAAAAAGTTCCTGTTCAGAAAATCACACAAGAGTGGTTGCCGGAGATTAAAAAGCCGCAACGTCGAACTAAAAATAAAATTAAAAGATCATTGGGGCGCTCGCCTAGTAGGTCTTCCGGCGGTGTTCAGCAGACGGGTATGAGTTCACCTAAGTCGGCAATTGAGTCGTAATTAGTGATCGTTCGTACGGCTTTCTGAGAGTCAGGCTTTTTAATGGACAGTAGATATTTGATGCCATGATTTTTGGCTGCGTCCAGAACACTTACGCTGTCATCAATCAATAAGGTATGTTCATTATTGAACGACTCAATGCGTTGTAATTTTTTCCAGAACTGTTTGTTTTCTTTCGGTAAGCCGATGCTGTGAGAAGAAATAACCTGATGAAAAAATCGGAGTAATTGGGTTTTTTCCATTTTTAGATTGAGACTGTGATGGTGAGCATTAGTGACAAGCACAATGCGGCGCTGACTTTGGTTTAATTTTTCTAAAAATGTGTGGGTATGTGGTCGGATGGCAATTTTGTCGGCAATTTCATTTTTTAGCGCTAGGATATTTAAATCTAACTTCTGGCTCCAGAAATCCAGACAATACCAATTAAGCGTCCCTTCATGGTTTTTAAACAAAGGGTTGAGGTACTGTTGTGATTGTTCTAATGATAAATGATGTTTTTCAGCATATTTTTCCGGAATGAGTTCTTGCCAGAAGAAGTTATCGAAATGTAGGTCTAATAATGTCCCATCCATATCAAGCAGAATGGTGTCAATTTCTTTCCAATTTATCATGGCTGGGAGTATAGTATTTTTAAGATTAAAAGACATCCTAAAAAATGACCCAAAAGCCAATCATTCATAAAAAAACGTTAAAAGCTAAATCTCGTCTTTTTCGAATTGAGGCGTTAGATCTTGAGTTTAGTAATGGAGAGAAGCGCGTATTTGAGCGCTTGACGCGCGGGAATTCTTCAGGGGCTGTTTTAATTGTGCCCATGCTGGATAGTCAGACAGTACTGTTAGTTCGTGAATATGCCGCGGGTGTTGAACGTTATGAATTAGGGTTACCCAAGGGCAAGGTTGACGATGGAGAAACACCCTTAGTTGCTGCCAATCGTGAATTGAAAGAGGAGGTGGGTTATGGTGCCCGGCAATTGACTTTCATAACCTCCTTATCGATTGCACCGGCTTATTTAGAGCATATGACGGATATTATTTTGGCCGAGGATTTATATCCTGAAAAACTGGAAGGAGATGAACCGGAGGAATTAGAGGTTATTCCCTGGCGACTAGATAATTTACAGTTATTATTTGCCCAAGGCGACTGTACGGAAGCACGCTCTATTGCAGCGTTGTATTTAATACGAGATTATTTGTCAAAAGCTAACGACAACACGGTGAATTTTTCAAGCATCGGCAACAATTAACGGCAAGACAAGCGCCAATAACGGGTGCAGTTATATAGACCCATAAGACTTCCCATTGACCACTTATTAATGCGGGTGCTATTGATCGTGCTGGATTCATTGAGGCGCCAGAAATGGGGCCTGCAAACAACGCTTCCAAAGCGACAACACTGCCTATGGCAATACCCGCGGTAATGCCCTGCTCTTTTGCTCCAGTGGCAACATTGATAATAGTGAGCATGAGTATAAAGGTGAGTATTATCTCCAAAATAAAGGTTTGCATTATGCCGTATGCGGGAACTGTTGCGCCGTAAGTTGGGTGGCCAAGGAATAACAGATAAACAAGAGCGCTTGCAAAAATAGCACCGCTAATCTGGCAAATAATATAGGGGATGACCTTGTGCCCGGGAAATTCCCGTGCTTGCCAAAAAGCAATGGTGACAGCAGGGTTAATATGGGCACCTGAAATGTCACCCAAGGTATAGATAATCGCAAGTACGACTAAACCAAAAACCAGTGCGATCCCAACATGGCTGACCATGCCTTGGCTGATGTCGTTAACGACAATAGCGGAAGTTCCACAAAAAACCAGAATGGCCGTTCCAAGAAATTCAGAGAAGAGTTGTTTGAACATAAAATCGCCTTATGCCGACCGGTGATATTTTATCAGACGTTGTACCTCTTGTTTGGCGCCTAAAATAAGGGGTACGCGTTGGTGTAATGCGTTGGGTTGTATATTAAGAATTTGTTCACGTCCCGTAGAACTGTCACCGCCCGCTTGCTGTATTAAAAATGCGATAGGATTTGCTTCGTACATTAAACGCAAACGTCCCGATAATGATTTATGGTTGTCACGTGGGTAAAGAAAAACGCCGCCACGGGTAAGTATTCGATAGACTTCGGCAACGAGCGACGCGATCCAGCGCATATTGAAGTCTTTTTCACGGGGGCCATCACTGCCTTGGACACATTCGTTAATATAGTGTCGTACGGGCGCTTCCCAAAATCGTTGGTTAGACATATTAATAGCAAATTCACGGGTGTTTTCAGCAATAGTAATATTGGAATGAGTGAGAATAAATTCACCGTTATCTGGGTTGAGTGTGAAAGCATTAACACCTCGACCGGTAGTTAGAATCATCATTGTAGAGGGGCCGTAAAGTACAAATCCTGCCGCTATTTGCTGATTGCCAGGTTGTAAGAAATCTGCCTCAGAAAGTGTATTTGTATTGTGACAACACAGAATAGAAAAAATACTACCGACAGACATATTGATATCAATATTGGAGGAACCATCGAGGGGGTCAAATAAAATGAGGTATTTTCCTTGGGGGGCGTGATGATTTTGAGTGAGTATAATGTCATCATTTTCTTCCGAAGCCAATCCGGCTATGGCAGGATTATTGATAAGCGCTTCGACAAAAATATCATGGGTAATAATATCAAGTTTTTTTTGGACCTCACCTTGAATATTTTCAGAGTCGGCATCGCCTAAGAGTTGATTTAAGTCGCCTTTATTGACAAGATAAGAAATTTGTTTACAGGCTGAAATAATATCATTCAGAATTGACGATAAGGACTCAGGTTCACCTGATTGTTCTGAAATAAATTGTGTTAGCGGTAAAGGATTAACCATCCGAGGGTCTCCGAAATAAAAATGGGGTTTATTATACTTTTTATAGGACACCTAAACGATGTAAACAGCGCAGAGTGCTATCAAATCCAATGACTTGGTGGGCAATAAAACCAATCTGGCGCGCACTGTCAATATTGTAGGGGTTGTCATCAAGGAAGAGAATAGTATTGGGTTCAAGCCCCATCGAGTTAGCAACAAACTTAAAGGCTTTGGGGTTGGGTTTGGCCAGATGAATGAGGTGTGAGGCAAAATAGTAGTCGACTTTCCCAGTCAAGGACATCTCGTTGAGTAGTCGTGGCCAGTGAATGGCGTTGGTGTTTGAAAAAATACCCAGTGTAAAATGATGGCGTAGTTGGCTGAGGGTATTAAAGATTGCCGGGTACGGGCCAATAGGCCATTGCGCAAAGTGTTCAATGAAAAGTGTTGGTGTAATGTTAAGAGACAGTTCAGCAATGATTTTTTCAGCAAAATCAAGGGGTGTTATCAGTCCTTTTTCAAAGTCCTGAGCCGTCTTAGAAAGTAACCATGAGTCACCAACAATGTCGTGGTTGCTCTCTGTCGTACGCCATTCGTTTTTAATGAGATGGCCACCCAATTGTATAAGTACACCACCGAGGTCAAAGACAATGGCTTGAATGTTTAAATGGGTAGTCATGGGATAAGGTAATCAGAGTTTAAATAATGGTTTTAGCTTATCATTTGCAACCGCAGTCGAAAGTATTTTGGGTTTAAATATCTTAAATGCAGCATATAAATCGTGACCTTTCCAGTCAGTGTTATCGGGGCTGTATAAAATAGCATTGAGCAACAGTATTTGTTTCTTTAACGGGGCGTTACAGTGGTTCGCAATTAGACTTAGACTTTTATCTGGCCAGTATTGCAGACCCCATTGTAATAAGGCATTTTTAGCTGCTTCGGCATTATTGGTTATACAGGCATGTTTAAGAATTTTATTTTGGTAAGTGGATGTGCTTGGTGTTGGTTCTGGTGTGGATAAGGACTTTGTTTTACGGCGAGAAAGCAGTACGGTTGCAAGCCAGCCGGAGGCCAAAAATAAAGATAATCCGGGCCAGAAATAAGCCGCAAAGGGTGAGCGAGCTGTTTCATCTGTGTTCGGTGATTGTTTTATGACCGGCACAACCTGAGGGGGTTTAAATGGCATGGGCTCAGTAGTCTGGGGATTTAACGTGGCTATCAGCGTGGTTTCAGGAATTTGTGCGACCTCAAGTGAGTCAGTTTGTGTATTCCACCACGACACCTTTATAGCCGGTAATCGGTAGGTTCCTTTCTTGGATGCAATGAGGACAATTTTTTCTTCCCTATAGGCAATCAGGGTATCGGTTTTCTTTTCATTTAAGGTTGGCTGATCGGGGTAAGTTTTAAGTTCATCGCCGGCCGTGGTGTAAGCGTCGGGTTGGAGTAAGTAAAGTTCAGGTAATTGTCCGGCCGTCGTACCTTGGGCAATTATTTTAAGGGTACGTGTTAACGGTTCACCTACTTTCATTTGAGTGATATCGTCAGACCATGATTGTTCAATATGTAAGGCTTGGGCAGGGAGCCAGTTATTGGCTTGAAATTGTGCCGGTATGGGTTGTACATCGAGCTGAACACGATTAGAGGAGACTCTCTTGACATGGGTGTTGGCGCGATTAAAGAAGTTGTTATAGTGCCCTCGTTGTTGACTATAGACTTCGGCATTTAAGGTAATAGGTGGGATTATTAACAGCCCGGGTTGTTGTGGGAAAATGGCGTACTTTCTTTCAGTGATCTCGTAGTTAAGATTGTTGTATTGATCTTGGTAGGTAATATCTTCCCCCAAGCGTTCAATAATGGCGCTGTCTGATGATGGTTCAGTGAGGCTGGCTTGTGAAATATTTATTCTTCGGAACAAGCGTAAGGTGTATATAAATTGAGATTGCACGACCCCTTTTTGTGGGGAAATTTCAGCCATTAGGAATAGCTCTTTATCTTGCGGAAGTGAAGATTCAGCACTCTTGTTCGGAGCTATCGCAGTAATGATTAAGGGGTTGCTGAAGTCTTTGCCAAAAGGGACAGGCGGTAAGGTAAGGGTGCCCGTTTGTTTGATCAGTACGTTAAGGTGCCAAGATTCTTGGTGTTGGAATTGACCGTTAATAATGGATGTACTGCTGTTTTTATTTTGATACAAAATTTCAAGGTAAGGTTCCAGAATGGAAAAGTCTGGATCAGCATCGGGTGTTTCAGTGGCTGTAAAAGTGAGTTGGAATGACTCGTTAGTGGTGACCGGGTTAAGTTCGGAGGTAACGGATATCGTAGTGGCATTGGCGTATGTAAAAGGTAGTATCACAAGGGATAAGGTGACTAAAAAAAACCACTGTACAACAGTATCTATCGGGCGTAAATAAGACAACGGGGTCATGAGTGTATCAATAAATAAAGTGGGTAGGTTTTTTAGGTTACCAATTTTCATTAGTTTTAAAATCATTTTTTTGTTGGCTATATTGATATTTAAATTTACGCCGTAATAAGCCAGAAGGGTCATCGGGAATTCTTTTTAGCCACTGCTCATTAACTTTTTTTGAAGCGTCTTCTGGTTCAGGAATTGCGTTTATCTTACGTTCTGATGGGTTGTCTTGGGGGTTATTTTTGGATTCATCCTCAGGCTCATGATAGGTGTCATCTGGGGGCTTGTTTTCTTGAGTAGTTGATTTATGGTCAGATTGAGCCGGATTGTTTTGTTCATTATTTTGTGCATCATCAGATTGACTATTTTGACTTTCTTGTGAGTTTTCATCAGACGGTTTATTTTGAGAAGAGTCTTTTTCAGATTCAGACTGTTTTTTTAAGGCTTCTTCGATGAGTTTCTTATTATAGTGCGCATCGTCATGGTTAGGATTAATCGCTAGCGTATCGTTATAAGCCTGTAGTGCTTTGGGAAGTTGACCCAGTTGACTGTAGGCATTGCCACGGTTGTAATGAGCCTCGGCATTGTTTTCATTTTTTAATGCTTCAATAGCTTTTGTATACTGACCGTCACGGTAAAGGGCGCTGAATGTCCACTTAGCATTATTAAATTTTTCAGCAGCCTGAGCAAAGTCACCTTGATTAAATTGCTGATAGCCTTGTTGGTCGGGTGTTTGCCAAAGATTGTCTAAGGCATCCGCGTGACTGTTTTTTGGAATCGGTAATAGAAGTAGAGTAAGCCAGCATAAAAACCCGCGTCTAAAACAGAGGCTTGCCAACGGTATAACCAGAAAGAGTAACCAGGGGCCACGTTCTAGCCACAGGTTTAATTGGATATCTTGCGATTCATTTTTAGCTTTTTCAGGGTGTTTATTAAAGAGTGCAATAAGGGCGCTGGTATCGGTATCATCGGCAGTAATCGTCTGTAACAAACCGTTTCCTGAATGACTCATAGCGGCCAGGGTTTTTAGATTTAATTTAGGGACGACAATAGTCCCTGAGTCATCTTTTAAAAAGCTACCGTTGGGCATTTTAATGGGGGCGCCGGATTGGGTTCCAACCGCTAATATTGAGAGTCGGTAGTCTTCTAGACGACTGGATATTTTGCTTTGTAATGATTTATGAATACCGTCTGTAACTAGTAGGATATCGCCTTGTTTTAACCCTGTTTGTTTTAATAAGGTTGTTGCTTTAATGACAGCGCTATAAGCATTGCTGCCTTGGCGAGGCATGAGATTACTTTTAAGGGCCGATAATTGGCTTGAAATTGTTTCAATATCATTCGTGAGCGGGGTTACTGTGTAAGCATTATTTGCGTAAACGATTAAGGCTGTCTGACCATCTTTGCGTTGCTTTAGAATATCAGCTATTTTATAGCGAGCACGGATCAGGCGGCTGGGTTTGATATCCTGCGCATTCATTGATTGAGATAAATCAAGGACAATCACCAGCGCTGAAATATTGCGGAAAACCGGTGCAGGGAGTTTTTCCCATGTTGGACCGGCGATTGAAATTATCGCTATCAAGCATCCTATAGCGGTTAACAAAACCGGCAGTCGGGATCGCTGTTGTGAATTTTTTTGAAGTATAAAGGGAAGGAGTTCAGCATCACAGACTCGACTCCAGTGACCGTGGTTAAATTGTTTTTTTAGTAAAATAATAAGTAATACTAAAAAAGGGATTAGGGCTAAGAGCCATAAGGGCCGGATGAAATGAAAGGTATCCATCAGTGCTCTTTGATTTTTAAAATGACGATTAAGAGCATCAAAAATAAAGACAATCCGAGAGGCCATGCATAGAGCTCTGTTTTGGGTCGGAAGAATTGCTTGTCTTTTTCAATGGGTTCAAGTTCATCCAGTAGGGCATAAATAGTATTAAATTCATCGGTGTTTCGGGCTCTAAAATACTGGCCGCCGGTTTTATTGGCAATGGCTGTGAGTGTTTTTTCATCCAGGTCCCGTGAAGGGTTAACGCGGCGATTACCAAATAGGCTACGCACAATCATTTCATCTGCGCCAATGCCAATGGTGTAGATTTTAAGTTGGTTCTCAGCTGCGAGGTCAGCGGCTTTAAGGGGAGAAATAACACCGGCGGTATTAGCTCCATCAGTCATTAAGATCAGTACCCGGCTGTTGCTGGGTTGTGACCGGAGTCTTTTAACGGCGAGGCCAATGGCATCACCAATGGAGGTGCTTTCACCGGCAAGTCCTATAGCGGCTTCATTGAGTAAAGTCATGACGGTCTGTCGGTCAAAGGTCAGTGGTGTTTGTAGATAGGCTTGAGAGCCAAAAAGGATTAAGCCAATACGATCACCGGCACGTCTTTTTATAAATTGGCTGGCGACCGCTTGAGTTGCAGTAAGGCGGTCGACTGGTTTTTGTTGGATCAAGAAGTCCTGTTCTTCCATGCTGCGAGAGAGATCAACGGCCATCATTAAATCGCGACCGGTTATCGCCATTTCGACCGGCTCTCCCAGCCACTGAGGACGAATACCCGCGATAATTAAACAACACCAAGCAATAATGGCCAGATAAAATGGCCACGATTTAGCGTTAATGATTCTTTTTTCAGGAGTATCTGATTGAAAGTCTTCAATAAAAGGCACACGTAATGCGGCCTGATTGTGTTGGATAATAGGCGGGAGAAGATGGGCTAGCCAAGGGAGCGGTAAAGCAGCTAAAAGCCAGAGCCATTCAAAGTGAATCACTTCTCATTACCTTTTACGGCAGTAAGCCATTGTTCTGAGAACTTAAATAAGGGTTTGAGGTTGCTATCAACCGTGCGTTGGTAAGGGTTACTGATAAGTTGTTGCCCTTGACTCGAAGAAAACTTTTTTTCTTTAAAGGGGCGGTCTAAAAACTCAAGCCATGCCTGACCGGTCAGGCTGGCAACTTGTTCGGAGGGGTAAATACTGATTGCAGTACGGCGTAATAAGGCAGATAAGGCCGTCAATTTGCGTGGGTCATCCCAATCTTTTTTTATTTGAATCTGTGACAATAAATGGCGGGCAGTTTTGACCGCAGTTTTACGGGTGATTTTTTTATAGCTCCAGATCACCAGTATAATGAGCGTGATGGTTAACACTAAAGCCAGCCACCAGCCGAATGCAGGGGGCCACCAGATAATGGGATCGGGTAAATGAATATCTTTAATGGCTAATGGCTCAGAAGGCATTAGTTCTTACGGCAAAGGATTGCGATTGGGTCATCATGGGTACTACAAAAATAGCTATGAATAGTGCGTTTTTTGGCTAATTGTTGAAGCTTAAGTTGCTGTTGTTGAAAGCGCTGTTGATACTTGTCTAGGCGCTGGGGGTTAGCCGTATTAAGGATTACATCGGTAATACCATCGGTAAAACGGTAATGACCATTTTTTGGCAGGGTATTTTCGAGGGGATCAGATACCATAATAAGCACCACGTCACAATGTTTTGCGAGTTGTGACAGGTGCGGTTCACAGCTAGCATCCAGACCGCGAAAATCACTGATCAAGTAAACTAAACTGCCGGGCTTGACATGTCGGCATAATCGCATGAGTGTATGTGCTAAAGGTTGCTGACTTGTCTGGGTTTGCTGAGAGTGTTCTTTTTCAGCGCGTATCAGTTCGTGGAATAACCGTAAAACAGCCTGGCGACCATTTTGAGGTTTAATTTCACGTTGTGTTTGGTGGGTGAAAATTTGTCCGCCAATACGATCGCCCTGACGAAGAGCACTCCAAGCGAGTAAGGCTGCTAGGTGAGCCGCTTGGACAGATTTGAAAACACCGCGGGTAGCAAAAAACATGGAAGGTCTTAAATCTACAGATAAGAAGACGGGGCGCTCGCGTTCTTCTCGAAAGAGTTTGGTATAGGGTTTTCCTGTACGGGCCGTAACGCGCCAATCGATACTACGGATGTCATCGCCGGGTTGATACGGTCGGGTCTCATCAAACTCCATACCGCGACCCTTGGTACTGGATAAATAGCCACCACTTTGTTTTGATTTTATGGTGCTATGGTCTAGGTTGACTTGACGAGCGCCGGCAGACAACCGAATGAGGTTGTTAAATTGAATTTGAACGCGCTCATCAGGCGTTAAAGAAAGCGATGTTTTCATTAGGGAACAGCTATTCTGAGGATAAGTTCCTTGATAAAGTAATCGGCGGTAATGCCTTCAGCTTCGGCTTCGTAAGAAAGTATAATTCGATGACGAAGGACATCAAAAGCGAGTTCTTGAATGTCTTCGGGTCCGACAAAATCACGTTCAGCTAACCAGGCTTTGGCTCGGGCACAACGGTCTAGTGCAATAGTAGCGCGTGGGCTTGCTCCAAATTGTAGCCATTGTGCCAAATCATCGCCGTAGGCTTGGGGTTGGCGTGTGGCTAAAATAATTTGTAGTAAATAGTCCTGAAGATGGTCGGCCATATAGACATTAAGCACTTCTTTACGTGCAGTGAAAATAGTCGACTGACTGATAGGTTTGTTGTCAATGGCGGTATTATTCTTTTGCCCTAAGGCTTCTTGCCGGGCAAGGGTTAGAATTTCCTTTTCATGTTCTGGTTTTGGGAAGTCAACATTCACATGTAATAAGAAGCGGTCGAGCTGTGCCTCAGGAAGTGAATAAGTACCTTCTTGCTCAATAGGATTTTGGGTGGCCATGACGAGAAAAAGTTCCGGTAAAGGATAACTCGTTGACCCCACAGTAATTTGTCGTTCGGCCATGGCTTCAAGTAATGCGGCTTGCACTTTAGCAGGCGATCGATTGATTTCATCAGCTAACACAAGATTATGAAATAAGGGGCCTTTTTGAAATTCAAAAGAGCTTGTTTGTGGGCGATAAATCTCTGTACCGGTTAGGTCTGCGGGCAATAAGTCCGGGGTAAACTGAACGCGGTGAAAGTTTGTTTCAATACCCTGACTTAGGCAATTAATGGCGCGCGTTTTTGCTAATCCCGGGGCGCCTTCTACTAAAAGATGGCCATCAGCGAGTAATGCGATTAACATGCGGTTAATTAAATTTTCCTGACCAATAATATGTTGGCCAAGAAAAGATCTGAGTCGCTTGATGTCTTTGATGGCTGTGTTGTTAAGTTGGTTCATGAAGTCATATGGGTGTTCAGAAAATCAGTCATTTTAGCTTAGTTTAGGTCAAAAACAAACCTTTAGTGAGGCTGCAAAGTGATTGTTTAAGGGATTGTTTTTTCGTAGATGTGTCGATAGAAAGATAACCTGACGGTTCGCTTTTTTCGGTACAATTGCCTTTTCCTATTAAATTATTTAAGTATTATGCGCCCTTATAAAGAGTCTCCGGTGGCTACGACTCAATTGCCTCCGGGCATTGCTTTTATCATCGGTAATGAGGCTGCTGAGCGATTTAGTTATTATGGCATGCGCTCAGTTCTTGTGGTTTTTATGACCCAGTATTTAATGAATGCTTCCGGTCAACTGGATGTTATGTCAGAACAAGAGGCGCAGGGTTATTTTCACCTGTTTGTTTCTGCTGTCTATATTACCCCAGTGTTAGGTGCCTTGTTGGCAGATGGTGTATGGGGTAAATACCGGACAATTATTTATTTATCGATGGTTTATTGTCTGGGTCATTTTGTACTGGCGTTGGATGATACGCGGATGGGGTTGTTACTGGGCCAGTCATTAATTGCATTAGGTGCCGGGGGTATTAAACCCTGTGTTTCGGCACATGTGGGGGATCAGTTTGGTCGTTCTAATCAATTTCTGTTAAGTAAGGTGTTTAGTGGGTTTTATCTGGCTATTAATTTAGGGGCCTTCATTTCAATGTTAGCAATTCCCTGGGTATTAGAACACTATGGTGCCAAGCTTGCTTTTTTTATCCCCGGTATTTTAATGTTATTGGCGACGGTTATTTTCTGGTCTGGGCGTTATCGTTTTGTGCATATTCCACCCGCGGGTAAGGTTTTTTTGAGCGATGTTTTTAGTAAGACGGGTATTAAAGTATTGGGTAAGTTGTCTGTTATTTATATTTTTATTGCGGTTTTTTGGGCTCTGTTTGACCAAACCGGCTCATCTTGGGTGTTACAGGCGCAGAAAATGGATCGAGAGCTGTGGGGTTTTGAGATTCTACCCTCGCAAATTCAGGCCGCTAATCCTCTGTTGATTATAATGTTAGTACCGCTGTTTTCATATTTTCTTTATCCGCAATTAAATAAATGGTTTAACTTAACCGCATTAAGAAAGATTGCGATTGGGTTGTTTGTTACGACCCTTGCTTTTACGATTCCGAGTTGGATACAAATGCAAATTGACGCCGGCTTAACCCCTCATATTGGTTGGCAGTTGTTCGCTTATTTACTCTTGACGTCAGCGGAAGTTATGGTCTCGATTACCTGTCTTGAGTTCTCTTATACCCAAGCACCGAAAACAATGAAGTCCTTTGTTATGGCTTTTTATATGTTATCGGTAGCTATCGGTAATTTGTTTACCAGTGCGGTTAATTTCTTTATACAGAATGATGATGGGAGTAGTAAACTGGCAGGCGCGGACTACTTTTGGTTTTTCACTTTGTTAATGCTAGCGACCGCATTATTGTTTATATGGGTGTCGCGTAATTATATTGAAACGACTTATTTACAAGATGAATGTTAATGTGAAGAATATTTTAGTGACTGGTTGTTCTACCGGTATTGGTTATGATGCTATTGGGGTATTAAGGACGCACGGTTATCGAGTGATTGCATCGGCTAGAAAAAGTGAAGATGTTAACAGATTGGCCGCGCTGGGTTTTGATGCGATTCAACTTGACTTGAATGACAGTGACAGCATTCGATGCGGCGTTGCTGAGGTTGTTAAACTAACGGATGGGAAAATTGACGCCTTATTTAATAATGCAGGATTTGGTCAGCCCGGTGCGGTAGAAGATTTAACGCGAGACGTATTGCGACAGCAATTTGAAACCAATGTTTTTGGTTGTCATGAATTAACCTGTTTGATTTTGCCTTATATGCGCAAAAATGGTCAAGGACGCATTATTTTTAATAGCTCAGTTTTAGGGTTCGCGGCAATGCGGTATAGAGGGGCTTATAATGCCAGTAAATTTGCACTGGAGGGGTTGGTCGATACCTTGCGTTTAGAATTGCACGGGACTCATATTCATGTTGTGTTAATTGAGCCAGGGCCTATTTTAAGCGCTTTTAGAACCAATGCATTTGCTTTGTATAAGGCCAACATTAATAAAGAAAAAAGCGCTCATTTAGATACCTACTTAGCGTTAGAGGCGCGCCTTGAAACAGTGGGTGCAGCGGTGCCCTTCACCTTACCGGCCAGTGCGGTGAGTGCTAAGGTGATTGCCGCGCTGGAATCACCTAGGCCGCGTATACGTTACTACGTTACGGTGCCGACCTATTTATTTGCTTTTTTAAAAAGGTTTCTGCCCGGCCGTTGGCTGGATACAATTTTAAGGCAGGTTAACTAATTGCAAGTAAGTCTTCAGGGGGTCTCTTTAATGCGTAAAGTGAGTCAAATTTTAGTGTTACTTTTTAGCTGTGTTTTTTTTTATGGGTGTAGCGTAGCCAAGCCGTCTAATATTAAAAATATATGTGCAATTTTTGATGAGCAGGAAGACTGGTATGACTATGCCAATAATGCTTATCAGCGCTGGGGTTCGCCGATTTCCGTCATGATGTCAATGATGTATCAAGAGTCGAGTTTTAACGCGGATGCTAAGCCGCCTAGAACAACTTTTTTATGGATTTTTCCAGGCCCTCGCCCAACGTCGGCTTTTGGTTACGCACAAGCGCTTGATATGACCTGGGACGGTTATCTGGATAAAACGGGGCGATGGTTTGCTGATCGAAATGATTTTGAGGATGCCATTGATTTTATTGGCTGGTATAACAGTCAAAGTTATAAGCATTCTAATGTTGGGCTGAATGATAGTTATCACTTGTATTTGGCCTACCATGAGGGTCATGGCGGCTTTAATCGACGTAGTTTTAAGGGGAAATCGTGGTTGAAGGCTGCAGCGCGGAAGGTCTCATTGCGTTCGCGCCAATACCAGCGTCAACTTAATGGTTGTGAACATCGATTTGAATCGGGGTGGTGGTTTTTTTAGATGCAAGTAATAGTGTTATCCGGAGCGCTACTGTGACAAGACATATCGGGTTAATGATTTTATTTTTATTGATGAGTAAGACTGCACTGGGCTGTTATTCGTCATCATTGTCGGATGAGATTAATTTTAGAAATTGTCAGTTAGCCGTACAACGAGATGATGTTGAGGCACAGTATTATTTGGGTTTTATGTATCATTACCGGAAAGGTGTTTTTAGAGATTACCAAAAGGCTCGGGAATGGTATTTAAAAGCGGCAAGCCAGAATCACTCCGGCGCTCAAAACCAGTTGGGAGTGATGTTTGAGTTAGGGCAAGGAGTGCTTTTAAATTATAAAAAAGCAAAGGATTGGTATTTGTTATCAGCACAACTAGGTGATGTGAATGGGCAAATTAGTTTGGGCTGGTTGTATCAGTATGGGAAAGGGGTTGATTATGATGAAAAAGAAGCGGTTGCTTGGTATTTAAATGCGGCTAAACAAGGTAGTGCTAAAGGGCAATATAATTTAGCTGCTTTATATCAGTTTTCAACCCGAGGGAATAAGGATATTGCTGAGGCGCTACAATGGTATTTAACAGCAGCAAATCAAGGTGATGCTGATGCTTACTTGCGGTTAACTGAGCTTTACCAGTATGGGGGGGACGTCCCTAAAGATCTGGTGAAAGCGTATCAATGGGCTTTTATTGCCTCTAAAAAAGAGGGTTTTTCAGGTGAAAAGGCGCACAGTTTAATCAAAGAGCCGTTGACCGAGGCGATGATGAATGAGGGCCGGTATCTAGCTGGGCTATGGCTTGAAAGCCATTAAAATGAATGTTTAAGTGCACGTCCTCTTTGCTAAAAGAGGACGTGGTTTTATCTTATGCTTGCTTTTGTATAACGGGGTGTTGTTAGTTTATATTTCGCGTATCCAGTAAATAGTCGAGCCATTTATTAGAGAGCTTTTCTTGCACCGAGTTTTGTCGTAACCGTGCGTCAAGGTGGTCGAAATCAACCCGGTCCAGATCTTGATCTTGGTTATTACAAGAATAGACAAAATATTCTTCACCGGTTTTGGGGTCGGTATGTCGGCACATGCATTGTGCACAAATACCTTTCATCATACATTGCATGGGTGAGTTGATAGAGGCAACGGCTTCATGCGTTTTCAAATAGGGCTTGAGCATTCCGCCACGTGCTTCTTTAACAGCAGCCATCATTCGGTGTGAGCCGATAACGATTAAGTGTTTAACATCATGCAGTTTAAGTGTGGTTTCACCTAGGTCCCCTTTGCCATAAGCTTCCATGGCTTTGAGGATATTGCCGACAAAGCTAAAATCTTGCGGGCGCGTTGTTGGAAAGGCATGAACATCATTGCCAGAATCAACCGACCAGACAATAACATCGGAGGCCTCTTCAATATCTTCAACTTTAAATTGGTCTTGGTTATTCTTATAGCCGGCAAAGTAGATGACTTTGTTGCCAGCAGCACGCATCGCTTTGCCGATAGAAAAGAGCACCGCATTGCCAAGACCGCCGCCAATCAGAGCAATGGTTTTATTGGTGGGAATTTCTGTGGGTGCACCGGTCACGCCCATTACAACGAGTTCATCGCCAATTTCCCAGAGGGCGCATTGTCTTGAAGAGGTTCCCATTTCAAGTGCGATGAGTGAGATAAGTCCTTTGTCTTTATCAACCCAGGCGCCAGTAAGAGCGATTCCCTCGGTTGAGAGTGTTGTGCCTTGAACAATTTCGGCATTGGCTTCAAAACTTTGCACGCGATAAAACTGCCCCGGATAAAACTTCTCTGCCTGCATCGGTGCACGGACAATAATTTCGATTATAGTCGGAGTTAAACGGTTAATTTGGACGATTTTCGCGATTAAACGGTCGTCCATGTTTTTTTGAAGCGCGAACAACTGCTTGTCGCGTTGCGTTTGCGTTGACGGATCCAACTGACTTAATTGGTCTCTAAAAAGTTTTGTAATGTAGGGGTAGCCATCTTTAGCACTTGCCATTGCCTTAACAACGTTGCCAGCGTAGACAGGATGGTTGTCACCAAAGAATGAGATATGCTTGCCATTTTCTTGATAGGAGGTAAAAGGTGCCGGTTTACCAATTTTTGGATTCCAGGCATCATCAGTGGCTGTTAATTTAGGTTGGCTGCTATGAATCCATTCAGGTTCATGGCGTTGGAAAAATTTACCATCCATAACAAAGCTGTCAGGATGTTCATCTTGGTAAATGGTATTGGGTGATGTGCCGGCCGCTACATAAAGATTTTTTAATGGGATTTCAATTTCTTCATGGGTAGAAGCCCAACGCCCTTCCGTTTGTTGGAGTTTGTCAAAACGCATTGCTTTAAGATGACCATTTTCATCTTGAATAGCTTCAATAGGACTAAGGCCCTCAACCCAAGATATGCCTTCTTCAAAGGCTTTAATAATTTCTTCATGATTTTGACGATAAGCCGGTGCGTCACGTAAGCCTTTACGATAGAACATGGTTACGCCGCCCCAAGCATTGAGTAGTGGCTGGAAGTTAGGCTCTTCATTATTTTGTTTAGCACGTACGCGTTCGGCAACAATGGCGCGGCCGTGTTCTATGAACTCTTCTAAAATAATGCGTTCTTCGTTATCGTAACGAGACTGGATATCTTCTTCGCCGTAAATTGAGACTAAGGTTTCGTAGCGGTGCAGAATTTTCTCAACTTGAATCGGGTAATAGGCAAGCAATTCCGTTGCAGTATCTGTTCCTGTTAAACCGCCGCCAATAACGCCGGCAGGTAATCGGACTTGCATATTGGCAAGCGAAGAGGCTTTGGCCGCTCCTGTTAATTGTAGGCTCATCAAAAAGTCAGAGGCTTTGCGAATGCCGCGAATCAGGTTGTTTTTTATGCCAATAACGGTTGGTTTTCCAGCGCCACTTGCCATAGCGATGTGATCAAAGCCCATATCCCAAGCATCTTCAATGGTTAAGGTACCACCGAAACGTACGCCGCCGTAGCACTTAAACGCTTGACGCCGAGCTAGCGTCAGGTAGATAACTTTAAGAAAATTCTTATCCCAGCGAACGGTAATGCCGTATTCAGCGACCCCCCCAAAGCCAAGCATAATGCGTTCGTCCAAAGCTTCGTAAAGGTCATTGAAATCACGAATGGGTTCAGGAAGTTTTTCAGCAGACCCGACATAGCGTTCGGGTAACGGTTCAATTTTAAGGGCGTCGATACCGGCGACACCAAAGCCTTCATTAAGTAGGTAATGCGCTAAGGTATAACCGGCAGGACCCATGCCAGCCACCAGAACGTTTAGACCGTTATAAGGTAGTGCATGGGGGCGTTTTACATTTAAAGGATTCCAGCGCGTTAAGAAACTGTATATTTCAAAACCGTAAGGCATAAATAGTACATCGGTCAGTACGTTAGTTTCGGCTTGAGGAATATCAACAGGTTCGGTTTTTTGGTAGATACAGCCTTTCATGCAATCGTTACAAATACGATGACCGGTCCCTGGGCACATAGGGTTGTCGATGATGATAAGTGCCAGTGCGCCGATGTTGTCACCTTGACGCTTAACCAGTAGCATCTCTGATATTTTTTCTTCCAGTGGGCAGCCGGTTAATGGAATGTCAAGAGGATTGCTACGGAATCCCGTTTCTTTCTTTAGGCGCATTCCTTTTGAGCATGAATCAGTATCATGATCGTGGCAGTATTTGCATTGGTTTATTTCATACAGGATATGGCGTTGGTCATAACGCTTGTCTGTTAGGGCAAAACCATCGCGTCGTCTACGGTTCTCTACTGGACCGGTTAAAACTTCATAGCCGGCAGCAGAATGACTTTCGGTAGGAACTAGATTATTAAAGTCTGTTCGTGATGGGCTTTTAAAGGCAAGCCATTGCGTTATTGTTTGTTGTAGTTCCGGGTCTTTAGGGGCGATGAAAATCCAGCGCTGAAAAATGTCTAATAGTGATTGAACAAAGGCCTGAGATTCTTGCTTGGCGAGAGCGTCTGTAAACAATGTTTTGGCACTAGCGTCTTGCGATAATGTTTGGCGCCACTGCGCTAGGATTCCGTCAATAGTGGGTTGTTCAGGTGATCGTTCGCCAGCGGCTAAGCGTTCAAAATGTTTTTCGAGCCGGTTCAGTGTTGTGGCAGACCAGGCAAGTTTATATTCAGCGTCTGCTTGAGTGGCGTTGACGGGAAAGAGTAAATCAGTAAACAGGCTGACTTGCTGCTTGATGGTCGCAATATTCCAGTCATCGGTTTTTTCACGGCGGAATTTCTTATTTGCCGCCTTAATGATCTGGTTCTTGAGTGCAAAAACAGTGTTTATTTCATCCTGAATAGCTTTTATTTGCGCTTCTCTTTCTTGTTCTACGTTAAAAAGTTGCGCAATAAATTTACCAACAATCGGCGCTGTTTGTACTAAAACTTCGGAGATAGCTTCCGGTGACATACCATCGCCCTGAGATTGGCGATAGGCAGTATATTGGGCAGATAATTTATTGTCATGTTTTTCAAGATGGTGGTCAAAATGACCGAGTAAATCGTTTAAACGATTTGCATCGTAGAGATCAGCATAAGAAAAGCCATTTATTCCGAGTTTTAAAGCGTTCATGGTACCTTTTTGTCAAAAAATTTATATACCTATAATGATAGCAAAAACAGAACAACCGGTTAAGGTAGAAGCGCAATTAAAACCATATTTTGTATTGTGCTGGCATAGGTGTTTTAAATATTATTTTATAAGAGGGGTCTTGTGGGGTCGTAATCATTTGCCAACAAATGAAGAACTAATAGGGGTAAAGTGTATCGACTTATAAAAAAAGGTGAAACGGTTGAATAGAGTGGAGGGTGTCATGGTGCGTTTTGCCTCGGGTTTGCTATGTTTCTGTTGGCGATTGATATTGGTCGTAAGGTAGCACATGGGATGATGTTGTGAAAGTAATGATGACAGTGTTGTATTAATAAATATTATGTGGATATTTATACGCGTTCAGTGGTTTATGCTCTAGGCCAATTGAGCGGCGTTACATAAATGATAAGAAAGGCTTTAGCGGTTCTTGTTATGGTGCTTGTTTGGATACATTCGGCTATGGCGGCTACGGTGAAATATGATCTAACGATTACTAATAAAGTAGTCCGTTTAGCCGGTGAAGACGTTGTTGCAATGGCTGTAAATAACAGCATTCACGCGGCTACGTTATTTTTTAAAAAAGGTGATTGGGCAAAAATCACTGTGACTAATAAATTAGCGGTGGATACCTCGGTACATTGGCACGGTATTTTATTGCCTAATCGTCAAGACGGTGTGCCTTATGTGAACCAGTTGCCGATTAAACCCAATGAGTCGCATTTGTTTGAGTTTTAAATTAACCAAACAGGAACCTATTGGTATCATTCACACACTGGCTTACAAGAACAATGCGGTGTTTATCGAGGCATTGTTATCGAACAGGCGAACAATGTAAAAGCAGACAAGGCCGAGGCGATCGTCCAAATCCGATCGGACTAATGTAAATCATCAAGAAGTGTTGCATACCCTCAAGAGTGGGAACGATTTCTACAGTACGCAGAAAGGGACGAATCAAAATTTATTAGGGGCTATTAAAAATAAGGGGCTGGGTTTCTTTTTACAACAAAGTTTACAGCGGATGCCGGGAATGGATATTTCTGATGTGGCATACGATGTTTTTTTAGCTAATGGAAGAAATGAAATAGTGGTTCCGGCGAAGCCGGGAGATAAAGTGTAAATTACAGTTTATTAATGCAGCGGCAGCGAGTTATTTTAGTTTACGCTATGCGGGTGGACCGATGCAGATTGTCGCGGCGGATGGAATGTTAGTGAAGCCGATTTCAGTTAATTATTTTTTAATGGCAGTTGCAGAGACCTATGATGTGATTGTGACAGTGCCTAGTACTGGGTTGTTTGAATTAAGAGCATCGACTCAAGATGGAACAGGGTTTTCGTCGATTTGGCTAGGAAGCGGTAACCAGAGAATTCCGGCGCCGGCTATGGCAGCCCCTTATTTTTATAAAATGACGATGACGGAAAAAAATGGCTCGTCATCGTGGTCATATGTCAATGGGACACGGGTCTTCGAGTCAGGCATCACAAACGCCCTATCATAAACCACAAGCCATTGATTCAACGCAATTACCTGCACAGCACCGTGTTCGAGAAATTGAGCTTAATTTAACAGGTGATATAGAGCGTTATATTTGGTCGATTAACAATCTGATATTATCAGCAGACAATGCGATAAAGATAAAGCGTGGCGAAATAATTCGTTTTATTTTGAAAAATAAAACGATGATGCACCACCCGATGCATTTACACGGTCATTTTTTTTACATGCTTAATGGTCAAGGCCCATACTCACCACTTAAACATACGGTTGACGTGCCGCCTATGGGCCAGCGAGTTATTGAGTTCTATGCGAACGAACAATATGATTGGTTTTTTTATTGTCATATTCTCTATCATGCTAAATCAGGGATGGCTCGGATTATTAGTTATGAAGATGAGATTAGGACGGATCTTTTAGAAAATAGACATAAGTTATATTTGGAAAAGAACTTTTTTAATGCGAGTAGTTCTTTTTTTTCGCAGATGAATGACGGTCTTTTAGTGTTAAGAGACAGTAAAAAAAATGACCGTGTAAATGCATCG
>JYMV01028781.1_pt1 | contig 50635 bp, 43 predicted proteins | sample 338911 | NCBI WGS metagenome assembly JYMV01 (sample SAMN03354496, study PRJNA234377) | hydrothermal vent metagenome | biome: Deep sea; feature: Hydrothermal plumes at the Eastern Lau Spreading Center, Western Pacific Ocean; material: Seawater | place: Tonga | collected 2009 | depth 2000 m m | reverse complement strand
GTCATTTGTTTCTGCATAATGGTTGAGACCGGCTTAAACACCACTTGAAAATAAATGTCTCTACCATTTGAAATACCAGCCTGAACACCGCCTGAATAATTGGACTTGGTGGTAATGTTTCCATCCTCGGAGACAAAGGCATCGTTGAATTCTGAGCCCTTCATGCCCAAGCCTGCAAATGCCCAACCGCAGTCAAAGCCTTTGGCCGCATTGATGCTCAGCATTGCCTTACCTAAATCCGCGTGGAGCTTATCAAATACTGGCTCTCCCAATCCAACTGGCAACCCTTGAATAATACCAGTAACTACGCCGCCAATCGTATCACCCTCCTTGCGTACCTCCTCAATTCGAGCAATCATTTGTTCAGCCAGTTCTGGATCAGGGCAACGGACAATATTGTCATCGATGGTGCCCAGGTCCATATCCTCGTGGCACTTATCAAGTTTTATTAATCCTACTTGCGATACGTAAGAGTCGATACGAATTCCTTCTTTATCCAAAATCTGTTGAGCGACGGCACCGCCAACAACCCTGCATGCTGTTTCACGGGCAGAATACCGGCCACCACCCCGGTAATCCCGCACCCCATACTTCTCCTGGTAGGTGAAGTCGCCGTGATTGGGGCGGTACACATCTTTAATATGATCGTAGTCCTTAGATTTATGGTCCTCATTCGGAATTTGAAATCCAATGGGAGTGCCAGTGGTAACTCCTTCGAAAATTCCCGAAAGGAATGCCACTTCATCTTCCTCCTTACGCTGGGTAACAATTTTTGATTGTCCGGGTTTTCTACGTTGCATCTCATGCTGAACAGCTTGCAGGTCAAGGCTTAGCCCCGCAGGACAGCCGTCAATTACACCGCCTATAGACTCCGCATGGGACTCCCCGTAAGTCGTTAATTGAAATATTTTACCGATTGAATTTCCAGCCATAACCCTCAGATTACCAGAGATTGCGAATTTAGTTAAAATTGTGTTCGTATATTCGTTCCTCTGATGTAAACGTATTGAAGATCCTGATAAAAAATATTAAGGAGCTCGTTCAGGTTGACGATGGCACACGTATCAAAGTTGCAGGGAAGGATATGGCTCAACTTCCAACTCTTAAAGATGCGTGGCTCTCCGTTGAAGACGGTAAAATTTCAGATTACGGCAGCATGTCGGACTGGAACGGTGTTGAGGACTGGACAGGCCTGGAGGTGATTGATGCAACGGATAAGTTGGTGCTTCCATCCTGGTGCGATTCCCATACACACCTGATTTTTGCCGGAAGTCGTGAAGCGGAATTCGTTGACAGAATCAAAGGTTTGAGCTATGAGGAGATCGCAGCACGAGGGGGAGGTATCCTTAATTCCGCTAAGAAACTCCAGGATACTTCTGAAGAAGAGCTCATCGAACAAACCCAGGTACGCCTCGATGAAATTGCCTCCATGGGTACTGGTGCCGTCGAAATCAAAAGTGGATATGGCCTGTCCACTGATGCGGAACTCAAGATATTGCGTGTAGCCAAGAAGTTAAAAGAATCGAGTGACCTAACCATTAAATCTACCTTCCTTGGTGCTCATGCCATTCCTGCTGAATACAAAGACAATCGGGATGGCTATCTGGATCTGATTGTTGAGGAGATGCTCCCAATAATAAAAGAAGAAGGTTTGGCTGAGTATATTGATGTATTCTGCGAAACCAATTACTTCACCGTAGCGGAAATGGAGAGGGTAATGGAGGCAGGAACAGCTCACGGACTAAAACCCAAGGTGCATGTCAACCAATTCACGTCCATAGGAGGAATTGAAGCAGCTGTTAGGCACAAGGCCCTTTCCGTTGACCACTTGGAGATAATGGAAGACAAGGACATTGAAGCCATCGTAGGATCGGAAACCATGCCGACAATGCTTCCCTCGTGCTCCTTCTTCCTGAGTATTCCTTTCGGGCCTGCAAGGAGCTTAATCGAAAGAGGATTGCCGGTAGCGCTGGCTACTGATTACAACCCGGGCTCAACTCCATCAGGAAATATTCCGTTTGTACTGTCTTTGGCGTGTATTAAAATGAGAATGACGCCGGAAGAGGCCATCAATGCAGTAACTTTAAACTCTGCCTACGCGATGGACCTGAGTGAAACGCATGGTTCTATCGCAAAGGGAAAAGTCGCAAACCTCTTTATTACCAAGGAAGTGCCCTCGTATGCTTATATCCCGTATTCATTTGGGAGTAATTTAGTGGATACCGTGATATTGAAGGGAGAAATCAAGTCTACCAATGGCAAAGTATAGTATCGCTGTATTAGTCCGGTTACAGACAGCATCTGGTTCTGTTAACTTGCAAAAGATACATTATTTGCTTCTGTCACCTATATTTGTCGGAGAACTGAACTATTGATTGTTAATTTTGCCCTTCTTGAGAACCAGGCCCTGTGGCCAGGTAATTTATGAGAAGTTGCCTTAATCTGGCCGTCATCATCAGGAGGATCACGAAGACATTGTTAGATTTAACTTACATACAATGAGCCAACTTATTGAATGCGTACCAAACATTAGTGAAGGGCGTGATCCGGAAAAGATCAAACAAGTCACTGATGTAATTGACGCTTATGAAGGTGTCAAGCTTCTAGACGTGGATCCAGGTAGGGCGACCAACAGAACGGTGATCACATTTGTCGGAGAACCTGAGAAAGTAATTGATGCTGCGTTTCTGCTCATTAAGAAGGCAGCGGAGGTTATCGACATGTCCAAACAAACAGGTGAGCATCCCCGAATGGGAGCAACTGATGTGTGTCCCCTGGTTCCCATTTCCAATATCTCGATGGATGAGCTGGTTCCCTATGCGCATAAGTTAGGAGAGAGAATTGGAAAAGAATTGGGCATTCCAGGGTACTTTTATGAGCTTGCTGCTAAGTTCCCAGAGCGTTCTAATCTTGCCGTATGCAGATCAGGTGAGTATGAAGGTCTCGACAAACTCTCCGACCCAAAATGGAAACCAGATTTTGGTCCCGCTAAATTCAACGCCTCGGTAAAAAAGAGCGGTGCTACGGCCGTGGGAGTTCGCGACTTTCTCGTTGCCTATAATGTCAACCTAAACACCACTTCTACCAGAAGAGCCAACTCCATCGCATTTGATATTCGGGAAGCGGGAAGAGTAAAACGAGAGGGGAATCCCATCACCGGCAAAATTGTGAACGACAAAGATGGCAATCCAGTAAGGATACCGGGCAAGCTGAAGGCCGTAAAAGGCATAGGGTGGTATATTGAAGAATATGGTATTGCCCAGATCTCCTATAACCTGACGAATATTAGCGTTACACCTGTTCATGTTGCTTTTGATGAAACATGTAAGAGTGCAAATTCAAAGGGAATTCGCGTTACCGGTTCAGAGCTTGTTGGCTTGATCCCTCGACAGGCAATGCTGGATGCAGCTGATTACTTTCTGACCAAACAGCAGCGCTCACTGGGCATCTCAGAAGCCGAGAAGATCAAAATTGCGGTGAAGTCTTTGGGACTAGATGATCTGTCACCTTTCAACCCTCAGGAGAAGATAATCGAATACATGCTGGGAGAATCTGGTGAAAATAGACTAATAGATATGAACCTAACAGAATTTGCCAACGAGACCGCTTCAGAATCCCCTGCACCTGGAGGAGGATCTATAGCGGCTTATATCGGGGCTCTTGGGGTTTCGTTGGGTACAATGGTCGCCAATCTATCTTCTCACAAGAGAGAGTGGGACGACAAATGGGAAGAATATTCAGAGTGGGCGGTTAAAGGCCAGGAATATCAAGCAGCTCTTATGAAGTTCGTTGACAAGGACACTCAAGCTTTTAACAAGATTATGGAGGCCTATGGGCTGCCCAAAAACAGCGATGAGGACAAGGCGGCAAGGAAAGAGGCTATTCAAAGTGCTACGAAACATGCCATAGAAGTACCACTCGCGGTAATGCAAACGGCAAATGCCTCAATGGAGGTTATGAAAGCCATGGCTGATTCTGGACTCTCCGCTTCCGTATCAGATGCAGGTGTGGGTGCTCTCTGCGCCAGATCGGCGGTCATTGGTGCCTACCTAAATGTGAAGATCAACACAGGAGCCCTGGAGGACAAAACATATGTTGAAGAAGTTCTAGCCAAGGCGGATGCAATACGCAAAGAGGCAGAAAAGACAGAAGCAGGCATATTAAATATAGTAGAGGAAAAACTCTCCTAATCGTTCCCTCACCTGGTGTTAACAGACAACTAATTCAGAGCTATTACGTTTTATATATAAGGGGGAAACCTCCTCATATCACACCATGACACCACCAGTACCAAATATAGAGAAATTCAAAAGGGTATACTACTTCTTCCCTTTTCAGCTCTTCCTTGCCCTGATAAAGAAGAACATCTTACTCTTGCTCTTCTGGGCCATATTGGCGGGTATTATCACCAAGCAAATTGGTGTAAAGTACGGTATCCCTTATCTCTTCTTAAGTCCTGAATACGACGGCCAGGTCGGCTTTTTATCGTTCTTCTTCATCGGGCTTTGTCTGGGGGCGTGGATAATGACTTTCAACATTGCCAGCTATGTAACGAATGGCTCCCGATTTCCCTTCATTGCTACCTTGAATCGTCCGTTTTTGAAATACAGTATAAACAACCTGATAGTACCAGTTGCCTTCTTAATCTCGTACACCAGACTGATCATTAGATTTCAAGCCTACGAAGAACTTCAATCCAGTAAGGCAATTGCCATTGACCTACTTGGGTTCTACGCAGGGCTTTCACTTTTCTTGCTCTTTGCCTACGTCTACTTCTTCTCTACCAATAAGAATGTGTTCCAGTTATTTGGATTTAAGCGGTCCACTGAGTCCCAGGAGACCATTGCCAAGTTAAATGAGCAAGAGAGAAAAAACAAGGAGCGGATATTATTTAGGATGCTGATACCGTCATTGAAATGGGCAAGGGAGTGGAAGGTACTCACGTATATAGCCTCACCTTGGAGAATAAGTTTGAGCCGACAATCAGATCACTATGGAAAGGAGATGATTGTAAGGGTATTTAATCAGAATCAGAACAATGCAGCGTGGTTTCAGCTGCTATTATTCGGGATTCTGCTCATTGTTGGCTTCTTTCAAGATTTACCCGCTTTCCAGATACCAGCAGGTGGATCCATCATTCTACTTTTCACTATTATACTGATGATTCTTACGGTACTGCAGACCTGGTTGAGGGGGTGGTTTACAGCTGTAGCCCTAGGCCTTGCAATATTATTTAACTACAGCGCAAAATTGGATATGTTCGATTTTAAGAACAAAGCATATGGGCTTAATTATGAGATTGACAAAACGAAGTACACAAATGCCGTAGTAAATGAGCAAGGCTCTAATATTGACCTTTATGTAGAGGATATTGCAAAAGGCAAGGAAGTGCTCGAAGCCTGGAAGGCAAAGAACATGGGAGCTAATGGTCAATTACCCAAGCTTGTGATTATATGTGCAAGTGGAGGAGGACTTAAGTCTTCTGTTTGGACCTATCATTTAATGAGGACTGCCGATGAAATAACGGATGGAGAGTTCTTTAAGCGAACACACCTCCTTACAGGCTCTTCCGGTGGAACGATTGGAATGAGCTACTATAGAGAGCTATATCTAAGAAATTTGGAAGACAAGCCATCGCCACCGGCCTCTCAGGCGATAGAGAATATTTCTAAGGATTTACTGAACCCTATTGCTGCTAGCTTCACTCTCAGTGATATGTTCATGAAGCTGAGAACCGTTAAGGTGGATGGATACACCTACACAAAAGACCGTGGCTATGCATTTGAAGCACAACTGAATAAAAATACGAATTGGGTAATGGACAAGAGCTTAAAAGACTATGCTGAGCCCGAAATAAGTGCCAAAATCCCCACGCTGATCCTCTCACCGACCATTGTCAATGACGGGAGAAGGCTGATCATCTCTTCCCAGCCAGTGTCTTATCTGGTGCACAATACGTCATCCGTTCTCATCAATAATCAACCATCAATTGAGGAAGTTGAATACAGCCGGCTGTTTTGGCGACAAGATGCAGACAATCTCAAATTCACAAGTGCGCTTAGGATGAATGCCACATTTCCATTTATTATGCCTCTTGTGACATTGCCCAGTGAGCCGGCTATAGAAATAATTGATGCTGGAGCCCGAGACAATTACGGCATGAAAACCGCCATGAAATTCATTTTTAGCTTTAGAAACTGGCTCAAGGAGAATACCTCAGGAATTGTAATTGTTCAGATAAGAGAGCGGTCTAAAGAACCAAAAATAAAAGGTTCAAAGGAGCGCACTATACTCGCCAACATCAGTAAGCCCGTAGGCAGCTTTTATGAAAACCTCTTCAATGTACAGGATTTCACCAATGATCAGCTGATACAATATACCAGCAAGTGGTATGAAGGCAAGATAGACGTTATCGATTTTCAACTCGAGATTGAGAAAGGCGGAAGAATTTCCCTCAGCTGGCACCTGACCAATAAGGAAAAACGGCAAATTGTTGAGGCAATGGAACTGCCAGACAATCGAATTGCCATGCGAAGACTCACTGAGTTGGTAGTCAATTGATCTGATTAATGTAGTACACAAAATGCACATTTGCAAAATGTGTAACCTTAATTGTTAACTTCAAACAAACCATAGTATATCTCTGAGAAACTTAATATTCGAGTACGCCCTTCAGCTCCTCTATAAACCGACTTTGAGGAAGAAAGGCCTCTTCCAGGTTAGCAGAGAAAGGTATCGGGGTGTCGAGACTTGCGCAGCGCTTAACAGGCGCATCCAGGAACTCAAAGCAATGCTCGGAGATAAATGCTGAGAGCTCCCCTCCTATTCCTCCTACCAGGGTGTCTTCGTGAAGAATAAGTGCTCGCCCTGTTTTCTTTACTGACGACAGTATAGCTGACTCATCGAAAGGCATGAGTGTTCTAAGGTCAATGAGATCGGCTGATATTTCTGGATGTTGGTCCAATAATTCAATGGACCAGTGCACACCGATCCCGTAGGTAATGATCGTTACACTACTGCCTTCCCTAACCAGGCGCGCCTTTCCAATCTCTGTCGTATAATAGTCTTCATGCACATCCTCGCTGACGCTGCGGTACAGTGCCTTCTGTTCAAAGAACATAACAGGGTTGGGATCTTCAATTGAAGCTGCAAGCAGTCCTTTTGCATCTCCTGGAAAAGCTGGATACACCACTTTCAACCCGGGCGTGTGAAAAAACCAAGCTTCGTTAGACTGGGAATGAAACGGCCCTGCATTTACTCCTGCTCCTGTTGGCATCCGTATCACAACATCGGCATTTTGGCCCCAACGCCAATGTACTTTTGCCAGGTTATTGATAATCTGATTGAACCCACAGGTGACAAAATCTGCAAACTGCATTTCCATCACGGCTTTATACCCCTGTATTGACAGCCCCAGAGCAGCACCGACGATGGCAGACTCGCAAAGTGGCGTATTCCTGATACGTTCTATTCCAAATTCCTCTACAAAGCCCTCTGTAACCTTAAAAACACCGCCGTACTTGGCTATGTCCTGGCCCATGACAATGAGATTGTCGTATTTCTGTAGTGATTGCTTCAAGCCCTGACTAATAGCATCAACCAACCTGAGCTCTTGTTTATTATCTCCTGCCGGTTCGATCACTGCTTGTTTGTAAGGGAAGAACAAGTCAGCATACTCACGGTCAATATCTGAATCAGCCAGCTCCTCTGCGAATGCAATTGCCAGGGCCTTGCCAATCTTATCTGCAATCTCCTTTTTAATCTTATCACATCCTTTTTCATCGAGTAGCCCTTCTTTTACAATGAATTTCTCGTAATTCTCAACCGGGTCCTTTTTCCCCCATTGATCAAACAATTCCTGTGGGATGTACCTGGTTCCAGAAGCCTCCTCATGCCCCCGCATCCTAAAAGTCATACACTCAAGGATCACCGGCTTGGGCTTCTTGCGCATTGACATTGCTATTTTCTCTACGGCATCATAAACGGCAATTACGTTGTTGCCATCAACCCGTACCGCATCCATACCATAGCCAACCCCTTTATCAATGAATTTCTTGAAGACAAACTGTTCTTGTGAAGGAGTGGACAGACCGTATCCATTGTTCTCTATGACAAAGATTATTGGAAGGTTCCAGACAGCTGCCACGTTTAATGCTTCGTGAAACTCACCCTGGCTAGCGCCCCCATCACCGGTAACAACAAGTGCGATGCGCTTGGATTTTTTCAATCTTTCTCCCAATGCAATACCATCAGCCAGACCCATCTGCGCTCCCAGGTGAGAGATCATTCCAACAATGTGCAACTCGGTTGTTCCGAAATGAAATGACCGGTCGCGCCCCTTGGTATAACCACTCATCTTCCCCTGAAATTGAGCGAATAAACGCTCAAGAGGAACCTTTCGTGCTGTGAACATACCCAGGTTGCGATGCATTGGCAATACGAACTCATCATGTTCCAGTGCCAATGTTGCGCCGATAGATATGGCTTCCTGTCCAATTCCAGAGAACCACTTGGATATCTTACCCTGTCTTAGGAGCAGGAGCATCTTCTCCTCGATCATTCGAGGAAGGAGTAGTTCCTTGTATAAATGAATTAGAAAATCGTCGGTGTGTTTACCACGATCGTACTTCAGGCTCATGCTTATTCAACTTCCTCTGCAGCGTCTTCTTCAACCATGAGAGAATCGACAATCTGTTCGGAAGCCGAAGAATCAAGCTCAATCTCATCAAGAGCTTCATCCGCCATCTTCAAGATATCATCCATTGCTTCTTCAGCATCCACCTCTATTTGTTCTTCTGTTTGCCTGGCTTCCTCTTCTGATGGACCGCAGGCGTTGAACATCAATCCAATTACTAAAAGTGAAGGTATATACTTTTTCATTTGTGTTGGGTTTTGGTAAATTGAGAGTAAAAGTAGATTTTTAAAATCAGAAACTAACAGATATTCACTCCGCTTTTTTGCGGTCTTTCTCCATAAAGTAGACTGCCGGCATAAAGGCTTTCGCATTGTCACCAATCCTCCTTATGCTCACACTCTTTATCTCATCTCCCTCCTCAATAGAGTTGACCACATCCAAGCCTTCAACGACGTAACCGAAAACGGCGTGCTTGTGATCCAGCGATTCAATGGCCCGATGCGTAATGAAAAATTGGCTTCCATTTGTGTGCTTTCCAGAATTGGCCATTGAAACGGTACCTGGTCTGTCATGTACGAGTTTCATGCTAAACTCATCCTTAAATTTGTAGCCGGGGTTCCCCATCCCATTGCCTTCCGGACAACCTCCCTGGATAATACCATCTGGTACAACTCGATGAAAATTGAGACCATCGTAATATGGCTCACCCGCTTTTTTATGCTTGTTAGCAATAGTTCCCTCCGCCAAGCCAACAAAATTGGCCACAGTTTTGGGCACACGCTCATATTCCAACTTGATTAGAATTTTACCCTTAGATGTAACAATCTCGGCATACAGGCCATCACCTAACTCCGCTTTTGTGTTCAGGACAGCGCCAAAAAACAGCAACAGAATGGCGCAGAATGATATAAATACTTTCATTTCTATTATTTAGGATGGTACTTTCTCACAGCTTCTCTAAAGATCGTCTCCTTATCTAAGGTCATGGTCTTCGTTTGCTTGTTCACGAACATTTCCATTTGATCGGTATAGTGCGGGCTGTCGGGTTTGTTCGAAGCCCCATAGCAGTTAATCGTCTCAATTTCTATTCCGTCCTTACTATAACGAACAAGTTCTATATAAGAATCTCCAGCACGAGCCTTCATAATTCCGTTCTCATAAAATTCGGTATGAAGAGCCGCCAGGATATCTGGTGCTCCACCGACTGGAAGTGACACGTCCCCTCTGATATGACGCTGAATATTGCCCAGCGGAACGTGCACTGTCTTAAAATACTTTAGCAGATGTTTTTGGGCAAATCTCACAGCCGCAACCACCTCTTCTTCTGTCAGGGTAGTTACACCGGGCAGTTTGCCGGCTTCTACCAATTCATTGACCATAAACTCGATACAGAGAATGACAATACTGGCTGCCTCGGAATTGATATCTGTTACCCTATCCCAATTATTTAACATATTGACTTCCTCTGCAATGCCTGGATATTTTCCAGCATCCAGGGACAATAATTTTTCAATGCCCAGCATAAAGTTATTGTGTGCTGGTTTGGCGAAGCTGAGATCATACTTTAAGGCCTTGAATTCCTCCCAGCTGAGTTTGTCATATGCTGCAATCAGCGCATGGTAACGCAGGCTGCGATTGTTGTCATCCGTTAAGAAACCCATGGTCTCATCGTAATCCTCAGGAGACAGGTTATCCTCGGGAGCTGTGCAATTGAAGGGTGTATTGTTGGTGTTGACAAGATATCCTGATGGTGGATTCAACACCTGTGGAAGATCTTTACGAGGATGGAACTTCGCTTCCCACAATGTAGCAGAAGTATCGCCTGGCAATACTTGCTTCCAGTCATATGCAGGATTTCTATAGGGAAACAAACCATTGCAGAGATAGTAGATATTGTCTTCCTTATCTGCATACACTATATTTATACCTGGGAGAGCCTGCATGTCAAGCGCTGCTGTAAATTCATCCAGACTGCTTGCCTTATTCATCCTATACCATTGCTCTGCTGAACGTATGTCCATATTAGAGGGAAATCTTACAGAATACATCCCGGTCTTCGTTTTGATAGTTGTGCCATACTTGCTCCAATAAAATGTACGCTTTATTGGGATTTTTAGGAACCCAAACATCTTCACCTTCAACTTGAGCTTTCTAACTTCCAACTCTTCCCACTTTCCATCAAATTTGTACTTCAACTTGTCCTTTTTATGCATAGTGAGCTTGTACACGTCATCCATATCCGGATAGTTCAGCGTATGCCCCCAGCCCAGGTTTTCATTGGCTCCGACCAACATACTCACTCCTCCAGGAAAATTAGCTCCAAGAATATTCCACCCTTCTTCACTACAAAGATGGGCCTCATACCATGCAAAGGGGCCTTCCAGAGGCTGGTGAGAATTTATGGCCAGGTAGGTCTTGCCATCCTTTGTTTTTGTGCTGGATACCGCCATACCGTTAGAACCAACGCCAACATTCATTTCATGCCTGGTAATATGGCCCCGAAATATCCTTCCAAGATCGAAATGTACATGAGTCATAAAAGCCAGTGAAAAGGTATAGGCTTTAACTACATCCTTTGGTGAAATGGGGAAGACTTTCTTCAACAGTAGTTCATTGGGATGAGCAGCTGCGTATGCGTTTACACCTTGACAATAACCGTCAAGAACCGTTTTAAATTTATCTGAAAAGCTGGTATCATAACTCGCTTCTACCAGGCCATTTACATTCATTAGATGGCCAAACACATCCATGATCGCACCTGTCTTCCCTTTGTACTCCGCGGTCCTACCACGTACAGGTAAAATATTCTCCTGCATATCGTGAAAATTATCTTCGGCAGATGCCCATCCTAATCCGTAGGCTACCTGCTCATCCTTCGGGGCAAAAATGTGAGGAACTCCCCACTTGTCACGGATGATGGTGATATCATCCGGATTAATCTGTGCACGAACACAATGCAGTGCGCACAGATAGATGAGACCGATCAATAATAATTTTGGTGAATGAGCCATTTGTCATTTGCAGAACCCAGAGATGAACCAACATTTATCCGGAATATTGTATGCTGCGAAATTATTAATCTTTTACGGGTAAAAACTCCTTATATTTAAAATTTCAATCCGGATTAATATTGAAATGTGAGGCGAGTACCCCATATAATCACACTGCTAGTTGTTTGCTTTCTCTGTTCGGTCAACATTGAAGCTCTGGCAAAGGTTCGATCTCACGAGGAAAAAATTGACTCCCTTGAGAAAATTTTGGAGTCGGAGACTGAAAACAATTTACGTCCTGATTATATCCTAAAAATACTCAACGAGTTGTGTTGGGAATTGCGCGGTACAGATACGGAAAAAGCATTGCGATATGGAAAAAATGGGCTGACCATGGCCCGGGAGTATCTTAAAAACTCCACAGAGCAATCTGAAGTTTTAATGTACAAAAAGGCTATCGCCATCAGTCTGAACTATATCGGGGTGGTTTATGACTTTAAAAACGACTACGAGAAAGCACTTCAATACTACTTGCAAGCACTTGAAAAAAATGAGGAGCTAGGAGAAAAACAACAAATAGCCGCATCGCTTAACAACATTGGCATCATATATTACTATCTGGAGGATTACATGCAAACGCTGAAGTATTATAAGCGTGCGCTGTCTATAAGAGAGGAGTTGGATGATAAAGAAGGGGTTGCTGGAAGTTTAAATAATATTGCGCTGGTTTACATCAATCAGGTCCGCAAAACAGGAGATATCAGCACCCTGGATGACGCCATTAAAAACCTGCAAAAATCACTGACCATTAAGGAAAAGTTAGGGGATGACCAGGGAGTGGCCGGGTGCTATGGCAACATTGGAAATGTATACAAATACAGAGCTGAGTACTCGAACAAATCAGGAGACTTTGCCGCAGCTATTGACTACCATTTCCGTGCGTTGCAAATTTTCAAAGCACTGGGAGATCAAAAAGGGTTGGCCATTACGCTGCTGGATATTGCGGATATTCATAAAATGCAGAAGAGTTACCGGCAATGTATCAAATACGTGGACAGGAGTATTAAAGCAGCGAAGCAGGTGAATGCCAAAGTTGAACTAAAAACTGCCTACAGACTTCTATCAGAAGTTTATGAGCTCAGTGGAGACTATAAGAATGCCCTAAAGTATCACCTAGATTTCACAAAGCTCAAAGACAGTCTTTTCAGCCATGAAAGCACGCAGAAAATTATGAAGCTAGAATCTGATTATCAGCACAGGCAGCAAGAAGAACAAAACGCGATACTTGCCAAGGAAAATGAAGTGCTGGCTTCAAGGGCTAAGACAGATTCCATCCTGAAGAATTCACTAATCATCATGGTATTACTGCTTCTGGTAGTAACTGCACTTGTCTATACCCGATACAAAGAAAAAAAGGAGCGAAATCTTGAGATCGAGAAGCTCTCAATGGTGGCAAGCAAGACGGACAATTATGTAATCATAACTGATAAATATGATCGAATAGAATGGGTCAATGAAGGATTTTCTCGGATTACCGGGTACACCGTCTCTGAGGTCATGGATAAACGTCCCGACGTCTTACTAAGAGGTGCTCTAACAGATCCTAAAACTGAAACATCAATAGAAACAAAAAAGCGGAAATGCGGACCTTTTACCGAGGAAATTCTCAACTATACAAAGAGCGGAAATCCGATTTGGCTTTCAATGAATGTGAACCCTGTGCTCAACGATCAAGGTGAAATAGATAAATATATTACAATTGGAAATGACATAACAAAGAAAAAGAAAGCTGACGATGAGATCAAGAAACTTTCTCTGATTGCAAGTAAAACCGACAACTTCGTGGTCCTGACGGACCGAGATGATGTTGTTGAATGGGTGAATGAGGGTTTCACCCGATTGCTTGGCTATTCTGAGGCCAGTATCAAAGGTAAGAGGTTGCGAGACGTATTGACTGGCAAAAAAACTGATCAGGAGACACTCATTCGAATTCAAGTTCAGAAGCAGAATAAGGTTTCGTTTAGAGAAGAGTTGGTCAACTACAAAAAAGACGGAACGGAGCTGTGGCTATCTTATAATATCACACCTATCTTTGATGATCATGGTGAAATTGACAAGTTCATTAATATAGGCTCTGACGTAACAGAATCTAAGAAGACGGAGGGTCAGCTAAAATCTGTAGCATCAAAGCTTAAGCTAATCAACGCTGTAGATAAGACTATTTTGAGCGCTGACTCATTTACCGAGATTATTCAGTTCACGATCAACAAGCTTTACAGGGAGCTTGATATTGCCAGAGCGAGTATGGTGCTCTTTGATTTTGAAAATGAAACCTTCACTCCATTCTCGGTCGCTGCCAACACGAACAGTTTCCTAAAAGAGGGAGTTGGATTACCACTTTCGGATTTTCACGGGGTGGTCCATCTCAGAAAATTCAAGAATTATGTTGTTCAGGATATCAAAACAAAGGAGGAGTTGTCAGGATCAGATAAAGAATTAATCAAAGAAGGCGTTAACTCTTATCTTCTTTGCCCACTCATTGCTAAGAATGAGCTCTTGGGTTCAATCAATATTTGTTGTGATGAAACGAATTACGTTACCGCCGAACTCATTGCTCTCGTTGAAGAGATTGCAAAGGGAGTCGCCATCGCCTTATATCAGAGGAGTCTGCAAGAAGAGATTGAAAAGAGAAACGCAGACTTAAAGGACAAGAATGACGATATCACTTATAGTATAAAATACGCCAGGAAGATACAGGAAGCCATTTTCCCGTCAGATGAACAGGTCCATGATTTAGTGGATAACTGCTTTGTGTACTTTAAGCCCAAGGAAATTGTAAGTGGAGATTTTATCTGGACCCACAAACAAAAAGATAAGTTCATCATCGCCGTTGCTGATTGCACCGGTCATGGTGTACCTGGGGCGTTTATGAGCATCATAGGAAATAATCACTTGAATGCGGTCGTTAAAGAACAGAGAATTTACAACCCAGCGAAAATTTTAAACTTAATGAACCTGGGACTTAACGAAACTTTGAAGTCAGGGGAAGATGATGCTGCCGGTATTAGGGATGGGATCGACATATCACTCTGCATGATAGATACCAAGGCGAAAAAGATGCAGTTTGCCGGGGCGAACAACCCAGTTTATATTGTAAGAAAGAAAGAGCTTATAGAATTGAAAGGTGACAGATATCATTCTGGTACATTTTTAGTTGATAGTCAGAGCGATTTCACCCTGAACAAGTTTGACCTGAAGAAAGGCGATGACATTTATCTCTTTTCTGATGGATTTGCAGATCAGTTTGGAGGAACTGAACTAAAAAAATACAAGTACCACAGGTTTAAAAAGACAATATTAGAGATGCATGGGCAATCAATGCTGGAGCAGCGAGACACTCTTAAAAAAGACCTGAGAGCATGGAGAAATCCATCTGGCAAGAACAATGATTGGACAGAACAAACAGATGACATCTGCGTCGTTGGAATTAGAGTTTAGGAAGGATACGAACATAGCTTCGTGAATTCATTTCCAATAGTTATCCCCAAACTATTGAGATAAACAGTAAGATTGAGGCCTATTTGGGTAATTGGATTACTCGTTATTGGTGAAAAGACGAAAATATAGTTAGTCTGGATTCATGAAGAATATATTGAGGTACATAGGCTGCTCACTGCTGTTTCTCATAATTGTAGGGTTTCTCAATCCAGCCGATAAAGACCTGTCCAAAGACGTATTATATCCACCCTACCTGTCTGGCCCGTCTCCGTGGGCTGATTCTGTCTTTCAAACGCTTTCGCCAGATGAACGTATTGCCCAGCTTTTCATGGTTGCTGCTTATTCCAATAAAGAGCAGGGCCACGTGGATGCCATCGCCCAGCTGGTTGAAAAGCATAAAATCGGCGGTCTGATCTTTTTCCAGGGTGGCCCGATACGGCAGGCAAGACTTACCAATCTTTACCAGTCTAAAGCCAAGGTGCCTCTTATGATTGCCATGGATGCTGAATGGGGGCTGGCAATGCGCCTGGACAGCACGGTTAAGTTCCCATACCAGATGACTTTGGGGGCTATACAGGACAATCAGCTAATTTATGAGATGGGAAAACGCATCGCCCTGCATAGCAAAAGGCTTGGGGTACAAATCAATTTTGCCCCAGTAGTCGACATCAATAATAACCCAAAGAACCCGGTTATCAATTACCGTTCGTTTGGGGAGAATAGGGACAATGTATCAGAAAAAGGGATTGCTTACATGAAAGGTATGCAAGACCAGCATGTGTTGGCAAATGCAAAACACTTTCCAGGACATGGTGATACCGATACAGATTCTCATCTGGAACTTCCCCTGATTGGTCACAGTGTGAGAAGGCTTGACAGCCTGGAACTCTATCCTTTCAAGAAGTTGATTAACCAGGGACTGGGCAGCATTATGGTTGCTCATCTTTATATTCCGAGCTTTGACAGTACCAAAAACCTGGCCTCTACTCTCTCCCGGCCAATCGTAACAGATTTACTTCAAGATAGCTTAAAATTTAGGGGGCTAATCTTCACAGATGCACTGAATATGAAAGGTGTCAGTAAGTACTATGAACCAGGCGTAGTAGATGTAAAGGCGGTCCTTGCTGGAAATGACATATTGCTGTTTTCTGAGAACGTGCCAAAAGCTATGGAAGAGATCAAAAAAGCGATAAAGAACAAGGAGGTTTCACAACAAGAAATCAATCGACGCTGCATGAAGGTACTGCGTGCAAAAGAATGGTTTGGTCTTAATGATAATCATCTGGTTATAGACAGCAACCTGGTCCAGGACTTAAACACTAATGCGGATGATTTGTTGAAGAGGAACCTCATTGAAGCATCCCTTACCCTGCTTAAAAATAAAGGCGATCTTATCCCTATTCACAACCTCGATTCCCTGCGCATAGCGACTCTCTCCATAGGCCGTCATGCACCCAATATTAATGCGTTTCAAAAAATGCTGGAGAACTACGCATCGATGAAGCATTTCACCGTTGGAAGCCAGCCCACAGGAAACGAGTATGCCTTCTTAAAGAAGAGCCTGGAAAGATATGACCTCGTATTGCTCAGTGTTCATAGCAACACTTATAGCCCCGCAAGAAACTATGGTGTGTCTGACCAAGCCCTGCGCCTGATCAACCTTATAAATAAAGGACCGGCGAAGGTGATACTCACCTCTTTTACGAGTCCCTACGCATTGACCAGCATTGCCAATCTGGAATCTCTGGATGGCCTCCTTCTTTCTTATAACAACAATAATATCGCCCAGGAGCTCTCAGCCCAATTGCTCTTTGGAGGTGTAGCTGCCAGAGGCAGGTTGCCAGTTACGGTGTCTTCAAAACAAAAGGAAGGTGCTGGAATCGACACCCAAGCGATGAGAATCAAATACACGATCCCTGAGGATGCCGGAATTAACCGCCATATGCTCGATACGATTGACTCAATAGCGATGAACGCTATTAAGGAGAAGGCTACACCGGGCTGCCAGGTATTTGTGTTGAAGGAGAACAAGGTTATCTACTGGAAATCCTTCGGATACCACACCTATGATAAGAAGCGGGCAGTGCAAAACAGTGACCTCTATGACCTGGCTTCAATCACTAAGATTGTCGCCACTACGCCCAGCGTCATGAAATTATCAGATGAAGAGAAGCTGAATATCGACAGTACGCTGGGAAAGTATCTATCTGGCAATATTGACACATCAAACAAAGACACCTTGGTTATTCGGGCTATAATGTCACACTACGCCCAGCTTAAATCCTGGATTCCATTTTGGATGGAAACCGTTGACAACGTGAGCTGGTCAAGAAAAAAGCAGAAGTTCAATACTGCCGGATCCAGGTACAAAGAAGGCTATTATAATACAACAGGCACAGAACGTCATTCGCTGAAGGTAACGGACAATCTTTATCTGGATAAGAACTTTTCAGACTCCATAATGAACATGATCATTGCCTCTCCCTTGAATGAGAAAAAAGAATACCTATACAGTGATATGGGGTACTACTTCCTCAAGCAAATCATTGAAAGCCTCACCGGCTCGAGTTTAGATAAGTACACCATGGATACGTTCTTCAAGCCGCTTGGATTAAAAACCATGGGATACAGACCCAAAACCCGCTTTGGACTTGACCGTATCGTCCCTACTGAAGATGACTACTACTTTCGCAAGCAATTGGTGCACGGAGATGTTCACGATCCTGGAGCTGCAATGCTGGGTGGTGTAGGTGGACATGCAGGGGTATTCTCCAACGCTCATGATCTGGGTATTTTCATGGCGATGCTGCTCAATGATGGTAAATACGGTGGGCAATCCTATATTGAAGATTCAACTTTACTGGAATTCACCACCTGTCATTATTGTGATCAGAACAGGCGTGCAGTTGGATTCGACAAGCCACAAATGGACTACGACAAAGATGGCCCGACCTGTCAATGTATTTCAGAGGAGAGTTTTGGACATACGGGATTTACTGGCACTATCGCCTGGGCAGACCCAAAGGAAAAGATCGTTTACGTTTTCCTGTCGAACAGGGTTAATCCTGATAGCGAAAACAAAAAACTGGTGAAGATGAATGTGCGCACGGATATTATGCAAGCTATCTATGATGCTATAGAGGAGGGACAAGAGAAAGAGGGCAAGGGAAAAGGATCGGAATGGAATCTAATGAGATAATAAACCCTACATTCAATGATGCCCACCAAAAGCATACAGGTGTTACATGTTGGTGTTGAAATACCGCCATGAGATCTATTCCATTCGTATATTCGCACAACCCAATAATTATCGGGTTGTAATTCGCAGGCATGAATATTGGGATCGTTTGTTATCCAACGTTTGGAGGTAGTGGTGTTGTAGCCACGGGGCTAGGCAGTGCCCTGGCAAGAAAAGGACACCAGGTTCATTTCATCACTTATAGCATACCATTCAAGCTGGACCTGGAGGAGGATAATATTCACTACCACGAGGTAGAGATTTCTAACTATGACCTCTTTGAGTATCCACCTTACGAGCTTTCTTTAACCAATAAGATCGTTGACATAGCCCACTCCGAGAACCTGGACTTACTGCACGTTCATTATGCAATTCCTCACGCTTCTTCCGCTTACGCAGCACGGCAAATCCTTGCAGCTAAGAATAAAGACCTTCCTTTCATTACCACGTTGCACGGAACGGACATAACATTGGTTGGTAAAGACCCATCGCTCAATGAGGTCATCACCTTTGCTATGAACCAATCAGATATTCTAACCACCGTTTCGGAAAGTTTGAAGAAGGATACGCTTGAACATTTCAAAATTATAGATGAGATAAATGTAATCCCCAACTTCGTCCGTACTAAGGAATATTGCCAGGTGAGAGACATGGAGCTGAGACGAACTTATGCGGAGGATGATGAGAAGGTCCTTTTGCATATTTCCAACTTCCGGCCTGTCAAGAAGGTTGAGGATATTGTGCGCGTCTTTGCAAAAGTGAAAGAATCTGTAAAATCCAAGCTGATACTTGTCGGGGATGGCCCTGACGGAATGCTCATTGATGATCTATGTGAAGAACTCAACCTCTGCGATGATATAAAAAGAATGGGTAAGCTGACGGAGACAGAAACGATCCTCTCCATAGCAGACTTATTTTTACTCACATCAGAGACTGAGAGTTTTGGCCTGGTAGCACTTGAAGCAATGGCTTCAGGTGTTCCGGTGATTTCAACGAACACTGGTGGCATTCCAGAGGTGAATGTTCATGGAAAGACAGGATACTTAAGTAATGTAGGCGATGTAGCCGACATGGCTAAGAATGCAATAGAACTACTGGAAGACGAGGGAAAATATGTACAATTTCGTAAAAATGCGCTTAGCCACGCCAAGGAATTTGACATCGAGAACATTCTGCCTCTCTATGAGGAACTGTACGAACGCTTGATCTAGTTATTACCCCACAGGTCCTCTGAAAATACTGTTAATCTCTATTGATCAGGAAGGGTCAAAAAGTACAGCGTAACAATAAACAGGATAACAATTACCAAAAATCCAATTTTGAATTTCTTAAAGTCCTCGATTTCCCTCGCATCCCCAATTTGCTTTAGAATATGGGTGCAATTGATATCTAACTTCGCAAATGCAGTTTCACCTTTTACTATATAATCAAAAGCCCCGTGCTTCTTGGTATCATTAGCCACCTGAATACTATCGTCACCCGTTAGTATTACCACATACGCATTACTGTTGTCGGCTTTTATCTCTTGTAATGTTTGCAGTCCATTCATTGCCGACTCATCCTCTGGTGCAAGGTGATAATCGAGCACCACCAGCTCAGGCTTGTGTTTTAAATTCGCCACACAATCTTCTCCAGAAGTGTAACAATGAATATTTGCCTTCTTGTTTTTATTCTGTAAATGTGTTTCCACGCCTGCCAGGAACACTTCTTCATCATCTACTACAAAAATCGTATTGAAGTGTATGATATTTTTACGAGCCATAGTTTAGCGGTTTGATGGTTAGTTTTAGTTAAAGATATAATGATTATGCACAAAACGTAAAATTACATTTAATAACTCATTCAGATTTTATTGTTGATAATTCACTTTGGAGTTCTATTAAGACTTCATTCCAAATGCTATTCGCACTGGCTACCAAACTGGTAATTAACTCAATATTACCCTCTTTGGCATTTTTTTCAATTTCTTGAACCACTTCCTTTAAGTTCCTGGCACCGACAAAATCTATGGATGCCTTGAACTTATGTGCTAAAGCTGCTAGAGCACCCCAGTTCTGCTGACCTAAATGTTCATTAATATCATTCATATAAGTTGGAGACTTCTCCATAAACATTGACATCATCTTAACTTTAAATACATCATTCCCATCATAGAACGTCTCCATGAACTCGATATCAATATGCTTATAGCTCATACAAAATCAATTATAATTACGCGTTGTCTAATCAATGGAAAGCAAAATACAAATTTTACTGTACAACTCCTTTTCTTGAATTGGTTTGGTCAGATAGTCATTCATCCCTGCTTTTAAACAATTTTTCCTGTCCTGTACGCTGGCATTGGCAGTTATGCCCAAAATAGGAATGTTTCTCTTTATAGACGGCAGTTTCTTTCGAATATACCTTGTTGCCTGAAAACCATCCATATTGGGCATTTGGACGTCCATTAAGATGATGTCATAATTGTTATTAGTCACTTTATCAATTGCAATTTCACCATCCTCCGCACAATCTATTTTAACACCCCATTTTTCCTTGAACAGTTCTTGAATATAGAACTGGTTCATTTCGTTATCCTCCACCAATAGAAACTTGATCTCCTTGAGAGAGGCAATCGCTTCAGTCTTGCTTACATATCTTTCGTATGTGGTATTATCTTTCTTGAAACTAAGCGTGAAAATGAAGCTAGTTCCCTTGTTTTCTTCACTCTCTACTCTTATGTTACCTCCCTGTAACTGCACTAAGCTTTTAACAATCGCTAATCCCAACCCGGTACCTCCATACTTTCGCTCGGTACTGCTCTGTGCTTGTTGAAAACTATTAAAAATGAGTGATAAATTCTTTTTCGCAATTCCTATTCCGGTGTCGGTAACCGAGAACTCTGCTTCAATTGCACTCTTGCTCTGTTTCAAAACTTTAGCGTATATAGTTATAGAACCGCTATCTGTAAACTTGGCTGCGTTGCCTACTAAGTTTAAAAATATTTGCTTTAACCTAAGGGGATCACCAATAATATTGTTACTGAATTCACCATCAATTTCAGCTTTGAGATCAATTGATTTAGCTATAGCATCTGGTTTTATGATATCAATCACATCATAGATTAATCCATAAGCCGAAAAGGAGATCTTCTCAAATTCTATCTTCGATGACTTTATCTTTGATATATCCAGGATGTCACCTATGATTGAGACTAAAATGCCTGATGACGTAGTGATGGTATTTACATAATTGTATTGACTTTGGTTTAGTTTTGTCTTGTATAACATTTCTGCCATTCCAGAAATTGCATTCAACGGCGTTCGTATCTCGTGACTCATGTTAGCCAAAAACCGCTCTTCAGATTGTTTGGCTTTTTCCGCAGTTTTCTTGGCCTTTTGTAGGTCCGAAGCGAATTTAACCCGCTCAGTGATATCCGTTTCAACAATAATAAAATAGTTAAATTCATTTCTTTTGTTGAATACGGGTGTCACTGAAGTTTGGACCCAATATTTTTCTCCACTTTTTTTGTAATTCACAATTTCATAGTTGAAGGTCCTCCTGGTTCGCTTACACTCCTCAAGGCGCGCCTGGTCACTCTTTTTCAAAGCACTGCCTTTTCTCAAAATTTCCCCCCGGGTGCCTTTCACTTCCTTGAGGATATAACCATTCATTCGGCCGAATCCTTCATTCACCCAATCAATTCTACCCTCTTTATCAGTAATTATCACGGCGTTACTGGTCTTGCTTGCAACCAGTGACAGTTTACTTAATTCCGCCCGGTGATCTTGTCGTTCAATGGCATATAGCAGTGCACGAACAAGGATATTACTGTTTATATCCTTTTTTATAAGATAATCTTGCGCCCCGGCTTTTACTGTCTGCAAAGCCAACTTGATGTCATCATGTGATGTAAGTAAGACAATCGGAGCATTCGAAATATATCTGCGAATTCTATTGAATGTACTGAGGCCCTTTGAGTCAGGTAAATTTGGTTCCAGTAGAACTAAATCAAATACTTTTTTGCCAAGTTGTTCAACACCTTCCGAAAATTGTCGGACATGATGTATTTTGAAGGTGCTCCCTTTAGATCTTTTCAACATCCTGATGATTGACTTCGCAAAAGACAGATCATCTTCCAGATATAGAATATTGAATGTTCTTTTCATAAAGTACTCTTCAGATTAAAGCAGAAAATTAAACATAAACTCCCTCTTAACAATTTATCTTGACTCCAATGTCTGTGAAATCCTGAAATACTGTGACCAAGAAACAGCCAACGCGAAATCAATAACCATAATTAATTACTGGCGTAAATCTACGGATGAATTGAAGAATGTACCAACAAAGAAGTTCAAAAAAGGCAAACAAAGTCCACTTGATAAGTGGAGTATATGTTACATGGGGATATTGCCGCATAACGGAGGCAATGTCATTCAGTTTACTAACTAGCGATGAGCTTAACACTTTTCAAAGAGTAGTTTCTGTAACTCGGAACAGCCGTTCGGTGAGTTCATTCACCCCTTAACCTCATATCCTTCTCCCCTTAATATCTCCTTCACCTTATCACAATGATCACCCTGAATGATGGCAATACCATCTTTTGCACTCCCTCCAACGCCGCACTTCTTCTTTAACAATGATGCCAGGTTTTTCAAATCTAGTTCGGTTCCAACAAACCGCTCAACCAGCGTCACCTTCTTGCCGGCTCGGTGCTTCTTTTCAAAGTGGACGTAAAGGGTTTGGTCGTTAGGAGGCAGTGTCGCCTGTTCCTTGTCACCGTCATATTCGTAGTTGAAATTGGTGTTGGTGGAGTATACTATGTTCTTCTTTTTCCTGGACATTCTAATGTTTCAATTACTTCGGTACCACTACATTTAATGAAAGAGGTTCAATCTCCACCTCAATATTCTTATTCAGCGATATAAAGTCCCCGTCGATTTGTGCGTAGGACAAATCTTTGTAAACCTGGATTGATTTGCCCCTAATTACTTCAAGGTAACCACTCTTGTCTATTGATCTGTTAAAGAAACGATACAGCATCATTGGCAATTTCCAGTTCGGAAACTTAGTAACAATGCATACATCAAACAAGCCATCGTCCAAAAGTGCATGTGGGGCTATGGTAGCGTTGTTTCCATATTGGGTGGCATTGGCAAAAGTGATCAACCACGACTCCCTGGTCACTTCCTTGCCGTCTACCACTAATCGATACTCATGCATTTCATAAGACCAGTACTCCTGCCAAATGGCTTTGATATAGGACCATAACCCTCTCTTCTCCAGTTTATCGAACTTGTCCGACATATACGCATCGAACCCGATACCGGCATTAGACAAAAAAGGAGTCCATTCTCCATCGTTACCGGGGCTTTGTGATCGAATCTTCCCGGTATCTACTGTTCTCACTTTGCCCCCATTGATCACATCAAGTGCCCCCTGCAACTTCATTGGAATTCCAAGGTCACGGGAAAAGCCATTGCCAGAACCGGTAGGGATAATTGCCATGGTCTTGTCACTGCCAATCATTACGGACCCAATTTCACTCACCGTACCATCTCCACCAACTGCGGTAATTACATCAAATCCATTTGCCATGGCATCTCTGGCCAGCTCCATGCCGTGACCTTTGTGCCTGGTATGCATAATGTCAAAGTCGTACTTCTGCATATCCAGATGTTTCTCAAGAAAACGTCTATTGATATTTTGAGATTTCCTGGAACCAGAAATAGGGTTGGCAATGAAACAAATCTTCTTTTTTACCATCTGCATTAACCGGAACTTAAAAGCGTATTAAAACTCCATGTTAGACCTTCCCTCAAATGCAAATACTGGAACATTATGGAAAGATGTTTTTGCTGGCGTTTCTCGATATTCCGATATGCCGATATGTTTATCATGCAAAACGACACCATGTACTTGATGCACACACTCACATCATTTATTTGGCAGTTAGCTGATTATTAATAAGCCGCCCATTATAAGACTGAATAATTCCCTTTAACAGCTTCTCCATGGCCATGGCAACTTCAGGTAGTTTCTCAGTCAAATCACCAGATAGTTGCTTATCCATTTCATAATTATACAGTCCGACAGTCTCCTTTCCGTTGAACTGCAACACATAGGTTCCCTGTATTAATTGGTGCAATCCATTCAAGTAATTCACGGCGAACCCTGCCTTCTCCTCATTGAATACAGAATTACCAAAAGCGATGCAATCAGAACCATAGCCTAAGTAATCAAGCACAGACGGGAGAATATCAGTATGCTGTGTAACCCGCATACTTACACCTTTCAGTTTACTCGAAGGATGATAGAATAGCAGTGGAACGGAATACATACCCACCCTGTTCAAATAATATGCATCTTCTGCCTGGGCGGAATGATCAGCCGTTATCACAAACAAAGTATTGTCAAACCACTCCGAATGTGCAGCTGTTTGAAAGAATTTTCCCAACGCGTAATCAGCGTACTGAATACTTTGGTGAATTGGGAGGGGGCCTCCTTCAAAAACTAGATCATAGCGGTTCGGAACAACATACGGGTTGTGAGAAGAAATAGATACGAAACAGGAGGCAAATGGCTCTTGATGTTGATCCAGCCCGGTTTTGAAGTACTGAAAAAACTCTTCGTCATAAATCCCCCATTTCCCATCAAAGTCTTCCTCGTTATTATACTCCGTCCTGCCATAGTACTTCGCATACCCAGATACAATTGCAAAGGCCTCAAAGCCCATTGTTCCATTGGTACCTCCGTGGTAGAATGACGAGGCGTAGCCTTCATCATGCAAGTATCCTGAGATACTTTTTATTTTATTTCCAGCAAATACAGATGTGATATAGGGCTCATTCATAAGTGTAGGCAGTCCCGTTGTAATCGCTGGCACACCCTCAATCGACTTCCTGCCATTCGCAAAACACCTCAAGAACGCCATTCCGTTATGAGCCAAAGAATCCATGTGTGGTGTGTAAGAGTCCGTTCGATTGCCAAAAACTGCAGAATACTCAGATGAAAAACTCTCCATAACAAGCACAACCACATTCAAAGGCTTAACAGTATCAGCCCGTGGCGAGAATCTCTGTAATGGAGAATAGGTAGATTGCAGTGCATCGGTATTATAATAATCTACCTCCTCAATCTCATCCTTGCCCAAAGTTGTAAGCACTGCAAATGGAGTATTGAGCACCAATGGAATGTTCTGTGGCGATGTGTTCAGTCCAGCATTGATGATGCCAATGGGTTTGAGCTGAACCCCTCCTCTACCTGACAAAATGCACAGGACCAGAATACCGAATAACCACGCAATTTGCATTTTAATGCCGCTTTCATCTTCTGTATCCTGAGGAGGATATCCTATTCGATCATACCTATTGCTACTATACCAAACCAAACCAATCCAAACCAGCACCAGGTACCAGAAATCTGTTAAGAACTGAGGCAGTAGCCTGATAAAGTCTCCACCGAGAAACATGAGATCCAAAGCATCCCCTGTTGCACGTTTGAAAGTATATTGGAAATACATGATATCAGCCAGGTTCATAAACAGTATGAGCAATACCCACACATTGAACCACCCTTTAAGGAACTTCTGATAACCACTTACTGATCTCACCCTAAGCGGTATTATGTGCATAATGATGAAAGGAAGGAACAAGTAAGTGGTTGCGGAGAGGTCAAACCTGATACCGTGGACAAAGATGAATGCACCCTCACCTATTGAACCTATGTTAAAATAGGAATGGTTAATAAGCAAAAACAACAGCCTGCAAATGGTGAACAGGATGAGAATTATTCCTAATCGTTTGAATAAAAGAGGAATATGCATTGGGATATGAACAAACGGATGGGTTATTTGGTAAATGTATAAAAATTGAATTTCATACCTTTGAATCGCAAGCTAACCATATAGAATATCGCATGAAAACCATCAGCTTTCTGCTGCTCTTATTGCTTATCAATTCACCCGACACCAAAGAGTATAGCTCTGTAACGGAGGTGTACACCATAACGATTCCAGAAACCTGGAAAGTGGAGGTGGAACACAAGAAAACCGAGATTTACTTTAAGGATGACGATTATGTTGGGCAATTTGAGATTTCGGTACGCCCTTTTCTGGTAAAGACCAATGCTAAGGCTGAGTATTATGGGCTTAAAGATGTTTACGAGGATGCAAGTTTATCTCGGATCAATGGCGTACAAGTTATTACTTGCACCCTTATTGATGCCGGAAACAAAGAATACAACTGGGTATTCTACCACGATAAATATGAAATATGGTGCCAGTACAGTGCAGTTGCCAATTCAGATCATGAAGACGAAGTAAAGGAGGTGGAGGCGGCAATTAACGCTATGAAGTTTTTTGAGATCGACTAAATCTAGTTTAATTTCTTTTCCACGTTGAAGATGAAACTTCGTTACCTAACTTATATCGAAAACTATAGTGCCGGGGCACCAGCAATGAAATTGGTATTCAATACCCTGGTGGCAGGGGCCATTTTTCCGATGCATTCCTTTTTTTAAAATCGCTTGAAGGGCAGATTGATCAATTAATCCAAAATACTTGTACAATATACAAGTTGGCAGCCAGCGAAAAAAGATGACAGAAAGGAAAATCCATAAACTGTTAACATACTGCATTGCGACAGTTTGGATAGCAAACGGACTTTTCTGTAAAGTATTAAACCTTGTCCCCCGACACCAAGAAATCGTAGCAAACATTTTAGGACATGAGCATGCACGATTACTAACACTCTTAATTGGGCTTACAGAAATCGGAATGGCAATCTGGATATTAAGCGGCATTTGGATGAGACTTAGTGCTGCAACACAAATTCTTGTTATTATAACAATGAATACTTTAGAGTTCGTCCTTGTGCCTGATTTATTATTATGGGGGAAAACAAACGCAATTTTCGCTTTTCTATTCATCGTTGTGACCTATTACAACGAATATCACCTGAACAAAAAGCCCGTTCAATAGACAGTATATGCCTTCCTTTTTAAAAAACCATCCCTTTGGCGTTGAAGCCTTCTTTGAAAGCTCGACAGTATTGGCCTTTGCAGTGCCCAAAGAAGAATTAGAGCCTTTGATACCGGAAAGCTTGGCACTTGACCTGTTTGAAGCCAAATGGGCCTTTGTTGCAGTAGCAATGGTAGAGACCTCCGGTCTCAGGCCAAAAGGTTTCCCGAAAATTTTTGGGAGGGATTTTTTCTTAATTGGCTATAGAATATTTGTCAAATACAGAACGTCAGCAGGAAAGAGGTTGAGAGGTCTCTACATTATCAGGTCGGAAACAGATAAGCGATCAATGGGGTTCTTCGGCAATTTGTTTACCCACTATAACTACAATCAAACCGATATAAATATTGAGAAAAAAGAAGGACATAAAATAATCACCTCCGAAAAATCAAATTTTGTTCTTGACATTCAGGAGAACCAAGAAAATATCTCATTGCCAAAAGACTCTCCTTTCCCCTCATGGAAGGAAGCACGAAGATATGCTGGGCCATTACCTTTTACGTTTACCTACAATGAAAGAAAAAGAGAAATGCTCATCATTGAAGGGGTGAGGAGCAATTGGGAGCCCAAACCCTTAAAAGTAAACCGCTATAGAAGTGAATATATAGAATCATTAGCCTTAAAAGACATAGTTTTAGCGAATGCGTTTGTGGTAAACCAAATCCCGTATTACTGGAAAAAAGGAAAAACAGACCCATGGAAAAAAGAAGAAAATTTCAAGGGGTACTAAACATTTTGAGCTTTAACCGCCACTTTTATGTGTTTGGTCTTTTGACTTTAGCGGTAATGTTTGCCAGCCGTTTGCTTATTGAATGGCCGGGTTTCCTTTTTTGCCTGGTCTTAGCAATGGTGCTGTATGGTTTAATAATGCCGCTGGCTGTATCTGCATATGTTTATGACTTTTCCGGCTATTATAAGTTCCATTGGCTGGAAAATGTCATTAGGAATGATGAAGAAATAGAACAAATCGTGAGCGTTAACGCAGGCTTCGATGAAATGAGTTTCATTATTAAAAACAAGTTCCCCAAAGCCAATTTAAGGGTATTTGATTTTTATGATGCTAAGCGGCATACTGAGCCTGCCATCAAACGGGCCCGCAAAGTAAGCCTGACATATCCCAATACGGAACAAATAGCAACTGATGAAATCCCTTTAAAAGACAATACTGCAGATATTGTTTTTCTTCTGTCAGCAATACACGAAATAAGGTCGCATGAAGAGAAAATACAATTTCTAAGGGAATGCCACAGGGTGTGTAAACCAGATGGAAAAGTAATTATTGTGGAACACCTGCGAGACTTTGCAAATTTTCTGGCTTTTTCGGTGGGATTTACCCACTTTTTCTCTCGCTCTACCTGGAAAGATGTCTTTACGCAGGCTGGATTTTCTTCTTTGTGTGAAACCAAATTCACGCCATTTATGTCTATCTTTAACTGTAGTCCTTAATTCTTCTTATATAATGGAACTGCATTTTAAAATAATAGGGGTATTACTTGTTGGATTAGCTTTAATTCATGTCGTTTTCCCGAAATATTTTAGTTGGAAGCAAGAGTTAGGTCCATTGAGTATAATGAATCGACAAATGATGTACGTTCATTCATTCTTTATTGCGTTTGTGGTTCTCCTCATGGGACTTTTATGCCTAACATCTTCAAACGACCTTATTGAAACTCCCTTTGGAAGGAGAGTTTCATTGGGGCTTGGAATTTTCTGGGCTGTCAGACTGTTCGTTCAATTCTTTGGATATTCTCCAAAGATTTGGAAAGGGAAGACTTTTGAAACGGCAGTGCACATATTATTTTCGATTTTTTGGATCTATTTCAGCACGGTGTTTTTCTTGACTTATTTTTCACACGGACATTAAAGCAAAAAAATCGCCAGCCGCCAACATAAGCTATAGGCAATAGCGTTTGACTCGGTAATATGAACATTCAACACATAACCAGCTTTGGGCTTCAATAGATAGTGACGAAGTTTAAACCGCCACTGCCCATAGCCAGACCATTGGGTAAAAAGAGTAATGTTCTTGTTGTGTACACCTGCATTTGGTCTGGGATAAAAACACGATAAATTATGGACAAAGAAGCAATTTTCGCAAAGGTCAGGACACTGGTTGAGAAGTATAATAAGGATATGGATGTCAGGTCTGATACTCCTACCAACTACGGCCTCTACGGTAAAAAAACAGTCGAAGCCTTCAACAAAGAAGTGGATGGAATGTACTTTGCCTCAGCTGTGATCAATAAAAACTTTATAGGTTTCTATTTCTTTCCCATCTATACGCACCCTCAGGAATTTACGCAACTTCCAGCAGAACTGAGTAAATGCTTAAAAGGCAAATCATGTTTTCATATCAAAGTCGGGGATGAACTGCTCATGTCACAAATAGATGCCATCCTTGATCAGGGCTATAAGCTTTATAAAAAGCATGAGTGGATCTAATTGACTTGCTGCCTTTACTTTCTTTCTCATATGCAGAATATTATTATCACAACATTTTGATGTGGTTCAAAGCGAGGCAGATTTCGAAATCCAGGCCGATAATTTAACCAACGTATTTAATACGCTGCTAATTAAAGGAGGAGAAAGAATGTAGCGCAAGAACATAATCGTTTTGCATTGATTTTGGTCAATGGTTAGCGCTATATTTTTTACTTTTATGTCCGTTTTCTTTCCAACCTCATAAATCCGTGAAAATGAAGAAATTTCTTACTGCTGTACCCCTGGTTTTAGCGAGCTTAGTGTCGATGGGCCTTAACCCTTCAAGAGAATATGAGATGACGCCAAAAGATGTTGACTTAACCTATGAAGATGTGACTATTCCAACTGAAGATGGCGCACAGCTTAAAGGGTGGTACTATCCAGCCGTAACTTCAAGAGCTTCGTCAAAGATTATCATTATTTCAGATGATGGAGATGGGAATATGGCTGACCAAATTGAAATTGCAAGTAAGTTTTTGACACTTGGATTTCATGTATTGAGCTATGACTATCGGGGCTATGGTGAGAGCAGTGATTTTGATGTTAAGAAGAAGTTTTTCATCCATACGCAATTTGAAAAAGATCTGAAGGCTGCGCTAAAATTTGTGCGGACAACGTACACTACTGTACCAAAGATCAGTTTCTATGGACAGGGAATTGGTGCTGGCCTTTCAATTTGTGTCGGAGCCAATGACCAAAAAATTCGACACATCATTGCAGACTCGCCCTATACCTACTTTGATGAAACCTCAAAGATGATGGCATCAGCTGGGGAGGATAAGGTGTTCCCGATGGCCTATGACAAGATTGCCATGGAGCCTAAGTATTGCCTGGAATCACAAACTGACATGGACAAGTGCAAGGCCAAACTACTCTATATCTATGGTAGCAAAGACCCTGTATTTAATGGAAAATTGATGAAGACTTTGGAGAAAATGAGGCCGGCAAGAACGACCATACATACCGTCAAAACCGCCACAAGAGCTAACACATTCTCATCAGATAAAGAGGCCTATTACGAAGCTTTAAAGAGTTTTGTCGAGTAAGGCATTCATCTGCTCATCTATCTATGTAACTACCATCATGCATAATATTAAACATCTACTCTCTGTCATGATGCTTTTTCTTGTTGGAAGCGCAACATCACAAACCTGGCTAAATGATCAGGGCAGAACAGACCTGGACCCCGTTCTTAAACCTTTTTACCACGGAGTGGCATCTGGAGATCCGCTTGCAACACAAGTCATTATCTGGACCCGGGTAACGCCGGACTCAGCTGTTACTACTGTGAATGTTGACTGGAGAGTAGCCATGGATACCAACATGACCAACATTGTCACGTCAGGCTCAACCACTACTTCAGATACAGTGGATTTTACGGTGAAGGTTGATGTCACAGGTCTTTCTGCTGATACCTGGTACTATTACGAGTTCAGCGCGCTGGGAAGCAACTCTTTAATTGGCAGGATGAAGACGTCTCCTACCGGAGATAATTCACATGTTCGTTTTGCTGTGGTATCATGTTCCAGCTACGAGCATGGTTATTTCAATGCCTATGCTAGAATATCAGCTCGAAATGATGTGGAGGCCGTATTGCACTTAGGAGACTATATATATGAATATCAGGCTGGAGAATATTCAGGAAATATTACCGGGAGGGATTACGAGCCTACTAATGAGATCGTTTCTCTAGCTGATTACCGAATGCGCATGTCTCATTATCACCTTGATCACGATATGCGTTTAATTCACCAGAGATATCCCTTTATCAATGTTTGGGACGACCATGAAACAGCAAACAACTCCTGGACAGGAGGAGCCGAAAATCACTCTCCCGGAACTGAAGGAACGTGGGCTGACAGAAAATCGGCAGCCATTCAGGCATATTTCGAATGGTTACCAATACGTGTTCCTGATTATAGTGATCTCGAGCGCATTTATCGAAAATTCAGCTATGGCAACCTCATAGACCTATATATGATAGATACAAGAATCCATGGACGGGATGAACAGGTTGGGTTAACGTCTCCATCCTTGCAGGATAGCAGCCGCTCAATATTGGGCCAACCTCAATATGACTGGCTGGTTGGCAAGTTGGATAGTTCTACAGCACAATGGCAGATTCTAGGACAGCAAGTAGTGATGACACCCCTGGAGCTATTCGGTAATCCGATTAATGCTGATCAATGGGATGGTTATCCGATAGAACGCCAGGTATTTTGGAACGATCTGAAAAGCAAAAACGTTGATAACGTGGTGGTTCTGACTGGTGACATTCATTCTTCATGGGCCAACGACCTACCCTTTGATTCCGCAACTCCTTATGATCCAGGCACCGGTGATGGATCTGTAGGTGTGGAATTTGTTACAACAAGCATTACCACGCCTGGAATTTCAATACCTGGAGGTGCCGCATTAATTATGGCATCCAATCAACATGTGAAATACGTTGACCTTGACCAAAAAGGGTATTACGTGTTGGACATCACCAAAACCAAAACGCAGGCAGACTGGTATTATGTTTCTACTATCACCAGTGTTGACACTAACGAGGCTTATGGAGAATCATGGTACACAAACGACCTTGATGGATTTTTAACGGGAACTTCAACCCCAACAGCAGCGACTGGGTCTTCTGCAACTCTACCTCCTTTAACGCCACATGAGCTGCTAATTTCGGTAGATGAGTTACAACAGAGTGCGGTCCTGTTCGGTGCATACCCAAATCCAGTTGATAATTTACTGCTCGCTAAGTTCTATTTGTATGAAGCTAGTCCTGTCACAATAAAAGTGATTGATATACTTGGCAAAGAAGTAGCTACTGAAGTTTTGGGCAACCTTACAGCGGGACTGTTCTACGCAGACATTGATCTATCGGCTCTAGCTGCCGGCTCCTATATTATGGTTCTTGAAACGGATAGAGAATCGTTCAAGCGGAAGATCGTTAAGAACTGACTCCAACCCGGTAGCTCACGCGAATATTTCCACCCTTCGACTTGATCTTCGGTACCCTCAATTGGCCCAATTGAGATAGGTCGGCTACGTGGGTACCTCCACAAGGGCACCCTACCCCTCCAACCTTAACCACACGAATTGGTTTGTCTTTTGGAACAAATTCCGGAACAGTTGGGCAATAGTCCTTCAATTGATCATATTCATCAACAATAAAGGATTCCACTGGCTGGCCTGAAGCAATCAAATGATTGGCTTCCACCTCCAATTCCCTGCAGATGCGTTCCCTATCCTCCAGCTCAATCATGCCTTCGTACTCCACGTATGGACTATCCGGGAAGTGATAGCCTTTGATGGGATTAAAATCGTATCCACAATTGATCATTGCGGTGTCAATTAAATGTCCCCCCGTATGAATCTTGCTATTCAACGCCCGCCTTTCGCCATCTACGTGAAGGTTCACGGTGTCTCCTATGGAGAGTACTTCAGGATTTCCTTCCGTAAAGTGATATACTATGCCAGCATCAAATCTCACTGAAATTACACCTACCTTCTGGTCATTCACCTGAAGAAAACCATGGTCACACGGCTGCCCACCTCCCTGTGGATAAAATAAGGTTTGATCTAAAATAACGGCAAGGCCAAAATCCGTTTCTTCAATTGCAAAGATCTCAGCACTTCCTTCCAGTGAAGGATCACTTAGGTAATGCAATACGGTGTGTGGAAATTTACCCATGAAGCGGGGTACTGGCTATTTCACATCAGCTGCTAACGTCAGATGCATGTGCGAAGGTTCAGTATTGGATCCAACATGTATCGTCTTGCTGATTTGTCCCGTACCAACATCAGCGGAAAGCTGCACCGTGATGGCACCTTTGCCACCTGGGGCAATTGGAGCAGTCGGACGAGAAACAATTGTAACCCCTGCATCCGCAGTAATCTGATCAAATGTCAAAGGCAGCGGCCCGGAATTGGTCACATTATAGGTGTAAGTCTTATTGTCCGCCAATGATACGGTACCAAGTTGCAGATCCGTTTGATCGAAAGTCATGGTTGTTACTTCCCTGGGAGTAGGTGCTGCTGGTTGAGGTGTTATTTGAGGCACTGCCTGGGCACCTGGATTGACAATTGGATTGATCCCTGGATTAACAGTGATCCCACCCATATCGTTAATCGTAGCCGATGATGCACCTATACGGTTGGGTGGGTCTGGTTCTTCATACGCAGGCCCACTTTGCATCTGGACTGTCTGTACAATTAACAGCACGGCGATAACACCCAATAGAACAATCTTGATTTGCTCACTCTTTTCCTTATCCATTCAATAAAAGTTTATGGACCCGCCTAAATCACTTTTGCTACTGGTTCAGTGAGAAAGACCGGCCGGCAGGTTTATATTTTCATACCCTTAACATCTCTCCTTGTCTTCTGAAGCTTGTGTACCTTTTTCATCCTGATCATGAGATAAGCATCACCACTTCGCTTAGAAGTATAATAAGTCTCTCCCTTATATGTGATTTTTCCTCTGGAACCCTCCCACTCCGGAGACATCAAAGAGTATCGTTCATTAACAGCTCGGTTCGCGATCCCAAACATCAGTCCTTCCGCATCATCCGGCTCAAAAACAACTCTCAACTTGCTATCACTGGGAACGGATTTCACAATACCTTTTTCCCCAATCTCAAATCCTACCTGTTCTAACTCTCTTCCTGTTTCAATGGTCAGCACACCATCAATATTTCCTTGCTTACTGTCAGCACTCTCTGCTCTATTCAAGACAATTTCATGTGATATATAAAACTGAAGAGTTTTAAGTGCAGCGTCATCGAGTTTATATTCTTCTCGAATTGTTTGCGTAAAAGGAGTGAGTTTAGGCGCGCAAGAGGAGATCATCATTGATGCTGCTAGCAATGCGAAAAAGGTACCGGCTGGTTTCATGTTATTTCATTTTTAAGATTCGATCTGCCAGAAACAATAATCATTCCAAATAAATTGGTTCATTTATTGTTATTAGCGATATCGAAGCCCAAAGATAAGTAAATAGACACTTATGCTGTTAATCTAAGTTTAGTAAATTTGAAACTGTACCTATGAACACAAAAGCCAAATTATCCCTGCTCGGACTTTTCGCGCTTGTCTTCATCCTCTGTAGTTCCTATACCAGAGAGAACTTTGCGGAATCGGAGATAGAAAACATCGAATTTGAAATCGATGAAAACGAGCCTTCCAGGAAAAAGGTGTTGATGGATATGTTGACAGATGGCTTGCAAAGAAGCCATTATGCACCCGCAACGTTGAATGATGCTTATTCGGAAAAGGTTTATAACCTCTACCTAAAGAGGATAGATAACAACAAACGGTTCTTGCTCCAAAGTGACATCGGCCAGTTGCAAAAATTCAAGCACGCTATCGATGATCAAATCAAAGAGGTGAATCTGGAATTTTTTGAAGTAAGTGATGCGATGTTAAGTAAAGGCATTGAAAGGGGAAGGTCGTTTTATACAAAAATACTGGCTGCTCCTTTTGACTTCTCCATTGATGAACAGTATGATCTGGACATGGAAGACAGGGACTGGGCAGCAGATTCCGATGCACAGCAGGAGCTGTGGAGAAAATCACTGAAACATTCTACCCTGAGCCGCCTGGTTGACAAGTTGGAAGAGCAAGAAAAAGCTGTTGAAGAGAACGATACCTCTGTGACTATCAAAACCTTCGAGGAGCTGGAACTGGAGACTCGAAACAAAGTAAAAACGAGCTATGATAACTACTATAACAGGCTTGACAAGTTGGAGTCTGAAGATCGCTTTGCAGACTTTTTGAATGTTTTGGTCAATGTATATGATCCACATACTGGGTATTACCCTCCCAAGGAAAAAGAGAATTTTGACATCTATATGTCGGGGCAACTTGAAGGAATTGGAGCACAACTACAGGAAAGGGATGGGAAGATCAGGGTTTCAAGGATTGTACCTGGCTCAGCCTCCTGGAAGCAGGGCCAGCTAAAAGAAGGTGATATCATCTACGCGGTTGCACAGGCCAATGAAGATATGGTAGATATTACGGATATGAGGCTGGACAACGCAGTACAGCTTATTAGAGGAAAGAAGGGAACAGAGGTACGGCTGAAGGTGAAGAAAATGGATGGCTCTTTTGTAGTGATACCTATTATAAGAGATGTGGTAATTCTTGAAGAGACGTATGCCAAGTCTGTCCTGATCCATAACAATATGAGAGCAGGATACATCAAACTCCCCAAGTTCTATATGGACATGAACAACGGTGGAGGACGCTCTTGTGCGGACGACGTTAAAATTGAGCTGGACAAGTTAAAGGCACAAGGTGTTGACGGTATCGTTCTCGATCTACGGAACAATGGGGGTGGGTCTCTTCAAGATGCGGTCAAGATGGCTGGCTTCTTTATCGAGGAAGGGCCTATCGTTCAAGTTAAGGGGAGAGAAGGTGCACCATATATATTGCGTGACGTGGACCCAGCAGTTTACTACGATGGGCCGCTTGTTATCATGGTCAACCCTTTTTCTGTCTCAGCATCAGAAATTGTTGCAGCTGCATTGCAAGATTATAACAGGGCCATTATCATAGGTTCTGAATTCACCTATGGGAAAGGTACTGTACAACGGTTTCTGAATCTGGACAATTTCATTTCTGGAGGAGCCATAGACCTAAGGCCCTTGGGGTCGCTGAAACTCTCAACGCAAAAGTTCTATCGAATAAATGGCGGAGCAACGCAGTTGAAAGGAGTAGCTTCAGACTTAGTACTGCCCGATGCATATAGCTATATAGATATTGGAGAGAAAGAGTTGGACTACCATCTACCCTGGGATGAGATTGAACCAGCTGGATATTTCCGTACATCATCAATAACCAATTTGGATAATATTAAAAAGAAGAGCATGGCAAGAGTTGAAAAGCTGGAGTCCTTTGGACTTATGGAGGAAAAAGCAAGAAGGCTTGAGCAACAGCAAGACCAAACGGTCATCTCACTTTCCTTGAAGAAATTCAGGGAGGAACTGGCTGTATTGGACGAGGAATCCAAGAAATATAAGGATATTCAGAAGGATTCCACTGGACTGACCATTACGCAAATTCCAATTGACCTTGAGGCGATGGAAGGCGACAGCGCCAAGATTGCACTGGCAGATGCATGGCACGAAAAGCTAAGCCGCGATATTTACCTCTTTGAAGCTACAGAAGTACTGAAAGACATGTACTTTAGCAATACAGGGGTCCTCCCTGAGAACAAGTAAATAAGATATGTAAGAAGGCAGCACTGACCTGGTTATATTGCCGCTATTATTTCCTATTCCCCGTTTTTTAATTGCCTGAATGCCACTAAGTGTGCAAACAATACAAGGGGCACAATAACAGTAGGCAACAGGCTAAACGGAAAATACATTATCGCAATATTTGGTTGATCCATGGATATTGTCTGAAATGGTGACGGCATAGCAAAAACTGATGTAATTACAACATTAAGTAACAATAACAGGCAAACCACATTCCATCCCAAAAGCAGTTTCTTGTTCACCGTTCCTGAGCGATAGGCCACGTAAGCTACCAGAGGCGCTGTTAAACCAGAGAACATGTCAAAGTTTGTTCCTTCAAATGTCATATATACAGATACAAGGCCCTGATGAAAAAGCAATGCTAAACCAATTTCCACAGGTATCCTGATCGCATGGAAATAAGTCAGGGTCTTAAGGTTGATATTGTCAATGAATGCTCTGCCCTTTACAGTCAGGAACATGACCAGGATGGTAAGCAGAGGGGGAAATCCCCCAAAGAGCATGATTCGTGGAGGTACAGCCCCTGCATCCGCATAAATTCCGCTGACGCTAAGCAGTGCTTGCAGGATGGTCCAGGATATGATGAGAATTAGAAATGTTACTGATCTGGTCGAAGCATAGAACCATAATACGGAGACAATTGCTGTTAGACCGAATAAGACATTAAGGTAGGTTGGCTCTGCGTCGATCATTCCTGCTTATGAGTTATTTATCGAGTGACACCAATCTGGTCCAGCATAAAGGTAAACTCCATTGCTGTTTCTCTATGCACCCTGAATCTTCCTGACTGACCACCATGCCCTGCATCCATGTTTGTATGGAGCAGTAAAATATTATCGTCAGTTTTCATATCGCGCAACTTAGCGACCCATTTGGCAGGTTCAAAGTACTGCACCTGGGAATCGTGTAAACCTGTAGTGATTAACATAGCGGGGTACTCTTTTTCTTCAACGTTGTCATAGGGAGAATAGGAAAGGATATAGTCATAGTACTGCTTGTCATTGGGATCTCCCCATTCGTCATATTCGCCTGTTGTCAAAGGAATGGTCTCATCCAACATTGTGGTGACAACATCTACAAAGGGAACGGAAGCGACAATCCCCTTAAACATATCTGGCCGAAGATTGACAATCGCGCCCATCAACAAGCCACCTGCACTGCCGCCCATGGCAAAGAGTTTATCCTTATTGGTGTAGTTCTCTGCAATGAGATGCTCTCCACAGCTTATAAAGTCTGTAAACGTATTCTTCTTGTTTAGCATCTTGCCATTCTCATACCACTGGCGCCCAAGGTCCTCCCCTCCCCTGATGTGCGCAATCGCCCAAATAAAGCCTCTGTCCAGCAAACTCAATCGCACTGAACTAAAATATGGGTCCATTGATGCACCGTAAGAGCCATAACCATAGAGAACAGCTGGGTTATTTCCGTTCCTGTCCAGGCCTTTGAGATACACTAGTGATATTGGAACCATGGTACCGTCATCTGCCTTTGCGTATAGCCTCTCTGAGGTGTAATCATCTTTGTTGAAATCGCCTACGACTTCCTGCTGTTTCAACACCTTACTCTCCTTTGTTTTGAGATTATAGAGCATTGTGCTATTTGGCGTTGTAAGAGAGGTATACCAATATCTCATAAATTGCGTGTCATAATCCGGGTTATGCCCCACATAAGAGCTGTAGGTCTCTTCCGGGAAATCCAGATAGTACTCCTCCTTTGTATCCCATCGAATTACACGAATATTCAGAAGTCCTTTGTTACGTTCCTCAACAACGAGGTAGTCCTTAAAAATCTCCATTCCCTCAAGCAGTACATCATCACGGTGTCCGATGATCTCGGTCCAGTTTTCCTTTCCAGTGGATTCAATATCCGTAACCATGAGTCGAAAATTCAGCGCTTCATCGTTGGTTTTGACATAGAATTTATCCTGGTAGTGGTCGATGGAGTACTCCATCTTCTTCTCCCTTGGGTGAAATATTCTAAACTCCCCATCAGGATTATCTGCCTCAAGAATCCTGTATTCCGACGACAATGTTGCATATGAACCTATAACGAGATACTTCTTGGACTTGGTCTTATAGATAAACGTGCTGTAGATTTCATCTGATTCATGGTAAACTTCAACATCATCCCCGGTTTTGGTACCCAAAACATGTTTGAAAATTTTGAACGAGCGCAGCGTTTCATCCTTTACCGTATAAAAAACGGTCATATTATCACTTGCCCAGGTGACTCCTCCAGTAGTACGAGGTATTGACTCTTTATATAGCTCACCCGTTACCAAATCCTTAAAGTAAATAGTATATTCTCTCCTACTAACGGTATCTACACCATAGGCAAGAATTTTATCATCAGGACTAGTCTCAAGCCCCACAACATCATAATAATCATGGCCATCAGCCATGCTGTTTACATCAAGCAGCACTTCTTCGTTTGGCCTGGTACTCCCCTTATCCACATCCTTCAAAATTTCTAATACCATGTCTCTTCCTTCCTCAGCAAGCTCCCTTGAATGTATGGGGTACTCCTTATCCTCAACAAACCTGGAGTAGTAGTAATAGGCTCCTTCCTTGTAGGGAACACTCATGTCCGTGTGTTTAATTCTACCTACTATCTCATCAAATATGTTTGTCTGCAATTCCTCTGTATGCTTGAGTTGCCGGGAAGTGTATTCATTTTCTGCATTGAGATAATCAAGGACTTTCTGGTCTTCTCTCTGGTTTAGCCAATAATAGTTGTCAATCCGAGTATGACCGTGAATGGTCAATTCCTTCTTTATTTTTTCTGCTACCGGTGCCATATTTTCAGTATTATCGTTCACATTTTCAGAACATCCCCAAAGTAAAAGCGCACCTACAGTGATGGAGCATAAGGTGGCATATCCAATTTTGGTTTTACCGTACATTATTACTTTATTTGATGGATATTGCAATCGGGAAGACGAATATAAGAAATATGGGTGGGTAGGGTAATACCATCATTCTCAAAACAACTAACTTATGCAAGCCAGCATCCTGACCTCAGTACTGTTACCACTGGCCTTATTCATTATCATGCTTGGAATGGGTTTATCCCTTGTACTAGGGGACTTTAAACGCGTGTTTCAACATCCTAAGGCTGCTGCGATTGGATTGACCAACCAGCTGATCATGTTACCGCTAATTGGATATTTTTTCGCAACCTATGCAGGGCTTCCTCCGGAGTTAGCTGTTGGGTTAATGATTTTAGCAGCTTGTCCGGGAGGTGTAACGTCTAACTTGATTAGTCACCTCTCCAAAGGTGATACAGCGCTCTCTATATCTTTGACCGCTATTAGCAGTATTGTGAGCATTGTAACAATTCCCCTGATCATCAATTTTGCTATTAACCACTTTATGGGTGATACCCAAATCGTAAAACCACCAACTAAGGATATTATACTCTCGATAGTCGCAATTACGCTTCTGCCAGTGAGTATAGGTATGTTCATACGAAGTAAAAGAGAAGCCTTAGCATTGGGAATGGATAAACCCGTAAAAATATTCTCAGCAGTCTTTCTTTTGCTAATTATAGTTGCCGCAGTAATCAAGGAGAAGCAAGTATTGATTGACCATTTTGGAGCAGTATGGATGGCGACCCTGGGATTGAATGTCGCTACGATGCTGGTTGGATTTTTATCTGCTAAACTGCTTAGACTGTCTTTGCCTCAATCGATTACAATATCGATAGAATCTGGCATTCAGAATGGAACACTGGCACTGGTGATTGTGACGACTCTTTTAGAAAACTCCCTGATGTCGATTACCCCTGCTATCTACAGTTTGCTCATGTTTGGAACCGGTGGATTTATGATTGCCTACTTTGGCAAGCGTGACGAAGCAAGTACCTGATCATATTCGACAGCCATCCTCGACCAATCATAACCAGCTACATGCGCCTTTAGGACATCCCTATCCATTTGCGAGGACTCGGCTATAAGAGCCTTTAGTTTCGGCACCAGCTCAGAATTATCGCTATAAAGCAACTTGTCGTGCAGGTTATTGGGAATATGTTGTGGATAAGCCAATCGGTTAGGCAATAGCGGGATGACCCCGCAATACATGGCCTGAACGATGGAGCCGCCGAAAAAATCCTGGTATGAAGTAACGGGAATGATATCGGCTCGTTGGAGCCATTGTGCATATTCCTCAAAGCTCTCTGCATATCCAAAATGCAGCAACTTATCCGCTAACCGCACCCTGGCTTCTTCGAATTCATCAGGCTGCTGGCTAAAATTCTCTCCCATCACAATGAGCTTAAAGTCAATATTATCACCTTGCAGTGTATACAGTGCCTCAAAAAAGTCCTTTGGATTCTTATCATACTCCCACCGGTGATTCCAGAGGAGTACCGGCACGGAGGGCTTTCTCACACCAGCAAATGCATCAAACACACCCAGGTCCAATCCAAGGTTTAATACTTGTGAATGCTTCTCAATCCGTTCTACAGTTTCCAATTCATTATAGTCAGGGAAACCTTTCAAAAAATTTGGCAAGGCACCAAGAAATGAATCACGGTGATACTCGGAATTGAAGAAAACGTAGTCTGCCGCCAGGGCTGACACATAATTGATAAAGCCATAATGATTGTCACGGCCAGCTTGAATGTCTCTATCCTTCTCCGACCATGGATAAGTGAGCTGATTTTCGTGGAAATAGATGGCCACTGGAATACCATTTATCCTTCTCCTGGTCAGGGACAGGAAACTAGTAAGATCCAACATATCCGTTGCTAAAATCAAGTCGGGCTGGTAAGCACCTTCGTTGAATTTCTTTGCCAGAGTTATGGCACCACCGTGCATGCGCCATTTCCAATATCTCCCGGCTAGGGAAAGAACCTCAATCTCATGCTGGCTGTTGTGCTGATAACCCTCGGCCCACGACTGATGAGATCCAGTAAAATAAGGTTCTATGATCAGAATGCGCATTACAACTTCAATTTTGATAAATTTATACATTATTGCAATAGTGCATGAAGGATATGCAATGGACGCAGAACTGAAATCAGCGGTAGTATTCGGTGCCACTGGCCTCATAGGCGGATTTGTCGTAGAGCAACTCCTCAAAGACAAGCGGTATGGAAAAGTACGCCTGCTCAGCAGGAGGTTGTTGGAACTTGAACATGAGAAACTTGAACAGCACGTAGTTGATTTTGACAACTTGCTCAGCTTCAGATCACTGGTGGAAGCGAATCATGTTTACTGCTGTTTTGGTACAACTATAAAGAAGGCCGGATCACAGCAGGAGTTCATCAAAATAGATCATGATATCCCCCTTAGGATCTCCAAGTTTGCCAACGAGAATGGAGCGGAGTACTTCGCATTGGTCTCCTCCCTTGGAGCAAACACGGGCTCTTCGAATTTTTATTGTAACATCAAGGGACTGCTAGAGGATAACGTAAGGGAGCAGTTTAAGCAAAAGATCGGCATTTTTCGCCCGGCACTATTGTTAGGTGAGCGGGAAGAAGTTCGCCGTGCAGAGAGAATTGGCCAGCGCTTATTTCCCCTTCTTAATCCCTTGTTGCGGGGAGGTTTTAAAAGATACAAGGCAATTAAAGCTGAAACGGTAGCCAGGGCCATGATCACTATAGCTTTTAGGGATACAGAACTCACAGTATTCGAATCTGAAGAAATTGCACTGATCGGATAGTTTTGTAACCCCGTGATAAGGATTATTGCCTATTTTTGCGCATCGAAATCGATTGAGTTACAACAAACACGATAAAGAATAGAGAAATGAGAAGTAGAATTTATTTAACGCCGGTGTTGTTCTTGGGCATTGCACTCCTATCATGCAACAATGACAATGCTCAAATGAATGAACAAACCGTGAATTTGGAAGATGAATCACAGAAGATCGGTTATGCACTTGGCATAAGCATCGCTGAAAATTTGAAGAAGCAGAATTTTGAAAACATGGATGTTTCAGCACTCACCAAGGCAATTGAGGAATCTTATGGAGAAGGACCAGCCTTAATGACAGAGGAAGACGCCAACAAGATGCTCAACGACTATATGCTAGAACTGCAACAAGCTAAACAGGCTGTACATCTAAATGCGGGGCGTGACTTTCTTGATTCTAACAAAACAAAAGAGGGGGTTGTTTCACTGGCAAGTGGATTACAATATAAAGTTATGACTGAAGGTGCTGGCCCCATGCCCAGTGCTTCAGATAAGGTCACGGTACACTATCACGGTACCTTGATCGACGGGACCGTCTTCGACAGTTCTGTTGACAGAGGCGAGCCTGCTTCTTTCCCTGTTACTGGCGTAATTGCAGGATGGGTGGAAGCTCTTCAACTAATGAAGGTAGGTGCCAAGTGGCAGTTGTACATCCCAACTGAGCTGGCTTATGGGGCGAATCCCCGACCAGGAGGCGCTATCAAACCTAATATGGCATTGATCTTTGACGTTGAGTTGCTCTCGATCAACCAGTAGCTTGCTCTTCGGCCAGTTTTATTGTTGATTCTTCTGAGATCAATATTTTACAGCCATCGATTAGTTGATTGGGGGTGCTGGTGGTTGATCCCTCTTTATTGAGGTCAGGCTCAATTTCTTACCTTTAAATTTTAAATTCTAAATTTCACCGATGAAGGTTCTAATGGTATGCCTGGGGAATATCTGCCGCTCCCCGATAGCGGAGGGTGTGCTGCGTCATAAAGCAGATCAGCAAGGCCTGGACTATGAAGTTGATTCAGCAGGTACTGCTGCCTATCATGTTGGAGAACCACCTGATCCACGCATGCAGATGACTGCGCAAAATCACGGGTTTGATATTTCAGGCCAAAGCGCCAGACGATTTTTGTTTGAAGACTTTGAAAGATTTGATGTCATTTATGCTATGGATCAGTCGAACTACCAAAATATTGTCAGTATGGCTGACAATGAAGCGCAACGGGCCAAAGTGAAGTTGTTGCTGAATGAGTACAGACCTGGATCTGATATGTCGGTCCCTGATCCATGGTACGGCGAAGCAGACGGGTTTGAAGAAGTGTTTCAGCTGGTGGAAGCAGCCTGTGACAACATTATAGCAAATAGATGATGGCAGGTAAGGGTACTTTATTCCTCATTCCTACAACATTAGGGGACAGCCCAATATCCAATGTCATTCCTGACCAGGTTCAAGAGATCGTCAACTCAATTGATCATTACGTTGCTGAAGATATCCGAAGTGCCCGGAGGTACCTCAGCAAAGTGGGAATAAAGAAGCCGATAAAAACGCTGGAGTTTATGTCTCTCAACAAACGTACACAGACTGAAGAAATATCAGAGCTCCTGGAGCCTGCGTTAAACGGCCATAATCTTGGCCTGATGTCGGAAGCAGGCTGTCCGGGAATCGCTGATCCCGGAGCCGACCTGGTAAGCGAGGCGCATCAAAAAGGAGTCCAGGTGGTTCCCCTGGTCGGCCCATCTTCACTGCTATTGGCACTAATAGGTTCTGGATTGAACGGGCAGCAATTCACTTTTAATGGATATTTGCCTAAAGACAGTAAACTAAGATGCCAGGCTCTATTACATCTGGAGAAGCTGGCGTTGGCTGGAACAACTCAACTATTCATTGAAACTCCGTTTAGGAATCAACAGATGTTTGAAGATATAGTAAAGTCCTGTGCTGGAAATACAAGACTCTGTATTGCTACAGATTTGACGTTGCAAACAGAGTCACTGCTTACCAAACCTGTTGCTCAATGGAGGAAACACTCCCCGGCGTTTAAGAAACGGCCGACAGTATTTTTATTGGGCAGTTAGGCTAGTATCCTATAGGAGCACAATCTTCTCTACGGCAAGAAGTTCCCGATGTTGCCATAGTTCAATAAAGAACATCCCCTTGCCGATCTTATTCCCATAAATTTCCAGGCTTTTGTTCACCACCTCATTTCCTTGATAGCTAGCTTTGACCCTCCCGGCCAAATCGCGTACTTCAAGGCGCAAGTCCCTGGAATTCGCACCCGTCAGAGAAATCTTGAATGAGTGTGTCGACGGGTTGGGAAAGACTGACATCTGTAATGTTTCCTTTCCGACACTCTCCACCGAAACAAAATTCGCATTGAGCTGGTCTTTGGTATCAAAAACATCCCCTACATCATAAAAGTCAACAGTTAGAAAGTTTGGCAGCTTTCCCTTTTCAGCGATGCACTGATTGGCTCTATTCAGAAAATAAGGGTTGCTATTGGCTATAATGGATGAATCCAGTTCCCCGGTCCCGGTAAACTGATTGGTGATGAAGTGATTCAAAATGAACAAGCTGTTAACAGAATCACCGCGATTGAAATCACAGGAAAAGTCTGCCTGGCTATTGTTGGCATAGTCAGTTTCAACACAGTGATCCCACATATAGTGATACCATTCCTGGCCAGGTCCACCATCATCAACATCTGAAAAAACGACCAATCGCTCATTGAGGTCAATCAATTGTTGCAAAGTAGGCCATGGTTGCCCCAGCGGTTGTGCGCGCAAGTATGAATTCAGGCCAGAACTCGTGAAAACGGTTTCCATATCACTGGCTGATATATTGGCTTCAAATATTATCGTGAGCACCTCGTTGGGATTTGCCTGCAGAAAATCCTTGATATCGATCAAGACATCCTCCAATGGCTCTGACCCTAACGCTATTAGGCTATGGTATAAGGTGGGCGTTCCAAATACATCATAAACGTCCAGCATGAATGCTCTTACTCCATCCACCATTTGCTGGGAAACAGGGTAAGACTGGTTTGGCAGTTGGAATGTTGGACTATAGTTATAGCCATTGTGCGTAGTTACGTACACAACTTGATCATATCTTTTATCACAGAGTGCTACATCTCCGTTACACTGAGCGTAGCCGGCCTCAGTGAAAAGTAGTAACCCAACTAAAAAGACCGTTTGATTTAGGATGAATACACGGTTCATGCTCCAAGCCGTTTACTCCATAATTACCGCGCTTTTTGCAATAAATGTCCGTTGTATATGCGGCCCCTGGATGGTGTCAATGACCCATTGGATTTCCCCAGCCTGTATTGCAAATTTCTTCATTTCATCTTCCGACCTTGTCTGCAGGTATGTCTTTCCCTCAATCACCATATGTCTTCCAGCAACATCAGTTGGAATTACGAAAGCATCATTTTCGAACATCACAATCATCCGCTTTCCATTGTAAAGGTTGATGCGAAACCAGCATCCATCTTCGAGGCACACCTCAGAGATACCTGCTTTTAATTTGATAAACAATGTATCTGTATTATTAGCCAACACGTCGAATTCCTGAAGTCCCACGGCCTTGTGATCGTTGATCTTCTTTCCGAAGTAATTCTTTCCATCTTCTATTACTACGGTTTCATAACCCGAATTATCATTCGATGTACAACCTATAACAAGCAGGAGGAGTATATATGCAAATGCAAAGCGCAATTTTCTAGCGTTGGGGTTGGTTCTCATAATTCAACAGTTCAACATCAAAGATGAGCGTTGAATTCGCTGGTATTATCTTGCCAGAGCCACGTTCTCCATAGCCCAGCTCTGGAGGGATAATAAATCGTCGCTTCCCTCCTATTTTCATCATCGCAACACCTTCATCCCAACCTTTGATCACCCTTCCCTGTCCTATAGGAAATTCAAATGGCTGCTCGCGCTCCACAGAAGAATCAAAGGTAGATCCATCTTCCAGGTAACCTGTGTAATGCACAACTACTTTTGCTCCCTTATTCGGCATGTCTCCAGTACCCTCATGTACTACATAGTATTTCAAGCCCGATTCGGTGGTTACCTCTTCCAGCTTTTCCTTCTTCTTAAAAAAGATCAAAAACTTACGTTCTACTTCGATCTCATACGGCACTGCAACCACGGGTTCGTGAACCTCCAAAAGTTGGACATCAAAAATGAGCGTAGCTTTTGCCGGAATCTGGGGTGGGCGCCCTCTCTCACCGTACGCGAGTTGATAAGGAATAATAAATGTTGCCTTATCGCCTTCCTTTAACAGCGCGAAACCTTCATCCCATCCTTTAATGACCTGTCCTTTTCCTAAATTGAACTTAAACGGCGTTCCTCTCTGTACTGAGCTATCAAAAATCTCACCGTTAGAAAATTTACCGGTATAGTGAGCCACGACCTTATCTCCCGCTTCAGCTCGTGTTCCGTTTCCACTCTCGGTAATTACGTACCTCAATCCAGAACTAGTCGTGATTGTATCGCCTCTTTCACCACTCGCTCCAGCAGTACCTACAACCATAACCAACACCGGGGCCCAAAGTATATTCTTCATCATTGTCTTTAATGAATCTCTATTAAGTTAACATCACAAACCAAAATGGCATGAGAAGGAATCTTCACTTCATCTCCCATTAAACCATACCCTAAGTGCGAAGGTAAAATAAACTTCGCCTTATCTCCTTTATTCATCAATAATACGCCTTCTTCAATTCCTTTCTCAATTTGCCCCTTCCCGATAGTAAACCCCTTGGTTCCCGTGGAATCTGAGCTGTAGCACAAGGTACCATCTACCAGTTTGATTTCATAGTTGATCACTACCACTTGACCAGTATCTGCCTTCATTCCCCCTTCATTGTGCTCATATATTAAATACCTCAACCCACTGTTGGTTTCTGTCATCTCCCAATTTCTTCTCTTTAGGTAATCATCTATTTTCTTGCGCTCAAGCTCAAGGCGTGCCTTATTGGCTCCTACCAGCGCTTCATTTGCACCTTGTTGAGTCAGTTCCTTATTCTGAACCGGCTTGTTCTCTTCTTTGCATCCGCAAGATGTAAGGAGAGCGGTAATCACCATGAAAAAAAATAAACGTAACATCATCGTCCAAGTTGCTTCTTGTATTGAGGCAGCACCGACCTAAACAATTTTTCTGCTTCAGCAAGTGAACCGGAGTGCTCCCCACCTGAAGCATTTGTATGGCCACCCCCGTTAAAATGCTCCCTGGCTACTTCGTTTGATGGAAATTGGCCAATTGACCTAAATGAACACTTTACAGATTTATCCCTTTCCAACATCAACACTGCAAAACTGATACCCTTAATGGAAAGAATGTAGTTCACAAGTCCTTCAGTATCCCCATTTTGGAAATTAAACCTGGCCAAATCTTCTATCGATAGCGATATATACCCTGTGTTAAACTCGGTTAGGATCGTCAATCTATCAGATAAGGCATAACCCATAAGCCGAACTCTATCCTCAGAGTTACTATTGAAGATTTCATTTTGAATAGTCAGATTATCAGCTCCAGCTTTTATCATTTCCCCCGCCACATAATGTGCACGGTACGTAGTAGAACCGTATGAGAAAGAGCCTGTATCTGTTAAAATCCCTGAATAAACGCAGGTTGCAATATTCGCATCAATTAAAGCCTCGTCATTCAACATCAGAATGAATTCATATATGAGTTCAGCCGTTGAGCTTGCTTCAATTACGCTTAGTGTGTAATCAGCAAACTCACCCGGATTTGGATGGTGATCAATCAGGATTTTGCTACCTTCAAAGTTTTCAACTGCGTCAGCAAGGCCCTTTGTTCGACCAGGCTGATCATAATCAAGGCAAAACAAGATCTCTGCCTGTTCCAAAAGATCTAACGCCTTGTGTTGATGCGTCATATAGTTAGTCACCTCCTCGTCTCCAGGCATCCAATGCAGAAAATCAGGATAATAGGTAGGAACCACCACTGAAGCACTATGCCCTCTCAGCTTCAGATAGTGGTAAAGGGCCAAGGACGACCCCATCGCATCTCCATCCGGAAACTGGTGGGTAGTGATTGCTATTCGTTTGTGTGAACTGAGTAATTCAGTAATCTCCTGTATGTCCTTCTCCGTCATTTATTTACTTAATGTATAATGGGACAAGGGAAAAAGGAAAAGGGATGATCGTGTTCGTGCCCCTAGTCCCAGGTCCCACGTCTCACGTCCCTTAATTATCTGTAAAGGTAAGTTCTATTTGCATTATCACCATAGCAGTAGGCAATTACCAATTCACATATATTATTTAATTTCGCGCACTGAACATAGGTAGCACCGTTAAAAAACTAAAATGATGACAGGGAATAAGACATTAGCGATGATAAAGCCGGAAGCAGTTGCGGAAGGAAATATCGGGGCAATTTTGGACATGATGAGCAAGGGAGGATTCAAAATCAAAGCCCTCAAGCTCCTTCAACTCTCAGAAGAAAGAGCAAAAGCTTTTTACGCGGTGCATGCCGAGAGGCCTTTCTACCACGACCTGGTCAATTATATGACATCGGGACCTATCATAGCAACAGTTTTGGAAAAAGACAATGCTGTTCAGGCTTTTAGAGACTTTATAGGAGCTACCAATCCCGCGGAGGCAGCTGAAGGTACCATAAGAGCAATTTATGGTAGATCGTTAGAAAGCAATGCTGTTCACGGTTCCGATAGCGATGAGAATGCCGTTATCGAGACTGAATTTCACTTCAGCGCTGACGAGATAGTCTGAAAGTAGTCCTCCCGGCCAGAGAGTGCCACGTTACTTCTTCAGTGACGAATTCTCGTAAAAGCAATCTCTAGGTTTCAAGAACAACCTTCATTAGCGAATGATAATCTCTTCAATTACATCCTCACCAAGCTCCTCATTCATTTGCTCAATAACCTTGGATTTCGAGTAAGACAATTCCTGTTTAAGGACCGCCGAATCAAAAGTGAGATACAACTTTTTGTTTCTCAAAATGATTTTGGTAGTATGACCCGCAATTGCGTTACCCATCAACTTCTTCCAGCTAGCCTTGATACTCAGCTCAGTCAGCTTGTCCTCCAGATTATGTTGCTTCAGGAAAGCTTTTATGGTATCCTTTAGATTATGTTGCATCGTCCGTGATTGATTTTGCAGAATAATCTTTAACCATCCCTCCGCCTACTTGAAAGATCTTCACATCGTCAATTCCTTCCAAGACCGCTGTTAAGCGCTCTTCATGCGTATGCGTAATAAATATCTGTCCAAAGTCAGACCCGTTAACCAATTCCATGAGCTGCACCACTCGTGATGGATCCAACTTATCGAAGATATCATCGAGCAAGAGCAATGGTCGATAGCCTTTTTCAGACTTAAGAAAATCGTATTGTGCGAGTTTCAGCGCAATCACAAAAGACTTCCGCTGCCCCTGTGAACCCAACTTTTTAATGGGGTATTCATCCAGCGTACATATCAGATCATCCCTGTGAATTCCCGCCGTAGAATACTGAACAATTCGATCTTTTGCCATTGCTTCAGCCAGTACGTCTTTAAAGTTTTCACCGGCAAGTTGTGATCGGTACTCCAAACTTACCTCCTCCTTGCCTTGAGAAATAAACTCAAAGTGCTTTTTGAAAATTGGGGTGAAGGAATGCAGGAAAGCAACTCTCTTTTCATGGATCACCATCCCCAACTCAACTAGCTGCTCATCCCATACATCAATGGCATCCTTATCAAAAGACCTTGCCTCAGCAAATTTCTTGAGCAACGCATTGCGCTGGGAGATGATTCTGTTGTATGATATTAATTTGTCCAGATATACTCTATCAAACTGTGCAATGATCGTGTCGATGAATTTTCTTCTC
>JYMV01037358.1_pt1 | contig 50768 bp, 40 predicted proteins | sample 338911 | NCBI WGS metagenome assembly JYMV01 (sample SAMN03354496, study PRJNA234377) | hydrothermal vent metagenome | biome: Deep sea; feature: Hydrothermal plumes at the Eastern Lau Spreading Center, Western Pacific Ocean; material: Seawater | place: Tonga | collected 2009 | depth 2000 m m | reverse complement strand
CGGGATATTATTGCAGCACCTGCCACGGGCCTGTTGGTCTTTCAGACCGATGGCGCCGCTGGCTTTTACTATTACGATGGCAGTGCATGGGTCTCATTTGCTGGTTCAGGCAGTAGCGGATATTCCATTGGCGATTTTGCACAAGGAGGTATTGTTTTTTGGGTAGATGAAACCGGTCAACACGGGCTTGTATGCGATAAGTCAGATCTGCCAGGATTCACAAGGTGGTTTGCAGGTTCATACACTAGTACGATGGCATTTGGACGTGGTCCATTCTCTGGAGAGGCAAATACAACTATTATTATAGCAAATCAAGGATTTGGTGATGGAGCTACTTATGCTGCTCGGATTTGTAATGAATTACAGATTACAGAAGGAGGCAAAACCTATGGTGACTGGTATTTACCGTCTAAAGATGAATTGCATCAAATGTATGTGAATAGAGCAACAATTAATGCCACAGCAGTGGCAAATAGTGGTAGCAGTTTTGTTTCTTCCATCTATTGGAGTTCTACGGAGGCCAATGGCCTCGATGCGTGGTTACAGGATTTCAGCAGTGGTAGCCAGTCCTTCTTTGATAAGTTCCTGGAAGTGTATGTACGTGCTATTAGGGCTTTTTAACTAGTTATTCATTGATCTATTTAATAATTATACAATGAAATACATCCAGGGTTTTAGAATGAGTTCTTGGCGTTCGTGGCATTATTACACGATGCGGCGCGGCGTCAAAGGGTATCTGCGAGGCCTGCATTTACCATGTAACCCGGGCACCGCTACCCCGTATATATTATTTTCCACTTGGCGTTATGTGGGACACTCAACTTTCCTTGTGTCATGATGGGCCCTTATTCCCACCTCAGGAGATCCGTATTACAAAGCGTATAATTCCAGCTCACGATACATCCTGAAACACATTGCCAACATCGCCATTCTGGAGTTCAGTAAGAAAGTATCTTCTGTAGGTATTATGGGTTGTATTCCCATGCACAATTATGAAACGTACATATCTTCATATTTTGCATTTATTTTACACATTTATTATCAGTATTTTGCCGCAAATTGCAACTAACAACCCAGATTATGACACATCCCAATCCTGCTTCCAGCCGGATACGCTCAATGCTGCAACATTGTTCAGGAGTCGCTGCTGTTGCGCTGGTTATCATGGCGGCCCTGCATTTCGGGGCGGGCACAGCAGCAGCACAGGGTGTGGGGCTTAACAACGCCACCCCTGATGCCTCTTCCATACTTGACCTTACAGCCACCGACCCGGGATATTATTGCAGCACCTGCCACGGGCCTGTTGGTCTTTCAGACCGATGGCGCCGCTGGCTTTTACTATTACGATGGCAGTGCATGGGCCTCATTTGCTGGTTCAGGTTCTGACTGGTCATTGACAGGAAATGCAGGCACCACTTCAGGCACTGCATTTATTGGCACCACTGATGCGCAGGACTTTGATATACGTACCAATAATATTGTACGAGCACGCATTACCCAACAAGGGCGCTTAGAATTGCTCGGTCTCAGTAATAATGTATCGATTGGCGAGGGTGTCGGCCACGGATATGCTGGCGTTTTTATTGGGTACCAGGCTGCCTTCAAAAACAGCGTAATGGGGGGGAGCAACATTGCCATAGGATACCAGGCTCTCTACAATTGCCTCAATCCAGACCCCTTCGGGCCTATCCCCTACTCGAGTAGTAACACCGCGGTTGGATACCGGGCCCTTTTCTCCAACACCACTGCACGGTACAATACGGCCTATGGGTTTCAGGCCCTGTATTCCAATACTACAGGTAATTATAACACAGCATTGGGAAGCAATGCCAATACGTCATATCCGAGCCAACCAAATACAACTTATTCTAATACCACAGGGTTGGGATATGATGCTGATCCAAGTGCAAGCAATACTGTGGTGATAGGTAACACCAGTGTTACCAGTATTGGCGGCCAGGTGGGCTGGAGTACATTGAGCGATAAGCGGTTTAAAACAAATATAAGGACAGATGAGGTTAAAGGGTTGGAGTTCATCACCAGGCTGGAGCCGGTCACCTATAATTACGACATCCGTGCCCAAGCACAATGGAAAGAGGAGAACTACGGAGCGGTTGACAGCAGCGAATGGGCCAGCAAATACAATATTGAGCAAATGCGCTTTTCAGGGTTTTTGGCCCAGGACGTAGAGCAGGTGGCCAATGAGGTTGGATATAAGTTCAGCGGAGTAGATGCACCAAAAAACGATAAGGACACCTACGGTCTGCGGTACGCAGAATTTGTGGTGCCTTTAGTCAAGGCCGTACAGGAGCAGCAGGAGCAGATAGCCACCCTGCACCGCGCCCTTGAAAGGCAGCAACAGGTAATTACCGCCCTGCAGGAAAAATAAGATGGCAGTGATTAAATGGGAATGGGCCATGGCGATAGTGAAGAATAGAATATGCACAACACGATGCGGCCTGGCGTCAAAGGGTATCTGCCCTGCCTGCATTTACCATGTAACCCGGGCACCGTTATCCCGTATACATTATTTGCTGTTATTTGTTATATTTAGTATATTAATGTGCGAATTATTGACGGGTTATTGTAACCCGGGTTAAATTAAAGACAGACACAATAGCCAAAGGCCAAATATCAATGCGTCATAAACACTTGCATCTTTCGTTTTTGCTGCTTGCGATTTTAATATTGCCTTTGGGTGGTTTGAGGGCCCAGGACCTCTTCACCAACGACGGGCTGACCATCACCAATGAGTCTGGCCTTACGATCACCGTAAAAGGAGCCGTCACCAACAAGAACAGCGGAAAACTGACCAACAAGGGTGTCCTGGAACTAACGGGCAGCTGGACGAATACCGCAAATTCAGACCTGGATTCGGGGTTGGTGCGTTTCAATGGATCCTTACCACAGCAAATTACAGGGGCCAATAAATTCTATGACCTCAACATCAACAACACCAGTGGTGTTACCCTGGTCTCAGGTGTGCAAGAGGCGGTAAGGGAGATCAGCATTGAAAATGGCACCTTCGATGTTTCATTGGATAGCATGATCCTTCGCTCAGATAATAATATGACCGCCAGGATAGCAGCAATTACCGGCACCGGGAATATCACGGGTGACATCACCATGGAACGCTACCTGAATACCGGAGCGACAGGGTGGCACTTCATCTCCTCAGCGGTAAATGGGGCCACCGTCGATGATTGGGATCAGGAGATGATACTCAGCGGCGTAGGGGGCATCAACGGCAATGCCTGCTGTCCTATTTTTTATTCTGTGCAGGAATACGATGAAACAGTGGGTGGCACCAGCGACAATGGATTTGTGAATATTACCTCCATTGCCACACCCATTGCCACGGGAAAAGGATACTGGGTATATACCGGGACAGGGCCCGTTAGCACCACTGCGTTCACCTTTGACGTGACGAGTCCGGCGAATCAGTTGGCCATCAGTTTGCCCGTATCATACAATTCAAGCGGCGGATCCGCGGAAGATGGATGGTGCCTGGTCGGAAACCCCTACCCCTCACCTATTGACTGGGACGCGGCAGGATGGACCAAAACCAATATTGACAACGCCGCGTACATCTGGGATGCCGACAACGGGGTTTACGCCAGCTATGTGGCAAACGTAGGGACCAACGGAGGCACCCGCTATATTGCATCCTCCCAGGCTTTCTGGGTAAAAACGAACGCAACATCGCCTGCATTAGAATTAACAGAAGCGGTAAAAACGGCCACGCTTCCCACCTGGTTCAAGACAAATGACAGCATCCCCAACCTCTTTAGACTGCGCGTAGATGGGCAGGGATATGGTGACGAGCTGGTGATCAGGTTTCTGCCCGGGGCAAGTGATGGCTTTGACGGTGCATACGATGCTTATAAGCTCAGCTACTCCGGTTCACCGGCACCGCAAATTGCAACGGTACTGGACACAGCTACGGACCTGTCCGTCAATGCCTTGCCGACACTCAATGCAGACACGGCAATTCCCGTGCGCGTCACCGTTGCCACTTCGGGAATATATACCATACAGGCCGGAAACTTTGATGACATGCCGACAACCTCCTGCATACTTCTTGAAGACAACATCACCGGCACCTTTACCAACCTCAGGACCACCAGCTCCTATACATTTACGATCACCAATACTACAATACTGCCCCGCTTTACCCTGCACATTGGCGCGCCTATCTCCAGTCAAGCCATTGACGTTGCGTGCAAGGGAGACAACAGCGGTATTGCCGTTGCAAGAGGTTCCGGAGGGGGCCCATGGGACTATATCTGGCAGGAGCTGGGGGGAAACACAATTCAAACGAACATGAACGTGGCCGGGGCCGACACGCTCAAGGGCCTCGCTGCGGGCAGCTATCTTTTCACCGTGGTGGATGTAAATGGCATTTGCGCCACAAGGACAGATACGGTGGTGATTGCTGAGCCGCCAACCACATTATCAGCAAACGCCACCGCTACCGATATGTCGTGTTACGGTACTGCAGACGGTACTGCCGGATTTATTGCCAAGGGTGGTGCGGCACCGTATGCCTATCTCTGGTCCACTGGAGAAACAACGCCTTCCATTTCCAACCTCGTCAGCGGAACGTATTACGGAGAGATCACAGACGCGAACGGCTGCACCCGCTATGACACGGTCAGCATTCTCGAACCGCCTGCGATGTCCATCCAGCACACGAAAACAGATGTGGCTTGTTTTGGAGACAACACGGGAACGATAGACCTCAGCGTGCAAGGAGGGACCCCACCCTTTGACTATGCCTGGTCAACGGGTGAGAGCAGCGAAGACGTTACGAATCTCGCCTCAGGAATGTATGCAGTGACAGTGAATGACGCCAACGGCTGCAGCAGCACCTATAACGGAATTGAGATCGATGAAGGCCTGCAGCTGCTCGCGGGCTATACGGCTTCACCATCTATCACTTACCTGAGCAGTGGAGCAGAAGTTCAGTTCACCAGCATTTCAACCAATGCGGCCTCCTACTTCTGGGAATTTGCAGATGGCGCTACATCAACCATAGCAAATCCGGCTCACACGTATACCGCTACAGGCAACTATTCGGTGTTGCTCACAATATATAACGGCCCTTGCGAGGACACCCACTCAGATGGGATCGTTGTACTTGAATCAGCGACCGGGCTGAGTGCTTCACCCGCCAGTGATGATGGCCTGCTCATTGTCAAAGATCAGGGTGATGTGGTGGCAATATTCAGCTATGGCAAACCGACCAGGGCGGTCATCGAGGTATATAGCTCCAACGGACAATTGATATTGACAAAGACTGTTGAAGTGGCACAGGACAATATCCGGCTTGGGCTGAAGCACCTCGCTTTTGAAATGTACCTGGTAAAGGTTACCACTGACGAAGGCACCTCCATAAAAAAAGTAGTTATCGGCGAATAGGTTATTACCCGTAACGCTCCGTGCCCTTTCCCGGCACGCCATCCCATTTGCTCCCCAATATTCCGCCCATATAGCCCCATGGATTCTGGGTTCAGTTCCAATTTAATTGATACATTTGTTATGCTTGCATAATTTAATTGATTGGTTAATGAGTGATTGTTATTGGTGCTAACAAAGAATGCAAACACGACGTTTTATTTTTCGCCGCACAATGAATCTCCGCATCCCGGTATTGGTTTTGTTACTCACAGTTACGATGAGCTTGCAAAGCTTTGCCGGTGGGTTCCAGGTGAACCTTCAGGGACAAAAACAAACGGGCATGGGCCATTGCGGAACGGGCCTGGTAATGGGTGCAAGCAGCTCCTTTTTTAATCCGGGTGCTTTTGCATTTGTAGATGAAAGCTCTTTGAGCTTAGGGGCGAGTTTTATCAAGGCCAATGTTGCCTACCTGGAAGAAGCACCGGGCATCTACCAAACCCGCACCGAACCAGGATTAGGTACACCCTTCACATTTTACGCTGCATTCAGGCATGCGCAATTACACGGGCAAGCAGATTCCAATGGGTATAGACAGAAAAAACCTGCCAAATGGAACCTGGGCCTTGCTGCATACACTCCCTTCGGAAGCCGCATCCGTTACCAGGACGACTGGCTTGGGCAGTTCGTATTGCGGGAGCTGTCGTTAAAAATTATTTTTCTCCAAACTACGCTGGGGTTCCAGGTCACTGACAAGCTTGGTGTGGGTATAGCCCATGTGTATGGATTTGGGGATTTTTACCTGCGCAAGGGCGTCCCGACAGCGGATGCAAATGGCGCCTATGGAGAAGGCACCCTGGAAGGTACTGCTTCCGGGCACGGAATGAATGCCGGTATCTACTACCAGGCCTCAGATAAATTGTCATTGGGAGTGAGTTACCGCACCTCCGTAACCGTGGTAGAAGAAGATGGCTCAGCCACTTTCAGCGTACCTTCGTCGCTTAAGGAATTCTTTCCATCGACAACTTTCTCAACCAGCATAAGTTTGCCACAGGTCATCAACTTCGGCGTTGGATATAAGCTGAATGAAAAGACCACGCTGGCTTATGACTTTAGCTCGGTGGGATGGAGCATCTACGATTCTTTGATATTTGATTTTGCGGAAAACACGGATAAGCTGGATGACATTCGTTCCCCCAGGCATTACCGCAACACGATGATATTTAGATTGGGAGTGGAGCACAAACAAAGTGAGAAATTCATCGTGCGGGCTGGTGCCTATTATGACATGACACCTGTAGAAGATGGCTACATTACTCCGGAGACTCCCGGGTCGAACAAGATAGGCATAACCGCAGGGGCATCCATATTACTATCAGAACACTTTAGTATTGACCTGTCTTTTCTGTACCTTGAGGGCGCACCGCGAACGGATACAAATCTAGAGACAGGATTTGGGGGCACGTGGAAAGCAAAAGCATATATACCCGGTTTCGCCCTGGAATACATTTTTTAACCTATTGATAATAAAAACGAAAAGAACCTTTATAACAATCCATTTATGAAAACTACAATTACCATAATCGCAATTATTTTTTCGTTAGGACTTAATACATTGGCACAGGATTGCAGTACCGGCAGATACGTAAGCGAGGTATTCACAACCTTAAACACGACAAGTGATATACAATATGGGCAAAACATTGATCTCAACGGCAATTCCCAAAACCTGTTGCTGGACGTATATGAGCCACAGGGAGATACGATGCTGGAACGCCCTCTAATTATTTGGGCACATGGGGGCTCTTTTGTAGGAGGTGATAAAACAGGAGCAGATATTAAACCCCTGGCAGAAGATTTTGCAAAGATGGGCTACGTTACCGCGTCAATAGACTATCGACTTGGAATGGGAGGGCTGCCATTTCCAGGGCCGGATTCGGTAGATGCCACAGAAACAGTGATCAGGGCTGTTCACGATGCCCGTGCGTCAGTCCGTTTTTTCAAAAAGGATTATGCGGAAAATGGCAATACCTATGGCATTGACACAAGTAACATATACTTCGGAGGGGTTTCAGCAGGGGGTTTGATGGCAGTGCACCTGGCCTACCTCGACGAAGAAAGTGAACTGCCAACGAGTTATGTGGACACATCACAAGCTGGCCTGGGCGGTGGTATTGAAGGCAACAGCGGAAACGCTGGCTACACGGGCAGTGTTAAAGCTATCATCAATTCTGCAGGGGCCCTGCGAGATACGGCCTGGATGAATGCTTTCGATACACCCATCATTAGCTTCCACGGTGACGCTGATGGTACAGTCCCTTATGGTTCGGCTATCATTTATGCATTCGGGATATACCCCATAATGATGATGGATGGAAGCAGCTCGATTCACGAACGGGCAGAGAACCTGGGAATGAACCACTGTTTTGAGCCATGGCCCGGACAGGATCACGTACCGCATGTAGGAAGCGCGGCTTATTATGACACTCTGGTAACGATGAGTGCAAATTTCCTTTTGCAATTTGTTTGCGGCACCGCAGCAATCTGTTCCTATGGCACAGTAGGTATCGATGAAGCTTCTTACAACAATGATATGGCTGTTGAAGTGTACCCGAACCCATCCGGGTCATTTGCAAGGATTCGCCTGGGTAATAATACGCTGTCGAACACCACAGTTCAGCTGTACGATTCATTCGGACGAAAAGTAAGAAGAGATGAGGAGCTGATCGGCACTGAGCTGGTTATCGAGAGAGTCGGCCTTCCCAGCGGCATGTATTTCGTAAAAATATTGCACGATGAAGGGCAGTACACTGCCAAGCTGATCTTCGAATAGAAGCGCTACGGGAACTTTATACCCACACAGCCCACGCAATTGGTGGTGGGAATCACCGCATTGTATTGTGTATTGATCGCTTTGATAAACTCATTGGTGAGCATCCCATATCCTTTTTGGTTGGGATGATACCCATCCAGGCTGAAGAATCCGCCGCTCACAAACTCTGCATCGTAGGCAACACCGTTCCAGTTGATACCTGATTCAACCGTCTTGAAGAAGGCGTTCATATCCACAAGAGCAAGGCCGTACTGTGTGGCTTTTTGCTGAATGACTGAATTGTATTCACTTATTGCGGTATTGATGATCTGCACCTCGCTGACATCAAGCGCGTACCGGTCGTGGATAACGTTTAACACCAGCCCGTATAAGTGGCAACGCATGGAATCCAGCGGAACAGTGAGCGTGATGTACTCCCCATCAACCATTTGTCGGAACCCCTTCGAGTGGCTGGAGTCTATTATGACAAATCCGTTGTTCCCCACAACAAAATTGATATGCGTCACGCCTTGCAGCTGGTACAGGTCATTTAACGAATCAACTTTGTTTTGATCCAGCTCAGCACGGTTCCACGCTACCAGCGTGTAAAAGGGAAATGAAGTCAGATCAGGGATGTTCGCAATAGCTCCCTTTGCCCCTGTGCTCGTCAAAGATGCCAACATTACCTCCAGGTCCGCAGAAAAAGTTGCAGAGCTGGGTATGGCCTTGTTATACCCTCCCACTGACGCATATCCGAAAATATCTTCCATGCCCACCCACAGTAAGGAGAATGTAGGAGAGAGGTTGAGCGCATCCTGCAAGATAGTGGAAGTGCCGGGGTCACTGGCTATTTTGCCATAAAAGGGATTTGAATTGCCCTGTACATAGGGCAACCCGAAATTCGGGTCCATGATATCTGCAGTCGTGGCAGAGGGCACTGCCAGATTTTGATAACCCCCATCAATCAGCTGCTGCATTCCAGCGCTCTGGGCCGAGAGATCCAGCAAGTTTTTCAACGGCGATAGTGATTCGACGCCTTCGCAATCCACTTTGTACCCCAGGGTGACCGGGGAAATAAACTCACTTTCCCACTTCTTGCTGTTAAAGCCAAACCCCTGTCCAAGCGGCATCAGCGGTTGCTTGAAAGTTGACACCTCTGATAAGGACCCCGCCTGAAGATAAACTTCGTTCACCTGCCGGGCAAAAAGAGCCGGGATACTGTGCTCCTGCCCCTCTCGTGCCAACGCACCGTTTTCATATCCGGCAAGGAAATCCCCACCAAGAGCTACTACCTTCGTCAGATCAGCGTCCCCTTCGCTCAATACAGGTGCATCCACCGTGGGCTTACAGCTGAATAACAGTGCTGTTAATACCACAGCCCAAACGCCCAGGCCTGCTGGATTACCCGTTCCCTTCATCATCTTTATCATTCCGATGGCATGTTGATTACCTCCACCTTTGTAATGGTGGGCGCCGACTGCATCACCGCTTTCTCCACCCCAGCTTTGAAGGTAGTCATGCTCATGCTGCACGTTTTACACGCTCCCAGGTACTCCAATTTAGCGACCATATCATCCGTAATTTCAATCAACGCGATGCCCCCTTCATCGACTTCAAGATAAGGACGCAGCTCGTCCAGGGCCGATTCAATACGATCCCTGATTTCTTGTTCAAGCACTTGGTCTTTCATAGTGGTGTTGCGTATTGGGTGTTGCGTATTTGTTATTTATTTGTCCCGAAAGTTATCGCAGAGCCTGTTATGTATTAACTGCCAACTTCTTCAACTCCTTGCGCATTCATAATTGCCATTTGCTGTGCTACTGATTGTGCCATTTCTCTAAAAGCCATGCCCACAGGCGTATTTTTCTGCAATGCAGCTGGCCTTCCCACATCTCCAGCCTCCCTGATGCTTTGAACAATTGGTATCTGAGCCAAAAGAGGGACTCCAATTTTCTCGGCCAGGTTCTTACCTCCATCTTCACCAAAGATATGGTATTTGTTATCCGGCAACTCCTCAGGTATGAAGTACGACATGTTCTCAATGATACCCAGCACCGGCACGTTGATCTGCGGCATCTTGAACATATTCACCCCTTTCTCGGCGTCAGCAAGTGCTACTGCCTGTGGTGTTGTAACAATCACAGCTGCGCTCAATGGAACTGCCGAAACTAAAGTGAGGTGAATGTCTCCCGTACCAGGAGGCAGGTCAATAATCATATAATCAAGTTCACCCCAATCTGCATCGAAGAACAGCTGACGCAATGCCTTTGATGCCATAGGCCCTCTCCACGGAATGGCCTGGGAAGGATCTGCAAAGAACCCAATGGACAAAAGCTTAATTCCATGACTTTCAATGGGGCCCATCTTGGATTCTCCATTTACCTGCCGTGTACGTGGTTTTGCCTCTACCACATCAAACATGATGGGCATTGAGGGGCCGTAAATATCGGCATCGACCAACCCAACTTTTGCGCCTTGCATTGACAGGCCAACGGCTAAATTAGCAGCAACTGTTGATTTACCTACTCCCCCTTTACCAGATGCAACGGCAATAATGTTCCTTACACCTTCCAGCTTTTCCTCACCTTCCTGGGAGCTGGCCGTTACATTGGCGGTCATGTTCACTACCGGTGTTGCTTCTTTATCGACGTAGTGTATAATGGCATTCTCGCAGGCCTTCTTGATCATGTCTTTCATCGGACATGCTGGCGTGGTCAATACAACGGTGAACTTTACCTCTTTCCCACTGATCTCGACATCCTTGATCATGTTCAGCGTGACCAAATCCTTGTTGAGATCTGGATCGTCCACATTGCCAAGTGCATCGAGTACTTGTGCTTCAGTAATAGTCATAATTTATTATCAGCTCATACAAAATTAAGAACTTTCTCTTCTATTTTAGTTGGATCAACATTCAGGCCTTGTTTCTGCCATCTGGCTTCAATCCTTCTTAACCTTCACAATCCTCATCTCCACCCTCCTGTTCTTTTGCCGCCCTTCCTCGGTATCGTTGGGAGCTACCGGATGGGACTCACCGTAAAATTTCACCCTTACCTGTTTGACTGGCACCTCCCGCTTGACCAGGGCGCGTTTTACGGTTTCAGCGCGCCGCTTTGAAAGGAGTAAATTGTAATGGTCAGTACCTACATCATCCGTAAATCCCGACAGGATAATTCTCCAGTCGGTATTCAGCATGAGCATCTTGCTCAGTGCCTCCAGATATACATAAGAATCCAAGGCAATGATAGCTTCGCCGGTATTGAATTTCAGGCTCTGATACGTGGTGCGCAGAATGCGTTCATCCCTGGTATTCATGATGAAGGCCACCTCATCTTCTTCCAGCATTCCCGGAATAGAAGCAGCATTGGACGGCAGCGATTCATACCGGAACAGAACATCGCTTTGCTTAACCGCCGTTATAAGCGTTTCCTTACCCTCTTTATCCTTGTTAAGGACCAGGATATCATCAATCATACCTACCTCTTCTCCATCTAGCATAAACAGGATATTCTGATCCAGGGGCAGTTCCCGGAAGACAAAGAACCCATCGGAATTTCTTAAGGTTGACATCAGGGTGTCTCCTTGGTCATCGATCAGGTATAATCGGGTCTCCTGGTGATCCAGATATTGGTAGCGGAACAGTTTATCATCGCCCTTGGTGAGTGTCTTTATTGCCTTTTTCCCATTCTTGTCAATTTGTAAAATCTGAACTTCGTCAATCAAATCCAGATCCCTCGCTTCAAGTACGAAGATATAGCTTTGGTCAATTGGGAGCTTTTCGAACACAAAGAATCCGTCTTCATTTAAGCCTCCGGAGCTCAGCGTATCACCATTGGGACCTAACAAGTACAGCGTTACCACATCAATGGGTAGTTCCTCGAAACGGAAAAATTTATCTTCTCCTTTTGTGAGCGTAGTTTCCTTATCATTGATCAAAACGGTGAGTAGCATGTCGGTATCTTCGATGTCATCGCTTTGCATAAAGATCAGTTCGGGGTCATTGGGCAGATACTCAAACACGAAATACCCTCCGGCATTCTTCAGAGCCACGCCAACCGTATCCCCATCAGCATTCAAAGCATACAATTCCTCAATCACAATAGGCGGAAGCGGTACATACCTGAAAAATTGGTCCCTGTCCTTGGCCACATTAATGACCTTCACCTCGCCCGAAGGGTTCTTGTAACTAACCTCCACCGCCCGAGTCATATTAAGCAGGTCTGCGTCATCAGACTCCAGCTTAAAAAGGTAGCTGGGTTGGTCCGGCAGCTTATCGAAATAGAAGACCCCATCCTTACCATTCTCAGCAATCATCAGCACCGACCCATTCTCATCAACCAGGTGCAGCTTTACACCAGCCTTTTTTGAGGGCATATAGTACCCAAAGATGAGCTCCTGTGACGTACCCAGCGATGAGCCAACATCAGGAGGCGACCCATTGAAGGCCAGGCCTACCATGACGCTCTCACCGATCTTAGCGCCAAGGAGGATGTTGCCCCCCGCCTCGGTAAGGCCCAAACCAATCCAGTATTTCTGGAGATATAGGAAATTCACATTAAACCGAAAATCGCCGACAGGATACTCGCCGAATTTCATAAGCACTGAAGTTGCCAGGCCCATCTTATCATTGAGCCTGAAATCATGCCCGGCACTGAGCGTCACAGTCTGGTACAGGACACCGTATTGGTCGATTCCCTCCTTTTGCAGATTGAGCGATGGCTCCGCAAGGTTGTTCAGCACCATTCCTGCATAGAAGTTCTCAGTATAAAAGCGGGCGCCAAGCCCCATAGTTGCTGCGACCGTATTGTGATTGTAGGCCACCCACCCTTTCCTGCCACTCGCATACTCAATCTCCGCCCAATTGATGGTGTAGCTCTTGATTCCACCACGAAAGCCCAATGCCAGTTTGTTCTTTCCGATATCTAATTTGTAGGCAACGGAACCAAAGACACCGGTGTTTCTATTCGGCCCGAACTGATCTGCCACGAAATGAAGGCCTATGCCCACCCTGTCCTTTAGCGGGCCATCCATGCTGAATGACTGCCCCATGGGTGCCCCAGGCATGTTCTCCCATTGTCTCTTGACAAGCAATACGGCACTTGCCTGATCCTCCAGTCCGGCCGTGGCAGGATTGACTACCACCTCATTGAACATATATTGGCTATAGATGGCATCCTGTTGTGCCAGCGCATTCAACGCCAAACCAAGCAATACGGTAACTGCGCTGCCTCCAAGGGCAAATCGCTTTACGGTATGGCTGATTGCGTATCTCATCTGGTTATATGCACCCATCCCTTGAGTACTGCATCTGGCCTGCTCAGTACATAGTAATACACCCCTTCCATCAGAGCCACCCCATTCTGATCAGTTCCCTCCCATTCATTGCCATAATCGTCAGAGCTCCACACAACGATGCCGCGATTGGTAAAAATTTCCACAGCGACGGGCCGGTACTGATTCAAGCCCCGTATTACCCATCGGTCGTCAATTCCATCGCCATTAGGCGATATGCCAGAGAACACTTTCCAATCCACACAATCGGGACCGCCAACAGCGGTTACGGTGGTATACGTGGTTATTGAACATGAATCATCGTCCGTAATAACAATCTTGTAATCACCTACTTCCAGTCCTATAGCAAGGGGTCCCGTGCTCACGTCCGGTGACCACACATATTCATAAGGTGGCACCCCTCCTGTCACGGTTAGATTTACCTCACCATCCATGGTATTGAGGCATGTTGACCGTGATATGATCTTGTTAACAGCGATGTTCGGCACAGCCAATACGGTCACGCTTTCAGTAATGCTGCAGCCGTTTGTATCCGTAATAGTCACCTCATAAGCTCCCGGGGCAAGCCCAACCACAGTAGGGCCGACCTGCCCGTCACTCCACGTAAAGGCATAAGACGGCGAGCCTCCAAAGGCGGTAACAGATGCCGTACCATTGGCCATGCCGCAGGAGCTCTCCTCCATTGTTAGTTCTGCCGTTAAAGGTGGTGTGTACAGATCAACCACCACATAATTAGTGTCGATAGCATCAGTGATCAGGATTATATAAACACCTTCTCCCAGGCCCCCCATAGTATCTGTGGTGTTGCCATTGCTCCACGCATATGTGTACAAACCGCTGCCCCCGTAAGCATTCAATACAATACTTCCATCATTGCCGCCGCTGCAGGTCGGTTCGTATTCCTCCACCAAAACAACCATTGCGCAAGAGTCCACACAGCCGGTAACCGATGGCCCTTCCGACCCCGACCCAATGCTCAAATCGAAAACTCCAGATGTTGGTGCAGGTGTATTGTCACATACCTGCAGGGCCCCTCCAACATAACCCCAGTTGGCCGAGTATTGTCCAATACAGAACCGGCCCGAATCGCCAATGATGGAGTCCGCGTTAGCAAAATCATTACCAACCCCGATGAAGCCATCGTTGTACAAAACTGGGCCTGACAAGGGCAGCAAGGTGTCGCCATTGTAAAAATCCCTGGCAATATTTATGGCCGCTCCACCCCAGTTATGGAAATCCCCGGTGTTCCAAAAGTCCATCAAATTTAATCTTCCGCCATTGTCATTTTCAAATTCTGACTCATTCACAAACAACATCCCGACCAGTAACCCGCTATTGGCCATCCATCCTGCATTCGCACCTGCCAAAAATGCTATTTGCCCATCATTGAGTAAGGTGTCGTTGTTGTAAATAAACACGGCTTCCAACTCAGAAGATGAGCCCAGATTGAAAAACATTCCATCATTCCACAAACTGTCAACGTCGGCAATTACACCGCCGTTCGCTACAGTACTCTTGCCGGTCACATATAAATACTTATCAAAACGCATGGAGTCGGTGTTCGTAATTTGTCCCTCCGTAATCCCGAAGTTTGAGATATCGAAGGTGCCATTGTTGGTTATCACTCCTCCTGCCTGCAGGAAGTTCCTGCCGGGCAGGTCCTCCCGAAGTGATGCCCCGGCATTAATAATAATGGAGCCACCTGCATTCAAGCCCCAGTCGGTAGTAAGCGTAACATTGCTGTTGATTGTTACCTGGGCTGAAAGGCCCGGCGGAGGAAGGCCTCCCCATGTGCTGGGGAACAGCCATGGCCCATCATTGACCGATGTGATTTGCGCAGTTCCATAAGAGCTGCCAAGCACACACAGCCACAATAGCAAGTACCTGCAGGTTGTACGGAAACAATGAATCATGGGTCTATCCAGAATGGTGAAGGTAAAGTTATCAAAAAAGGGGGCAGATTGCGGGCCTAATTGCCACCCAACCCAATTAAGACAGATTTCAGGAGCAAAGGATTAATCTTACCCATTGAAATATGCTACAGCTCCCTACCAGGATCCCAGAATACCTTCTCGAAATGTGCCACCTGATCATTATCCACCTGCACACCTTCGGCTTCCAGTAATTCCTGCATCACATCAGAACCCCCAAAGTGGTTTTTGCCAGTGAGCACCCCTACCCTGTTAACCACACGATGCGCCGGAATATCATCACTGTGGGTATGCGACGAATTCATCGCCCAACCCACCATGCGCGAGGATCCCGCCGTTCCAAGATATGTTGCGATGGCTCCATAGGAAGTTACCCGCCCATAAGGGATCAGTTTTACAACGTCGTAAACACGTTCAAAAAAACTAAGGGCTGTCAATAGGTTAGTTCAGGTTGGGAATATCCTGCTTTCGGATCTTTAGCTTGCCCTCTTTCTCCTTCAAGTCAGCCACAATATCCAATCCGTCCGGAACAGTTTCTGCGAGGATGCATATAAATGAACCATGCGGTGCTCTTTTAAACGTCGCCTCGATAGCCTCACGCTCGTCATAGATCACCTGTATCGGCATATCCGGCTTTATATTCTTGATGCCCTGTATGAGCAGCTCGACAATCTCCTCTGCCGTACGGCCCCTCATATGCTTATCCTGCCGGACGACGATCTCATCAAAATACTTTGCAGTGCCCTCGCCGAATTCTACAATGTCTTCGTCTCTTCTGTCACCGGTACCTGCGATTATTCCAATCTTCGGGCTATCCTCGATATTGTTGAGGTACATGCCCACTGCTTCCATTCCAGCAGGGTTATGTGCAAAATCAAGCAACACTTTAAAGTTCTGGAAGTCAAACAGGTTCATTCTTCCAGGCGTCTGAGCCGGTGAAGGAATAAATGTCTGAAGCGCCAAACGCAGTTCTTCAATTTTCACATTGCGCAAGAATGCGGTGAGCGCCGCCGGCAGTATATTTTGGATCATAAATACGGCGGTACCCTCAAAAGTAAGCGGCATATTGATGACCTTATCAATCCGGATCTTCCATCCCCCCTTGTTAATAGTTACATATCCGTTTTCATAGATGGCGGCGATGCCTCCTTTTTCACAGTGCTCCTTAATGTGAGGATTCTTCTCATCCATACTAAACAACGCAATCCTACAATCCAGCTGCTTCCGCATTTTCAATACCAGGGGATCATCGGCATTTAATACCGCATACCCATCCCTATAAACTGTTTCCGGAACAATGCCTTTCACCCGGGCCAGCTGTTCCACTGTATTGATGTCCTGAAGGCCAAGGTGATCTGGTGTAACGTTGGTAACAATACCAACATCACATTGGTTGAATCCCAGCCCAGCTCTCAACATACCTCCCCGTGCACACTCCATTACAGCAAAATCAACCGTAGGATCCCTGAGGACAAACTCAGAACTCTTGGGGCCAGAACAATCTCCTTTCTCCAACATTCTGTTCTGAATATAAATACCGTCGGAGGTCGTATACCCTACTTTCTTACCCACGTTTTTCATAATATGGGCAATCAGCCTTACCGTCGTGGTCTTTCCATTAGTACCGGTTACGGCTACGATGGGAATTCGCGTACTTGATCCCGGAGGATACAACATATCAATTACTGGTTCTGCCACATTGCGCGGAAAGCCATCACTGGGGTCGAGGTGCATACGGAAACCCGGAGCAGCATTGACCTCGAGCACCACTCCTTCGTTCTCATTTATCGGGACGTCAATATCCGGAGCCATAATGTCCATTCCACAGATGTCCAAACCAATTACGCGCGACACACGTTCAGCCATAAATACATTATAGGGATGAACCTTGTGAGTGACATCTTTGGAAGTACCTCCAGTGCTTAAATTTGCCGTTGTTTTCAGATACAACACTTCATCTTTTGGAAGGACCGATTTCACGGTTAGCTTCAGGCTCTTCATCAATCTTTCCGTCATGCTGTCCACCTTAATTTCAGTGAGTACATTCTCATGGCCATAGCCTCGCCTGGGATCTTTATTTACCTCTGCTATCAACTTCTCAATACTGGATTTACCATCACCAATCACGGCAGCTGGCGTGCGTTTTGCAGCAGCGACAAATTTGTGATCAATAACGAGCAGGCGATAGTCGAATCCTGTAATAAAGCTTTCAATAATAACTCTTCTTGAATATTTCTTCGCGGCGGCGAAAGCTGTCTTAGCTACCTTCTTGTTGGTCACATTGATCGTTGCACCCTTTCCTTGATTGCCATCAACTGGTTTGATTACCACCGGAAACGGAACCTTGTCAAAAACCCAGTCCAGGTCTTCAATATTTCGAATAACCCTACCCATGGGAACAGGCACACCTGCCCGTTGAAGCAAGCTTTTTGTCTCTTCCTTATCGCCAGCCAGATCAACACCTATATTGCTAGTCTCACTTGTGATGGTGGCCCTAATTCTCTTTTGATTCACCCCATAACCAAGCTGAACCAAAGAGTGTCGATTCAACCTTATGTAGGGGATATCCCTTCTCTTAGCTTCATCAACTATAGATCCTGTGCTTGGCCCGAGCCGCTCTGCTTCACGCAATTCACGCATCTTTTGTATATCCTGTTCAAGATCATACTTCTTATTCGCGATCAGCGCTTCAACAATTCGAACTGTAGCCTTTGCAGCATAGATTCCCACTTTTTCCTCTGTGTATGAGAAAACCACATTATAGATTCCTGTGACATCGGTCTCTCGTGTCCGGCCGAAGCCGCAATTCATGCCTGCCATGGTTTGGATCTCCAATGCTACATGCTCTGCTATATGTCCCATCCAGGTCCCTTCTTTCACACGTTGAAAAAAGCCTCCAGGTTCTCCTATTGAACATCTGTGTGCCTGCAGGGAAGGAAGCATTCTTTTAAGTCGGCCATAGAATCCCCTTATCTTGTGAGAGGGCCGCTCCTCCATCTCCTCTAAATCCAGACGCATAACAATCAAATTACCTCGCCGTATAGACCAGTAATTTGGACCGCGCATTACCCTGATGTCAACAATCTTCATGTCTGTTATTATGCAATTAAAACAAATAGTGCCCCAGAGGAACAATCTGGGCGCAAATATCCGGAAATATCTTCGTTTTTAATAATGTACACACAACATTTTGTTCATAACATCTACACGTACATAAGTCCACTCTTTTTGATTTTAACCTAATTTTGTATTGTTGTATGGTAGCGGAAGATTTGAATACTCCAAAAGGGAAATTGATCGTCATTGGAGGCGCGGTTAACAAAGGTGACGAAGAACAGCTCAACAGCGATTCTGAAAATCAGGAGTTCTTTGAAATAGGCATCCTGGCACGCATGCTAAGAGAGCTTGAAGGAGACAACGCCCGTATTGAGGTAATAACAACTGCTTCTGAGATTCCTGTAGAAGTGGGAGCTCAATACATCACGGCATTCAACAGGCTTGGCCATACCAACATAGATGTCATACACATCCGTTCCAGGGAAGACACCGAGAACGAAGCATATTTGGAGAGAGCTCGTACATGTGCAGGTGTGCTGTTCTCCGGCGGCAATCAACTTCGCCTGACTACTATTTTTGGAGGAACAGAGTTCATCAAGATCTTGCTGCGTCGCTATGACTCCGAGCCAATAGTGATTGCGGGCACCAGCGCAGGAGCGATGGCCATGTCCAACACCATGATTCAGGGCAGCAGTTCCAAAGCGCTAATTAAGAATGAAGTTCAACTGTCACGGGGATTGGGCTTTATTAAAGACGTGACATTTGACTCCCATTTTGTGAAGCGCGGCAGATTTTCCAGGTTGTTCCAGGCCGTAGCAATGAATCCCGTATGCCTGGGCATTGGATTGGGCGAGGATACTGGATTACTCATCACTGAAGGACACAAAATGGAAGCCATTGGCTCGGGCCTGGTGATCATTGTAGATGGTGAGAATATCCGCTATACCAATGTAGCTTCGATAGGTGATAAAGAACCTATATCCATTGAGAACCTGAGTGTCCACATCCTGGTTCAGAACAATGGATTTTTACTCAACGATAGAAAGTTCCTTGCCTCCTACTAAGAGGACGTTGTTACATCTTAAACTTCAGGTAGGTAATAGGAAGTCCCTCTGCCAGGAATTTCTTCTCATAAAAAGTTTGAACGGCGCCTGCCTCTGCAAATCCAACATCTTTGTAAAGGTCTCTGGTGATATCTAAGATCTCAATGTCCATTTCACCCAAAACTTCCACCGTATATTCATGAAAAGCCAAATTGTCGGTTTTGAGGTGCACGAAACCTCCAGGCTTCAGTAATTCCCTATACCGATTGAGGAAACGAGGATTGGTCAGGCGTTTTTTCGCGTGGGGAGCTTTCGGCTGGGGATCTGGGAAGGTGATCCAAATTTCATCGACCTCATCCTGATCAAACAACTGGTGAAGTGCACGGATATCAATTCTGAGAAATGCCACATTAGCCAGGTCATTTTCAAGCGCGTACTTGCTCCCAGTCCAAATTCGCGCGGCTTTAAGATCGACTCCGATGAAGTTTTTTTCGGGATATTTCTCCGCCAGATCTATCGTGTGTTCCCCCTTTCCACAGCCCAACTCAAGTACGATGGGGTGGTTATTGTGAAAGTGGTTCTGTGCCCAATTCCCCCGGAGAGGATGGCCTTTCTGAACAAGGTCATACGAAGGCTGAATAACGTTTGAGAATGTATTGACCTCCGCGTATTGTTGGAGCTTTCTCTTGGCCAAGGTTTAGAAATAAATTGTCTTAATCCAAATATTTAGACCTCGGTCAGGTGGAATTCATAACTCTCCATAATCTCATTGGCGAGGAGTTTCTTGCATGCTTCATCCACTTTTGCCGAAGCTTCGGTCTCAGTAGCAGCCTCAACAGTCAACGTGATATGCTTACCAATGCGCACTTCACCAACTTCCGGCAAGCCGAGGTTAGTCATGCTTGCACTTACCGCCTTGCCCTGAGGATCAAGAAGGGCCTTCAAGGGCATAATGTCGATTTCCGCTTTGTAGTTCATCCTGTGGAATTAGGTCTTTTTACGTTTAAAAAACAGTGATTGCAATACCGAAATAACGATGTACAAAAGTACAATAATTGGCAATGCGGAATAAGGGAGCACCAACAAAATTACAGCTGCTACGATTAAGAAGACGTATACCAACTGGTTCCCTTTCCACTGAAAAGATTTCACCTTAAGAGAAAACATACCAACCTTCGATACAAGGAGCAGTGACAACGCGATGCCAATTCCCGCCATTATTGAAGGTGCTTGGATAATTTCTGTTATCCCAGCGTGGCCCCTCTCAAATAATAGGGGAAGAGAGCCAATCAAAAGCGCATTGGCCGGTGTTGGCAATCCTCTAAAAGAATCGCTTTGGCTTTCATCAATGTTAAAGATTGCCAGGCGCCAAGCCGAAAACACGGGGATAACCAGGGCGAAATAGGCAATCCATTCCTCACCTACGTTAGCTTTGTCCTGAATTAATGCATATAGAATCATTCCCGGAGCTACACCGAAGCTCACCATATCTGCCAAAGAGTCCAGCTGTTTACCCAGTTGAGAGTAGCTCTTCAACAATCTGGCTGACATTCCATCTAAAAAGTCAAAAAATGCCGCTAACCAAATCAAGTAGGTTGCCATCTGCATCTGGTATGTATCTGGATTCAGGGCACAAATGACGGCCAGACACCCACAGAGTAAATTCACGCAGGTGAGCAGATTCGGTATATGAGATTTCAATGACATTGTCGTATATTGTACAAAAGTATCCTTATTCGAGATTCATTCGCCGAATTTTCGTAAAATCACATAATAATTCCTCTGATTAGATGTTAATAAGTTATCTTTCATCATAGAGTATAAAACCGCAGATTTTCAATTTTTGTATCGGCAAATGCCTGGAATGTATAAAAATCTCTCCATCCCTGCTTTAGGCTGCCTGCTTTTGGCGGGATCAGCGTTGGCGCAAGCTCCTAAGTACAGCAATGAGTTTTTAAATATAGGAGTCGGCGCAAGGTCATTGGCGATGGCCAATGCAAGCATTGCCAATGTAAACGACGTCACTGCTGGATATTGGAATCCGGCGGGCTTGAATGGACTGACCACAGATCTTCAGATTGGTTATATGCACAATGAATACTTCGCTGGTATAGCCAAGTATGATTATGGTGCCCTTGCAGCACGTATCGACGAAACAACCGTAATCGGTTTTACCCCTCTTTTAAGATTGGGGGTAGATGACATACCCGATACGTCTGAGCTTATTGATGCCGAGGGTAATATCAATTACGACCGGATCAAATCGTTTTCCGCAGCTGATTATGCCTTTATCTTCTCATATGCCAAGAAGTCCAAACTTGAAGGGTTGACTTATGGTGGCAACGCCAAAGTAGTTCATCGAAAGGTGGGAGACTACGCTACCGCCTGGGGATTTGGACTGGATATAGGAGCGCAGTTTCAGATGGGCACCTGGAAATTTGGAGCGGTAGGACGCGATGCCACATCTACATTTAACGCCTGGAGCTTCAATACAGAGAAACTTGCTGATGTATTCACAATTACGGGAAACGAGATACCTGAGAACTCCCTGGAAGTTACCTTACCCAAACTTTTATTAGCTGCCGGCAAAAAATTCTCCTTCTCAGAAAAATTTTCACTTTATACTGAAGTTGATTTAGATGTAACCTTTGATGGTAAGAGGAACGTATTAATAAGCGGTAAACCAACTAGCGTTGACCCACATATGGGACTTGAACTGGGATATGGCGGATTTGCCTTTCTTAGAGGCGGAGTTGGATATATACAGAAGGTGCAGAACCTGGATCAGGAAGAGCGGTATACAATGCAACCCAGTATGGGCTTGGGTGTGAAAATCAAATCACTTCATATTGACTATGCACTAACCAATATCGGCCAATCCGTCGGACTGCTGTCTAACGTATTCTCACTAAAAATCGACATCAATAAAACAGAAAAAAGCGACACGCTTTGAACAAGGCACTTTATACCATTCTGTGCATCCTGATCTCGTTTTCCGGGTTCAGTCAGCTTACTAATCAATGGGTCGACTACAATAAATCATACTACAAGTTCAAGGTGGTGGCTGATGGAGTCTACCGAATCGATTATGCCACACTTCAAAATGCAGCGCAATTTGCAGGGCTCCCCTTAAACAGCATTAATCGCAAGGATTTTCAGATTTTCGGAAGAGGACAGGAATTATATATCCATGTCGAAGGAGCAGGGCCAAACAGCTCCCCCATGGTGGCCGGCGACTACATTGAATTCTACGCTGAAAAAAATACCGGATGGCTGGATGCTTCTTATTACTCCTACCCTGAGTGGCATGCCAATCCTAACGTTAGCTTATTTACCGACACAGCTACCTACTACCTGACATGGAACAACGCCACCCCCAATCGTCGGCTGGCGCCGTTGGCGAACATGAACTTCACAGGTAAAACCACGGCGGACTATTTCATGTTTGAATCAAGGGTAGATCAGCTCAGCCAACCTTCTAATGGGCGCTATGTCCTTTCAGCCACCACTGCGTTATATGAGCCAGAATTCACTGAGGGTCAGGGATGGACGGGACCTACCTTCACCAGTTCAACCCACACGGTAACCATACCAACATCAAATGCATATGCGGCTGGGCCAACAGCTATAGCAACGGCATCTGTAATTGGGAACAATCTTCAGAACCACATTGTAGTAGTCAACGTTGCTGGAGCTGGATCAACCCTCAATTTGAGTGGAATAGAGGTAGGTAAGCTAAATTATGCGGTGACTCCCGCTAACCTTGGTTCACCGACAACCAACTTCACGTTTACGGCCCAGCAAGGCTCAAATGATCGAAATACCGTGGCTTTTGCAGCCATCGAATATCCTCACACATTGAGCCTTGGGAGCGCTTCCCAAATGAACATGCGAATTGCAGATGCAGGGATTGGAGATACCGCCTATCTCAACTTCACAAATTTTGACGACCAGGGAGAAATAGTATGGTTGTATGATCTGAGCAACAATCGCCGTATCGCAGTTGGCGGCACTGGGGCTTCACATGAAGTGCTGGTCCCTAATGCCGGAGGGGACAAACAATGTTTCTTATTTAATGAAGGCCAAATCATATCTATCACAGCTCTGGCCTCCGTTGGCTTAAACAACGATGGAAAATTTACCGATTATTCGTCTATGGCCAATGATATGGCTTATCTCATTGTGTTCAACAAGAAGTTAAGAACATCCCTGGCTGGTATTGACTATGTGGAGGAGTACATCGCCTACAGAAAATCACCTAATGGAGGTAACCACGATGTTATTGGGGCTGATATCGATGAGTTGTATGACCAATTTGCGTTTGGAATTCGTAAAAACCCTATGGCAATCAGGGGATTTGCAGAATATGCATTAACCTGGCCAACAAAGCCTCAGAATTTGTTCTTACTAGGCAAAGGGGTTTCCTTCAACAAAAGTAGATCAACCTATGGGTATTACACCAGGGTGTTGGTACCGACATACGGCTGGCCATCTTCAGACGTATTGCTAACGGCAGGACTTGACGGGACCTTGTTCTCTCCGGCAATACCTACGGGAAGACTGGCCGCCAACTCCGGAGAAGATGTTGCAGAATACCTAAATAAGATTATTGAATTCGACAGAAACCAGGTTGAATATCAGCCTGATCTGGACATGGACCAGTTAATTGAACTGGAGGAATGGAAAAAGCAAATATTGCATTTCGCAGGAGGAAACGGCACAGAACACACGACATTCAAGGGGTATTTAGGCTCCTATGAAGTACTTATCGAGGACTCCCTGTTCGGTGGGCGCATTCACCAGTTTAACAAGAACTCCTCGGCACCTATACAAATCACAGCATCTGATTCTATCAGAGATCTAATAAATGGCGGAGTGAGCATTATGACATTTTTTGGCCATGCTTCCGGAAGCGGGTTCGACCAGAACATTGATGAACCGGGAGTATATCAAAATACAAATGGGAAGTACCCACTTTTAATAGCCAACTCCTGCCTGGTAGGTGACATTTATCAGCCGACTTATACCAGTAATAGCGAGACCTGGATTATCCACCCCAGAGGTACCATAGCTTTTTTAGCAACCGTTGATTTTGGCGAAGCTCCTGCATTGCATACTTATACCAGGGAGTTCTATCGCAACCTCGGGCAAAAAATGTATGGACAGAGCATCGGAGCAGCCGTCCAGCAAACTATCAGAGATGTAGAATTACAATTTAACCTGAAAAAGACATGCCTGCTCATGGCGCTCCACGGTGATCCTGCAGTTGTTCTCAATACCCGGAGCAAACCTGACTATGCTATCAGAGTGCAAGATGTGTACACCACACCAAGGTTGGTTTCCACAGAAATTGACTCCTTCGACATGCATATCATTGTAACCAACCTGGGAAGAGCTATCAACGGCGAAATAGAGATCAAGGTTACTCGTACTTACCCTGATGCCAGCCTTGCAAAACCGAGTTGGTCCATATCAGCATATGACATTTTTTACAAGGATACTTTTACGGTAAGGCTGCCCGTTGATCTGGCAAACGGGCCTGGGCTCAACAGCTTTGAAGTTAGGGTTGACAATATGGACATAGTGTATGAATTGACAGAGGAGAATAACAATATCCTCTACCCAATGTTGATTCAAACGGAGGACATCATTCCAATATACCCCTATCAATTCGCAATAGTTCCGGACAAGATGCAGACACTTAAAGCATCTACCGGCAACCCTTTTGCAGTAGATACAATATATAGGTTTCAGATTGACACCACAGATGCCTTTTCTCCCCCTTTGGCGGAATATACTACAGCTCAAGTAGGTGGTGTCGTTGAATGGAATCCAACTGGTACTGCATTAGAAGGTATATTTTCAGGAGCCGCTGACAGTACCGTATACTTCTGGCGGGTGCGGAGAGATAGCCTGACGCCGGCAGATATAAACCACAAGTGGAGAGAGAGTTCGTTCCAGTACATTGATGGCAAAAGGGGATGGGGCCAGGCGCACTTTCACCAATTTAAGAACAACGAGTTCGCATTGATTGACTACAACAAACCCAACCGGACTTTCGATTCTGTTGGAAATGCATGGGGAACCAGCGAGTGGCTGGCTACCGAATACAGGATAAATGGATCAAGTCAAATTGCTTCCAGTTGTAATGTGCCGGCTGCAATTTTAGTAGCCGTAATAGATCCATTAACACTTGAACCGTGGATCTCCACTTCCAATCCAGCACCGTGTTATTCCAAGCCGTTAAAATGTAAGATCTTCCAGATAGCCGACAGCACTAATCAGGCCAACCTTGACGGTTATCTCAATTCCGTTCCTGATAGCTTTTATATCCTTGCCTATACATTTCGGTTTGGGTTGGTAGATTCCTGGCAGGATACTTCGCTGGTGAGCACTTTTCAGTCACTTGGATGGAACAGCATTACCGGTGCAGGTTCACCGGGCGACTCTAAGCCCTTTATATACTTTGTCAAAAAAGGGGATCTGTCCTCTGTGAAGGATACGATCGGAGCTACTTCCACATCGACAATAATTTTAACAGCCGATCTTAAAACGAACTATGATTATGGAAATATAACTACTCCCAATATAGGCCCGGCCCAGGAATGGCTGTCTTTGCACTGGGATATGAAAACTTTGGAAGCCGGAGATAGTGTAAGTCTTGAGGTCAGCGGTATAAACTCAGAAGGTAATAAAGTAGTTATCAGCGGCTTGGAGAGTTTGCCACCGGACTCTTCAGACATCTATAACCTCAATACGCTAATAGACGATTCTATATACTCGAGTATCCAGCTGCGCATACATAAGGATGACAAAACACTCAAGACAGCAGCCCAGTTAAGGAGTTGGCATGTTCTGCTCAATGACGTGCCAGAATCTGCTCTTAATCCTTCCATTCAACTTTCTTTTTACAATGACTCCGTTAAGGAGGGTGAGATAGTTTCATTCTCAACAGTGGTGCAAAACATCAGTGAATATGATATGGATAGTATGTTGATCTCCTATTGGATCCTTGACAAGAACAGGGAGATCCAGCAATTGACCAGCTTTCGATACAAACCACTCTTAAAATCACCTGACACCCTATTAACGGGAATGACATTTTCCACGGAGGGACTTGGGGGGAGTAATAGTCTGTGGGTGGAGGTGAACCCTTATGTAGAATCTAAGGGGACCTATGACCAGTTGGAGAAGTATCACTTCAACAATCTCGCTGAGCTGCCATTTTATGCTGCTAGAGACAATACCAATCCACTGCTTGATGTGACTTTTGACGGCATCCACATACTTGATGGCGACATTGTTTCAGCAGAACCTCAAATAGTGATTGAGCTGAAGGATGAAAACAAGTTCATGGCTCTCGATACCAATTCTCTTCTGCAGGTATACCTGACCGCTGAGGACGAGAATCAGGGAACTGCGGTTCCGTATGGAGGGAATACGCTGCGTTTTATACCGGCATCACTTCCAGAGAATAAGGCACGGGTTGAGTTCAATCCTGGGGCTTTGGAGGATGGAATATACGAACTGCGGGTACAGGCCACAGATGTTGCTAAGAACGAATCAGGGAAGTTGGATTACCTGATCACTTTTGAAGTGATCAACAAACCCACGGTGACGTCGGTGATGAACTGGCCCAACCCTTTCTCCACCGCCACCAAGTTTGTGTTCACCCTTACAGGAACAGAAATTCCGCAGGATTTTCGCATCCGCATTCTGACGGTTTCCGGCAGAGTGGTCCGGGAAATATTCGCTGATGAGTTGGGGCCCATTCATATTGGAAAAAATATTACCGAATATGCGTGGGATGGCAGAGATGAGTTCGGTGACCAGCTGGCAAACGGCGTGTACCTCTACAAGGTCGACATTCATCTTAATGATGCAGCCATGGAGCTGCGGGAAACCACTGCAGATCAATATTTCCACAAAGGCTATGGAAAGATGTATCTGCTCAGATGATTATCTTCGTCGGATAAACCCTTTTAAGCTTTTTAATGTTTGCCAGTCTGCTTGACAGTACAACGCTGAAGTTGCAGCTCCACCTCGAGAAATTAGAGGCGCGACTTGGATTACTGGGAGCTGGCATTTGTGTATCTCTTCTTCTCTTGTTCCTCGCAGGAATTTATTGTGCCCCGGGCTTTGAATTGATCAATCATGGTTTGGACTATGGCAGGCTGGCTCTAGATCCGCTGGATCCCGAGGGGGGTAATCGGTTTCAAAATCGAATTCTTACACCGTTGCTGGGCTTTCTCTTATTCCTTAAAGGTCCTGCATTCATTGTTCTGCCACTCTTATTCGCGACAGCGTTTATATCAGCATTATATTTCCACTGTCGAAGTGTGAGCATTGATGCTACATCTGTTCTTGGAATATGCTGTCTAATTGTGTTTTCTTCACCAATACTATACACCCTGCATTTTGCCGGATACGTAGACACTACATCTTATTTCCTGCTTTTCCTGTGCTACATATTCCGCAAGCAACCTATCCGGGTGTTCCTCTGTTACTCACTTGCATTGCTCAATCACGAAAGCAATGCATTCGCCATGCCCTGGATTATTCTATTATCTGGCTACCAGTCCAATTCGTCTGGAGCTCAGCATATCAAAACTGGGGTAGCTGCTGTGCTGGCATTCGCCCCGTTCTTGATGATGCGCCACCTATTTGGTGATTCCGCCACTCATCTGCAATTTGATTTTTATCTTAACAAATCAAACCTGGCAGATTCACTGTGGTTACAACGGGACAACCTCTATTACGGAATATTTCAAGGCTTCAAATTATTCTGGTGTTTCCCAATTGTTGCAACGCTCCTGGCCTTGAAAAACAAAAAATTTCATACAGCCCTTCTAATTACAGGAATCGTAGGTTGCGCCGGGGCGCAATTACTAATTGCCGCTGACACCTCCCGGTTGATGGGGTTGGCATTTCCTGCAATACTCATAGGTGCCATAGAAGTATGGAAATACCTAAATGGCATTCAATTCCGACGAATATTATGGCTGCTGATCATTGCGAATGTCATTATTCCGCAAGCCTTTGTGGGGTATGGGGTAATTGTTCCTTTCCACTCGTTACCCGTAGCTCTTTACATGAAATTCTATATGGGAGTGGACGTGTGGGAGACGGCCTGGATCTAACCCATCGAAGAAGTCACCGGATCAAACATACTGCCGATCCGCCGTTCTTGTCTCTGTGCATAATCACCCTGGTGATAGGCACAGGCAGCAACCAACGGAAATGCTATAGTCGCTTCAGAGAAGATCATTTGCTCGTGCATAGTATCCACCTTACCCCATGAGCTGGCTTCCCTTAAAGTAGATCCCGAGAGGGCACCATCACGTTCATCGGCTACAGTAATTTGAACAGCGTACTTGTGCATGGGTACTTCAGTGTCCAGCACTTCCGCCGCCACTACAATGTCTTGAACAAAGTTCTTGGGCACCCCTCCCCCAATCATCAAAATGCCCGATTGAACATCCTGCATCTTTATCTGTGTCAATTCCAAAAAGTCTTTAACCGAATCAATGGAAACGTGCGCTTCTGGATTATCAGCCTGGTGTTTGACAAATCCAAACCCTGCTGAACAATCAGAAAACGCGGGGACAAAAATTGGCACTTGTTTTTTATAGCAGGTGTAAACAATGGATTCTTCGCGGCTGTCTCCAAGGTCTTCCCGGACTTGTAAGTATTTGCCCATTTCAACAATGAACTCCCTGGATGAGTATGGGCGCTTTTCCAAACAGTCGCAGATATCCGTGATGGTACGATCGCATACCTTAAGCTCCGCTTCGTCGATATAAGTATCATAAATCCTGTTAATTCCCATCTCCCGCAGCAAATTGTCATCCGCATCCGGACTGCCCTTATAATGCCTGTACCCCAGTGCTTCGAAAAAATCCTGGTCCACTATATTCGCTCCGGTAGAGACGATAACATCTACCATATTATTTTCAACCAAATCCACAACTACCTTCTTTAGGCCTGCTGACACAAGTGAGCCCGCCAATGTTAGATAGATCGTACAGTCCTGATCCCCTATCATCTGACTGAAGATCCTGGCACCCCGCGCAATATTCCTGGACTGAAAAGCCATATTCGACATATCCGCCATCATATCAACCACACCTGCGTATGCTGGCTTGGTAATATCAATGTGCTCAATTGGATTCTGAAGCAGTTGTTTCTTGTTCATAAGACAAAACTATTGAATTCTAACTTGTTAGAAACCGAATCACCACTTCTCCGAAGTCCGCTGGATTATCTGCATGAATCCAATGGCCGGCATTGGATATCACCTCAATAGATCCGTTGGGGAATCTCTCCATCAAACAGGCATAGTCCTCAGGTAAAATATAATTCGAATCGGCAGCTTTCACGAAGAGTATTGCCCCCTGATAAGGCTCTTGAACCTCGACCGCTGTACCAATCTCATCGATATTGTCAATAATGGATGCCACATTCATTCTCCACTTCATTTTCTTATCTGGCCCCCAGTGCAAATTCTGCATAATGAAAGCGCGGATTCTCATATCAGGGATATAGGATGCCAATGTCGCATCGGCTTCCGACCTCGATTGAATTGCATCAAAATCCAGGGACGTCAACCCCTTCTGTAAATCGTCATCCTGGACAGGATATTCTTTAACCCCCATGTCTACTGCCACGAGTTTGTTGACCTTATCAGGATGAGCCAAGGCAAAGGATATGGCTGTCTTAGCGCCCATGGAGTGTCCGATAATCGACGCCTTGCCGATATGCTGCTGGTCCAGGAAATCCGCTAAGTCCCCCGCCATTACGGAGTAATTGAACACCTCATCATGTGGAGAACGCCCATGATTTCTCTGGTCAACCAGGAACACTTCATACTCCGCTCCAAAATACCTGGCCAACGTATGCCAGTTCATGCCTGATCCAAAGAGGCCGTGAAGAATAATTAGCGGATCCCCACTTCCATTTTTTCTAAAAAACAACTCCAAGAGGCCAGCTAGTTAAATTCATATTTCCCTGATGCGGAAACGCTCACTTCAGCAATGGTGTTATCCGTTTCAAAATGAGTATAGCCCAACTTCAAATCCTGCCAAAAAGCAATGAGATTGAGTACTGGATACGTGAACATAACATCTAACTTTTGTTTATCTCCAACTGCTTAAGGTAGAGCTGAATCGTAGACTGCAACCCGTAATAGAGTGCATCGGAAATCAATGCATGGCCTATTGAAACCTCAAGTAGTCCGGGAATATTTCGAGCGAAGTAATTCAAATTTTCTAAATTCAAATCATGGCCGGCATTAATACCAAGTCCAAGCTCATTAGCCAGAACCGCAGCATCGAGAAATGGTTTGATGGCCAGTTCTTTGTCTTGAGCATAATTATGGGCGTAGTCTTCAGTATACAGTTCAATTCTATCCGTTCCCGTTTTCTTAGCATTCTGAATATTCTTGAGTTCAGTTTCGATAAATATTGAAGTCCTGATTCCTTGAGCCTTTAGCTTACCTATGATTTCTGTGAGAAAGGTTTCGTTCACAATAGTATCCCAGCCCGCATTCGAAGTCAGCACGTCAACACTGTCAGGAACAAGGGTGACCTGCGTGGGTTTAATCTTTAGCACCATCTTCATGAAATCTTCAGTAGGATTGCCCTCAATATTGTATTCAGTATTTATAACGTCTGGTAATGCAAAAGCGTCCTCATACTTAATGTGGCGCTGGTCTGGTCTGGGATGGACCGTTATCCCCTGTGCCCCAAATTGCTGGCAATCCTTTGCCACCTCGATCAAATTTGGAGTATTTCCTCCTCTGGCATTTCTGATGGTGGCTACCTTGTTGATATTTACACTTAATTTAATCATTCAGCGTTGTTTGTTTAGAACTGCCAAAGTAAAAAATTTATTACGTTTGCAATGACCTATGTTGGCAATTGACCTGATAACAGATACCATTCCACCACTAAAAATTAGTGACACAGGCTCAAAGGCACTCTTATGGATGGACGAGTTCAAAGTTAGGCAACTTCCCATCGTAAAGAACCTGGAGTATGTTGGCCTGATCTCAGAGGCGGATGTACTGGATTTAAATCAGCCTGATGAGCCTTTAGAGAAACATAAACTCTCTCTAACACTACCTTACGTCACCAAGTACCAGCATATGTTTGACGTAATCAAGGTGATGTCGTCGCTTGACCTCTCATTACTTCCTGTGCTAGATGAGGATAGGTATTTGGGCATAATACCGTTGCAGCATTTGTTTCGATGCTTTTCGAAGATGTCGGCTATTGAGGAAAATGGTGGCCTGATCATTCTTGAACTAAACATCAACGATTATTCCCTTGCAGAAATTGGTCAAATTGTGGAGAGCAATGATTCTAAGGTGCTAAGTTCCTACGTAACCTCACACGCTGATTCCACGAAGCTAGAGTTGACCATTAAGATCAACAAGACCAATATTGCTAACATTATCCAAACATTCAACCGATATGGTTATACGGTTAAAGCCTCGTACCAGGATTCTGACTATTCAGACGATATGAAAGAAAGGCTGGATTACCTAATGAACTACCTGAAAATCTAAATTGCGTTACATGCAAGTCGCTATTTACGGCAAATTAATTACCGACGAGAATATTCCTTATCTCGAGAGTCTATTTGACAAGCTTCAAAGAGAAGACATCAAATACTTGATACACAGACCGTTTGCTGACCACCTTCGCTCATCAAATATCAAGCTAGCTGAGGCTGGTGAATTTTCCTCATATGATGACATGGACAAATCCTCAGACTTTATGATTAGCATAGGTGGAGATGGGACATTCCTCGATACGATCACTTTTATTCGAGACTCAGGGATGCCCGTTGTTGGAATCAATGCTGGAACATTAGGATTTCTTTCAAACATCTCAAAAGATGAGATTGATTATGCAATAGATGAAATTGTTGCAGGCAATTTTACACTGGACAAAAGGGCGCTGCTAAGCATAGAAACAGAAATGAACCTCTTTGAAGACGTCAATGTTGCTTTGAATGACTTGACTATTCATAAGTACGACTCGTCTTCGATGATTACCATTCACGTGTATTTGAATGATGAATTCTTGAATTCTTACTGGTCCGACGGCCTGATCATATCAACGCCAACCGGATCAACTGCTTATTCCCTGAGTTGCGGAGGACCGATAATCACACCAGGTTCCGGAAATTTCATTATCAATCCTGTTGCTCCTCACAATCTGAATGTACGTCCGGTTGTAATACCTGATGATAATATTATTACAATTAAAGTGGAAGGACGAAGTGGCAAATTCTTGATTTCGCTGGATTCCAAGTACGAAACTGTTCCCGACTCAACTGCATTATCCATCAAAAAAGCCGATTTCCATCTGAACCTAATCAGGCTCAATAGTCAAAATTTCCTATCGACATTGAGAAATAAGCTAATGTGGGGCCTCGATAAGAGGAATTAGCGAAACTATTTCCCCAACTTCTCGTATTTATAATCAGAACAACCCTGCTCGTAACGAAAAAACAGTGGTAAACGCTGTTGTACTGGATGCTTGTCTTGTTCAAGCATGGAATTGATTAAGTATTAATATGAAGAAATTCACTTTAATATTGTTGTTGCTGGGTTTTTTATTCCCCGGAATATCTGAAGCTCAAAGATGGAAGCGCATGCGCTACGAGTTGAACGGTGGACTCGGGGCAAGTAACTTCCTTGGAGAACTTGGGGGTTCAGATCAAATAGGCACTAACCTAATGAAGGATCTGGACTTTGCAATGACTCGATATGTTCTAAGTGGTGGCCTGCGTTATAAATTAACGAAAAGGCTCTCAGCAAAAGGCTCGATACAAATTGGAATGCTTCGGGGGGACGACGCTCAAACGCAAGAATTCAGCCGAAACTATAGGAATTTAAGCTTCAGAAGTCCACTATATGAGGTAGCAGTTCAATTTGAAGCATCAATTACTAAAGAGCAAGTTGGCACGCGGTATAGGTTAAGAGGAGTTAAAGGGCGCAGTTGGTTGCCTGTAAACATTTATCCATTTATTGGCATTGCTGGCTTTTATATGAATCCCAAGGCGCAATATAACGGAGTATGGCATGCACTGCAGCCGCTTGCCACAGAAGGGCAGGGACAACTTCCAACAAGACCAAAGTATTCACGATTTCAGGTTGCTGTGCCAGTTGGCATTGGGTTCAAGTATGGATTCACCAGGAGATGGTCAATATCGCTGGAATATGGGTTCAGAAAGACATTTACAGATTACATAGATGATGTCAGTACAACATATGTCAACGAAGAATACATAGTAGCTGGAGCCTCTGATGCGGACATGGCAATTGCCCTTGCAGATAGAGCTGATGGCGGACTAGGGCAGGCTGGATCATCGCCAAACAAGACTGCCCCTGGCCAGCAGAGAGGAAATCCTAAGAAGGATGATTCATATATGTTTGCAATATTCTCTCTCAACTACAAGATTAGCAAACTCAAAAAGCTACGTCGAAGTAACGCAAAATTCTAGGCACCATTCTTCCGAGCGCGGCTCCTTTGTTTCAAGACTCAACAGGTTAATCTTCCAAGATGTGTTAGGCACACTTGCTGGAAGATTTCGGTCATGCCACAGCACCCGTTGAATAATGATTGGAAGATTTCAACAATAATGGATCTCACGAATTATATTGGCTTATAACAATGATCTCATCTGAAATATGCAGTCAGTGAATTAAGTGCGTTTTATATCTACCCCAGGCAAAGGAATGGTTGCCATCTAACCCCCTGTTGATAAAAGTTTTCGTTTAAAGGTTTGTACGTTCTTAATATTTATTACTTTCGCGTTTTTTATTTGTAAAAATGCAGGTAATGAAAAGGACACTGGTACTCATATTCTTGGCGATTGTGCTTGTTCCAGAGTTATCAGAAGCTCAGAGATGGAAGCGTATGCGCTACGAGGTGAACTACGGACTCGGTGCAAGTAACTTCCTGGGAGAATTAGGCGGTGCAGATCAAATTGGCACGCATCTAATGAGGGATCTGGACTTTGCAATGACTCGATATGTTCTAAGTGGTGGCCTGCGCTATAAATTTACGAAGTGGCTCTCAGCTAAAGGTTCGATGCAAGTTGGAATGCTTCGGGGAGACGACGATCAAACGGAAGAAGCCAGCCGCAACTACAGGAATTTAAGCTTCAGAAGTCCAATATATGAACTTGCGGTTCAATTTGAAGGGTCAATTATTAAAGAACAAGTTGGTGCGCGGTATAGATTAAGAGGCGTGAAAGGGCGCAAGTGGGTGGCTATAAACGTCTACCCATTTATTGGTATTGCTGGCTTTTATATGAATCCTAAAGCGCAATATAATGGTGTGTGGTATGCACTACAACCTTTGACAACAGAAGGGCAGGGACAATTTCCTACAAGGCCAAAGAAGTATTCAAGATTTCAGCTTGCTGTGCCAATTGGCCTGGGGTTTAGGTACGGATACAACAGGAGATGGTCCATATCGCTTGAATATGGAGTGAGAAAGACATTCACGGACTACATAGATGATGTAAGTACAACATATGTAAACCAAAAATATGTAACAGCTGGAGCCTCCAATGTGCAAACAGCAATTGAGCTTGCTGATAGAGCTGATGGCGGGCTAGGGCAGGCTGGATCATCGCCAAACAAGACTGCGCCTGGCCAGCAGAGAGGCAATCCTCATAAGAATGATGCCTATATGTTCGCAATATTCTCTCTGAACTACAAGTTTAGTAAACTCAGAAAGCGACGTCGAAGTAGACCAAAATTCTAGTTCTCCTTCGTTACCTACAATAATATACCTGTTTAAGAGTTTTTACCCTGGTAATAAACTTATGAAAACGCTGTATCCCATATTACTGTTTTCAATAATGTCTTATCAGTTAGCCGCGCAGCGGACATCCGAGGTAGGGCCATTTGCAGGTGTATCTTATTATCTGGGGGATCTAAACCTCAATAAGCACTTTTTCTTCAGTAAGCCAGCAGGAGGAGTAGTACATCGTTATATTTTGAATTCCCACTTCGCTATTAAAAACAGCTTTTTGTACGGTATGGTCTACGCCGAAGATTCGAAATCAAATAACCGGGTACAGGTCAATAGAAATTTGCACTTCAGGTCATCGATAATGGATATTGCCACCGAGATAGAATTCAACTTCCTTCCTTTTGATGGGCCGGAATCAGAGACGGTTCGGGCAGGGAATAATGAATATTACTTCTCTCCATACGTCTTTACGGGTATCTCACTTTTCTCATTTAATCCACAGGGAAACTTCAATGGGACCTGGTACGATTTGCAACCACTTGGAACAGAAGGACAAGGTACCATTGCTTATTTGGATAAAAAAAAGTACTCCTTGTCACAGTTATCAATCCCGATTGGTGTTGGAATCAAATATGACATAAGCAAGAAGGTGAACTTCGCTGTGGAATGGGGTATCAGAAAGACATTTACGGATTATATCGATGATGTAAGTACGTCTTATGCAAACCCAGTCGCCATAAGCTCTGAAAAAGGGCCTGTAGCGAGCCTTATGTCCGACCAATCTCTGGATTTGGATACCAAATACGGTAATGTGGGCAGGCAGAGGGGGAACTCGAAGAACAATGATTTTTATTCTTTCGCTGGTGTCATGCTTACCTTCAAATTAAGCAGCAAATATCAGAAGCAGAAATGTTATGGTGTTAACAATTAATGTTGTGTCTGTATTGAGACAAAGCCATACCTTTGCACCTGCCTGCCTGTAGGTAGGCCAGCAATTCACTTGCATGGCCCTTAAAGACCAAATCAACGTAAAAAGTTTACCCCGCCACATCGCGATCATCATGGATGGCAATGGACGATGGGCGAAGAAACAAGGTAAGCTGCGCGTATTCGGACACAAGAACGGCGTAATAGCAGTTCGCGATACTGTTGAAGCAGCCGCGGAACTGGGAATTGAATACTTAACCCTCTACGCATTCTCCACTGAAAACTGGAATCGTCCTAAAATTGAAATTATTGCTCTGATGAAGTTATTGGTCTCCACAATACATAAGGAGACTAAGACACTAATGAAGAATAATATCCGTTTATCCGCTACTGGAGACTTAAAGTCCCTGCCAACAGAATGCTACGACGAATTGAAAGAGACCATGCGAAACACAGCTAAAAACACCCGCATGCAGCTGAACCTTGCCTTGAGCTACAGTTCAAGATGGGAAATTGTTGAAGCGGTAAAAGACATTGCAAAGAATGTGAAGGAAGGCACGCAAGAACTTAATGAAATTGATGAAGAACTTTTTTCAAAACATCTCAACTCAGCGCCATCACCAGATCCAGAATTATTGATACGAACCAGTGGTGAATATCGAATTAGCAATTTCTTGCTGTGGCAAATCGCATATACTGAGCTATATTTTACAGATACACTGTGGCCGGACTTCAGAAGAGAAGACCTCTATAAAGCTATCTTAGATTATCAAAGCCGAGAACGTAGATTTGGGAAAACCAGCGAACAATTGGAAAAGGCTTAAGCTGTGACATTAAATTGTAATAATAAGGCTTTCATCCTCACTTCCTTCCTGTTGTTAGTGATGGTTATGGCAATTAGCGTGGATAGTGAAGCGCAGGTAAATAGCGAAAATCTAGATATACTGAACTATAGCACACCCAAAGAATACGAGATAGGTGGCATAACAGTGACTGGCACCAAGCACCTTGATAAGAAAGTACTGATCATGCTTTCGGGATTGTCAGTAGGTGATAAAATCACGCTTCCAGGTGACCAAACAGGTACAGCTATTAAGAAACTTTGGAAACAGGGACTGTTTTCTGATATTAATATATCTGCTACCAGGATACAGGGAGAACTAGTATTCCTAAATTTCCACTTTGAAGAACGACCCCGACTATCGAAATTCTCGTTCCCAAAAATTAAAAAAGGGGAGGCTGATGATCTTCGCGAGAAGATTAAATTGAGCAAAGGCAAAGTCTTGACGGAACATTTGAAGATTACTACCAGGGCCAAGGTACTGGACTACTATCTTGACAAGGGCTACCTCCACGCGACAGTTGGACTCTCGCAAAAGGCAGATACTTCACTTAAAAACTCCGTAATCCTCATTATTTCAATTGACAAGAAGGAAAAAGTGAAAATCAATGAGATCAAAGTTTCAGGCAACAAAGCATTCACCGGAAAGAAGGTACGCCGCATGATGAAGGATACGAAGCAAAAGACCCCTTACAACATGTTCGCGAGCTCCAAATTTTTAGAGGAGTCATATGAAGCCGACAAACGAAAGGTGATTGAAAAATACAATGATAAAGGATATAGAGATGCCAAGATCGTAAGCGATACCATCTACGACCATGACGAAAAGACAATCAATATTGAACTGACCATTAGCGAAGGGAATAAGTACTATATCAGAAACATTACCTGGACAGGGAACACGAAATACACCGCCAAACAATTGAATGAAATCCTGGCTATTCAGAAAGGCGATGTCTTCAACCAAACTACCCTGAACACGCACTTGTACATGAATCCCAAGGGGCGCGATATTAGTTCCCTGTATTTGGATGATGGCTACCTGTTCTTTTCTATTACACCAATTGAAACCAATATTGAAGGTGACTCTATTGACATGGAGATGCAGATATATGAAGGCAAACAAGCTCGGATAAACAAGATCACTATTACTGGTAACACCAAAACCAACGACCATGTGATAATGCGTGAAATACGCACAAAGCCAGGACAATTATTTAGCCGTGCAGATATCATTAGATCCCAGCGAGAATTGGCTCAACTCGGTTATTTTGATCCTGAGAAACTAGATGTAAGGCCAGTGCCCAACCCTACGGACGGAACAGTTGACATTGAGTATATCCTGGTAGAAAAGTCATCCGATCAAATTGAACTGTCTGGTGGATGGGGTGGCTTCGGTGGGGTAGTTGGCTCACTGGGTGTTATATTCACCAACTTCTCGGCTAGAAGCATGTTTAAAAAGGGTACATGGAGACCCTTACCAGCAGGAGATGGGCAAAGACTTTCCATACGTGCACAATCCAATGGAACATGGTACCAATCTTATAACTTCTCATTTACAGAACCCTGGCTAGGTGGCAAAAAGCCCAGATCATTTAGTATATCTGCATATAATTCTATCAGAAGCAATGGAATCAAAAAGAGTGAAGCTGGAAGGGCGCATTTCAAGACCACGGGAGCATCTGTGGGGCTCGGCCTGCGACTTAAAAAACCCGATGACTTTTTTACCCTGTTCACGCAGTTGGGATATCAAAATTATGACCTAAAGAATTGGTCATCTACTTTCGCGTTCAACGATGGGACTTCGAATACGCTTAGCGGAACCGTTACATTCGCAAGGAACTCGATAGACCAACCGATATATCCAAGAAGTGGGGCCAATATTTCCCTAACTACACAAGCAACGCTACCGCATTCCTTTTTTGATGGAATTGATGATTACACGGGACTATCATCTGAAGAAATTTTTGCGTGGAATGAGTTCCACAAATGGAACTTCAAACTTTCATGGTATACGCGTTTGGTTGAGAACCTGGTCCTCAACACCAGGGTACAATTCGGGTTCCTGGGCAGGTATAACAAAAAGCTCGACGTTACTCCTTTTGAGAGATTCTCCGTTGGAGGTAGTGGACTTTCGGGATTCACTTTATACGGTACACAGGTTGTTGCCTTGAGAGGATATCCAGATAACTCCTTGTCACCAACTGCTAACGGTGGAAGTACCATCTACAACAAATTCACTTTTGAAATGCGTTACCCCCTATCACTAAATCCATCAGCAACTATTTATGGACTGACCTTTCTTGAGGCAGGAAATGCATGGAACGAAATCGACAATTTCGAACCTTTTAATGTCCGAAGATCAGCTGGACTGGGAGTGAGGATATTCTTACCTATGTTTGGATTATTGGGATTTGATTATGGATATGGCTTTGATCTTGAGGACGTTCCGGGATTTGGAGCTCAATCATCTAAATGGCAGCCACACTTCATCATAGGTTACTCTGTTGAATAAACTCCAAATTCCAAGACCAACAGTACAGACACAGACACTTCATCAACTTCTACCGAAATATTACTACTTTCGCGGTTCGTTTTGGTACGATATGTGCGTTAAGTGCTCTTAAAAAGAAATTATGAAACGAGCCATATATAGTTTATCGCAAGGGAGGAAGTTCATAGGTGAGTTCCATCTGACCCATTTAATGAATACTAATGTTATACAGATGAAACGAAATCTGAATAAATATTTCCTAATACCTGTACTTGGTTTGGCATTGGCCCTGGCAGGCCTGCCAAAAGAATCCTTTGGTCAAAAATTTGCCTATGTGGATACCAAGTATATTCTTGACAATATCTCGGAATACAAAGCAGCGCAAACTGAGCTCGACAAAATATCAGTCGAGTGGCAAAAAGAAATTGAAGCACAATACGCCGCAATAGACAAGCTTTACAAGTCATTCCAGGCCGAACAAATTCTCCTCACTGCAGAAATGAAGAGGAAAAGAGAAGATGAAATAATTCGGAAAGAAAAGGAAGCTAAAGGATTGCAAAAGAAACGGTTTGGTGTGGATGGCGATCTGTATAAGAAACGGCAGGAACTAATTAAACCGATTCAGGACAAGGTGTATGCTGCTATTAAAGAAATTGCAACTATTGGAAACTATGCTTTGATCCTGGATAAAGCCGGTGATCTCAATATTCTCTATTCAGATGCGAAATACGACAAAAGTGAAGAAGTACTGAATAAAATGGGATATAAAGCCAATAAGTAATTTAATATTCAACTAAGTAAGACTTATCATTAAAACTGCTAAAATGAAAAAAATTGTAACCCCTGTACTCATTGCTGCCATTGTAATTATGTGCGCTGGATTCAACAGCGTGAAGGCACAAACAAAAATTGCACACATTAATTCAAATGAACTGCTGGAGTCAATGCCCGAAAAGGCAAAACTAGCGGCACAGATTCAGGAATACGCTGCCAAGTTGGAGAAGCAGTTGATGGCAATGGAGAATGAATACCGGCTAAAGGTGGAAAGTTTCAAGCAGCAACAGGGGTTGATGACTGATGCTATCCAACAAGCGAAACTCAAGGAAATAACTGATCTGGAGACCAGAATCGGAGAATTTCGCATGAATGCTCAGCAGGATCTTCAAAATGAAGAAGCCAGAGTTCTTCAGCCTTTGATTGACAGGCTGAGAAAGGCAATTGATGATGTTGCCAAGGAGAAAGGCTACGACTATGTTCTTGATACCAGTTTAGGTGTTGTACTTTATTCCGAAGGTGGAGTAGATATCATGTCGATGGTAAAAAAGAAATTAGTGACTCAATAATTCTGACCGCAATATTTAAGGAAAGCCACTCATTTGGGTGGCTTTTTTTATTTTTAGACATTCATGGCTAAGAAATCTAATCACAACCAACCCATAGGAATCTTTGATTCGGGTATTGGCGGCTTAACAGTTGCCAACGCGATCAATACAATATTACCTAATGAACAATTGGTCTACTTCGGTGATACAGCCCACCTACCCTATGGAGACAAATCTGCTGAATCGATAAAACACTACTCTGAGAAGATATCGGATTTCTTGTTAGGACAAGGTTGCAAAATGATAATCATTGCCTGCAACACAGCCTCATCAGTCGCATTTAAGAATGTAGTTGAACATACAAAAGGAAGAGCGATTGTTGTAAACGTCATTGATCCCGTTGTTGAATATGTGGCCTCAAAGTTTAAGAATGGGAAAGTTGGCGTGATAGGAACAAAAGGAACCATCAATTCTCGCGTATATGTTCGCAAAATTCAAGGCCTGAATAAAACTATTAAGGTGACCTCATTGGCTACCCCGTTACTAGCGCCAATGGTTGAAGAAGGCTATTACAACAATTACATAAGCCAAACCATCATCAACTCATACTTGTCCAAAAAGTCCTTATCTAAGATTAAGGCGCTGATACTGGCATGCACCCATTATCCTTTAATTAAACGCAGAAATCGTGGCCAAATATGTACAGAAGCGGCTAAGAGGTAAAATGGCATCCCCGTCTAAAAGACGCAAAAAGCACCGCTTTTATGTTTCCGATTATACCGGAGCATTTGAAAAAAGCACCCAAATATTCTTCAAAAACAAACTTCATCTGGACGAGGCGCGTATTTGGGATTGATCTACTTGTACCAGGAAGCGTATTTTAGGTAGTTTTCTGCTATTCGCTCAATTTCTCCCTCTAATAGTTTGCTGTCCAAATCCTTGATCCTCCTTGCAGGAATCCCAGCATAGACTCCTCCACTCTTCAGTACTGAGTTCTCGGGAACTACAGTACCTGCTGCAATGACCACTTCTGACTCAATTATTGAATTATCCATCACGATTGCCCCCATTCCTATAAGCACTTTATCACGTATTTCACAGCCGTGTATAATAGCATTGTGCCCAATCGAGACCTTGTTACCTATAACAGTTACTGACTTTTCTAACGTACAATGAACAACAACTCCATCTTGTATATTCACCTTGTCACCGATGTTGATTGAATTCACATCGCCACGAATTACCGTATTGAACCAGATACTACAGTGCTCTCCAATATGAACATCACCTATCACAGTTGCGTTCTCAGCCAGATAGGAGCTTTCGTGGATTGAAGGAGTCTTTCCCCGCACAGTTTTTATTAGAGCCATATTATGAATAAAGTATATTCAATAGTGAAAATGTGATTTATGCGACGCTATTTGTAAATTTACACTTCAGAAAGCACAAACATAATGGAAACTACCAGAGAAATGCCTTTTACCATATATGCTGAGAATACACCCAATCCGCATTCGATGAAGTTTGTAGCCAATAAAATGCTCAACGATTCCGATCCTATAGAGTATTTGAAGAGTGACTCTTCTGTAACCTCACCTCTTGCTCTCAAATTGTTTCAAATGCCTTTCATTTCGGGTATATTTATCGCTGGTAACTACGTAACGGTCAACAAGGATGACACAATAGAGTGGCATGATGTGGTTATGGAACTCAGGATTCTCATCACTGAGTTCTTAAATGAAGGGGGAACAGTTCTCAATCAACCGTTAGATGTTATAAGTAATCAGGTTGCTGATACTTCGACATCATCTGAAGAGAGGAAAGAGCTTAATGAGATGGATTTGAAGATAACCGATATTCTGGATGAATATATAAGGCCTGCCGTCGAGCAAGATGGAGGTGCCATAAGCTTCCATTCTTTTGATGAAGGGACGCTAACGGTAAACCTGCGTGGAGCGTGCAGCGGCTGCCCTTCTGCCGGCCTAACGCTAAAATCAGGCATTGAAACGGTCCTTAAACGATTGGTTCCTGAAGTCAAAGAAGTAGTTGCCTTAGAGTTGTGAACAATGCACCTGTTCATTCCTTCGGTATACAAATTGTATTGTATTAAGAAAATTTGTTTTAATTTGTGCCAATCGGCTCGGGTTGCAGGGACAATTTGTTTCTAAAACCAGAGAACACGCTCAGATTTATGAAAAGTCTTTTCACACTCTGTATCCTGCTCATCCTTACAATTAACGCAGGTGTTTACGCCCAGGACGGCATGTCAAAAAGCCAGATGAGTGCAGATGCAGAATTTTATTTTAAAGGAGAAAACTATTTGGCAGCGTTACCGCTCTACAAGGCGCTTGACTCATTAAATCCTGATATAGACTTGAAGTACAAACTGGGTATTTGCTATCTGTACAAAACGGATGAAATTAAGAGAGCCGTTGAGCTACTGGATATGGTACTGGAAAAAAGTCCCAAGAAGGAAAATCTATATTACTATTTGGGGCGTGCATATGCGGTAAATTACCAATTTGATGAAGCGATCGGGTATTACAACGAAGCCTTAACAAAAAAAACTGATAAGGACAAGATCGAATCAATACCCAGATACATTGAATATTGTGAGAATGGCAAGAAGTTAGTTGAAAATCCTATTGATGTTACCATTGAGAACATAGGGAAACCGGTAAACACCCGGTATTCGGAATATGTGCCGGTAATTTCTGCTGATGAGTCAGTAATGATCTACACCTATCGCGGTGATAAGAGCACGGGAGGACGACAAAATGAATATGCCGAGCCAGATCCAAAAGGGCGCTATTATGAGGACGTATTTCAATCCGTCAAGTTAGGTGGCGAAACATGGTCGGAGCCAGAGAGAATTGGAGAAAACATCAACACCCATGGCCATGATGCAAGTCTTGCACTTTCTGCCAATGGGCAGAAACTATTTGTATATAAGGACACTGAAGGCTCCTCTGGAGACCTTTATGTTAGTGAATTAGAAGGTTTCACGTGGTCGCTGCCTGTGGCTCTTGACAGTACCATCAATACCAGTGACTGGGAAGGTGGAGTAAGTCTCTCAGCAGATGAGAACACGCTCTATTTTGCCAGTGAGAGAGAGGGTGGCATTGGAGGTCGGGATATTTACAAATCTACTCGAAAAGATGACGGATCATGGGGCAAGGCGGTAAATTTAGGGTCTACTGTCAATACTCCTTATAATGATGAATCGCCATTTATTCACCCTGATGGGAAGACATTGTTCTTTAGCTCGCAGGGGCATCAGAGCATTGGTGGGTACGACATCTTTAGGACCTTAGCCATTTCAGATACCAGCTGGACAACTCCTGAAAACATAGGTTATCCGGTGAACACCACTGGTGATGACAGATACTATGTTGTGTCTGCAGATGGAGAAAGGGGTTATTATTCTTCACAAAAGATAGGTGGCTACGGCCAGCATGACATTTATGTGGTGCACTTAGGCGATGCTGCAAGGAAACATGCACTTGTGTTGATTAAAGGCGTTGTTACAGCTAATGACAAATCTGCTGCTGCGAATATTTTAGTTGAATATGCGAAAACCAGATTGCCCTATGAAGGGTACTTTAAATCTAATTCAGCAACTGGTAAATATATCGTTATACTACCCAGTGAAAATGATTATAATCTTACTTTCAAGGTAGAGGGATTTGAACCTCATGTTGAAAATATTAATGCAACAGAAATCACGAAGTACACCGAGATTATCAAAGATGTACACATTTACTCTGGGGATTACACTCGTACAGTGGATATTATAGGTGAACTAGCAATTGGAGATGAGCTGAAACCTGGTTCAATGGTCACAATGAACATCGTCAATGAAGTGGAATCGTTCCAGATGCAAACCACGACGGATGAAAAGGGTGTGTTCACCTTCAACGATGTGCCTACCGGATACACATACACATTCTCTTTAGCTGAAAGTGCTGAGTTTGAAAAGGCATTGATTATAGGTGTTATGAGCTCTGGAGGAGCTCCTAAACCTAACATACATTTCAACGTGGAGGGCGGTAATGAAACATACACGTTAGATGATGGTTCATTTGAATTAGAAATCTTGAAAGTAGCTCCAAAAGATTGCGACTATCCGCTGCAATATCTTAAACCATATGCAGGTGGCTCTACATTTCCGGATCTGTCTGATGAGATTTACAAGAAAATTATGGCCAAATACGGTACATGTGTTGCGGATGGATTGGTTTTCAAGGTGCAAATTGGTGCCTATTTTACTCCTGAAAACTTCAACTATACGTACTTCAACAATCTGGGTAATGTATCGCAAACCTTGCTAAAGGATGGAATTACCAGATTCGTGATGGGCAGATATAAGAAGATGACTGAAGCGGAGAGCCTCAAGAACAAGGCCGTAAAGATTGGAGACAGAGACGCATTCATTGTAATTTACTACAAGGGCGAACGAATGATGGTAGACGAGGCGATCAAGGCAGAGTTCTAAGCAAAGCATATTTATTCGCACCGGCGTTTGCCTTAAAATTTTGAAGCCCTGTCGTATTGTACGATGGGGTTTTAATATTAGCGCGAAGATGATTTACTTGCCCGTTTTCTTGACAATGATTCCAGTGGTGAAAAACAAAGTCTCAGCAATTACAAAAAGTAAACGAGATATCACAGATATCGCTATTGCGGCTTCGAGAGAATACCCGCTCACTGTTAATATATAAGCCAAACTACCTTCTCTAACGCCCAGACCTCCAGGCGCAATTATGGCCAGAAATCCAGCTGTAATTGCAACGGGAAACATAAAACCATCATAGATATCTGCATCAGGATTAACACTTAGCAGAAGAAAATAAAACGAAATTGAAATGCTTACCCAAAAAATAATAATCATGGCCAGCGGCGCTAATGATGCAGCAGATAAGAGTGATTTTAAACTGTATGATCCCTGATTTGATAAGTAAACCGTTGAAGCGCCCATTAATAGGAGAGTGACACCAAGTACTGCAAGCAAGGTCAATTGTTCCATCTCTATATTATAGAATACATACACCAGGCTGAGTAATATACCCACGGCAATAATCATTACCTGATAAGCCAGGACATAGCTAAATAATGACTTGGTAGGTTTTCCGACTGCCTTTGCAATCATGGCCCCCCTGGATATCAACGCTACAATCTTACCCGGAATATACTTAGTGAATACTGTCAATGAAGCCGATAACATGGATTGCCTAAAGCCAACATCGAATTTATTGATCTTCAAAATCATGTGCCAGGCGATGGAGTCAATTAGAAATGAACCATATAGAATGAATATTGATAGGTAGAAGAAATTTGGTGATTGTATGATCTGAAGCGAATTGATGCTAAAGGCCTCCATTTTGAAAATCACCAGGAGTATGGAAAGGTAAACTGCCGTCTTTATAAAACTTATGTGCGGTACATCCCTTGAAATCTCACTATAGTTTTTTCCTCGATAGGCTTCCTTTGATTTTACAACTTTACACGGAGCACCAACGGCAATTGAGTTGGCGGGTATTGATTTAACCACGACTGAACCAGCCCCAATCACAACGTTATCTCCAATTTGAACTCCTTCACCAATAAATACATTTGAGCCCACCCAAACATTATCTCCTATTACAATAGGATTGGCCACTGTCCACTCATCATAATCGTCTACAACATGATTTGAAGATATAATGCATGAATTTGGACCCATCCTGAAGTTATGTCCAATTACGATTCCATTGCGCGCCTGAATGTAGTTTGAACCAGATAATCCTGGACATGAACTATTGCCTATCGCAATGTTTTTATGGTACAATATTCTGGAGGTCCAATGCACCAGCCAAGGCACATTCCCATTTATTCTCAATATTTTTTGAGGGAAAAAACATACAAGGGCATACAACCCGGGTATCCCATATGTTTTCTGATAAAACGGATATAAAAAGAACCAAACTATTGCATTGAGCAGCTTGTTATTCTTAAGCTTTTCAACATATGAATAAGTTGATTTGGAAGATTCACTCATGAGCTATTCCTTGGCACCAAAATCAGTTTGTATTTTCATTTTTCATTTGCATGGCCCAATTATAATTGTTTTTCGCTAATTGATAATTGGGCTCTATCTCGAGGGCTTTATCAAAATTCTGAATCGCTTCATCATACCTTCCTAAGTGTATGAGCGCTGTGCCAATATTGTTATATGCACCTGTTCCTTCAGGATTGAACTGCAAAGCTCTTCTTGCTGCGTTAATAGACGCTTCCCAATTCTTCACTTTATAATAAGCCAAACTTAGGTTCAGATAATTATCATGATTTGGCTTTCCCTTTGCCAGGGCCATGGCTTTAGCAAGTTGGGATTCCCAATTTTGATCTACAATTGCTTTAACTTTTTCTAATGCCACTTGTGATTTCGTATGCTGTGGACTAATTACAAGGGCCTTCTCTAACATCGTACGCGCTTCTGCAAATCTCTCTCGCTTAATCAACCAATTACCATAAAAGTAAAACGCCTCAGGGTTGTTCCTCCCATATGCGATACCATTCTTGAAATACTCCTCAGCCTCTTGTTGCTTACCCGAGGCTCCTAATAACACGCCCATGTTCACATGCGCATAAGAGTATCTAGGCGCTAAGGCCAAGGTCCTTTCGAAATAAGAAAGTGCTCCTTCATAGTCACCTTTTGCCATCAGTGCAGTGCCATAATTCATTAATCCTCTTGAGTTTCCAGGACTCTTAATAGTTACGTCATGCCATAATGATTCACCACTGCTCCACACTTCATTGCGTTGAAAAGTCCCGAAACCGTAACCTATGAAGACCAAGAATACAGCAAAGACGATCGCCCCCTTTTTTAAATTACTTTTTGATATCTCGTTTTCCCACTTTAAAATTAAGTAAGCCAATCCATGGCTAACCGCCAACACCAATCCTATATAAGGGAAAAAAGTGCGGTGGTCATTTGATATTTGATAAAGAGGAATGAAAGAAGAAGTCGGTAGTAGCGCAATAAAAAACCACAATATACCAAATGCAATTGGCCTGGTTTCTATGCGTTGGTAGCATTTATACGCTAGTCCCAGCATCACTATAATTACAGAAAGACCCCAAAGTTTTTTTAAGCTAAACAAATCTTCAATGACAAAAATATCTGGGTCCGCGCTTAAGTTAATTGGGATGAAAAAATTGCCTAAATAGTGAGTGATCACGAACCACTGTGTGCTGAAATACTGCAATTTCGTAACACTGGTATTCGATGACACGGTTGTCTCCGGAGTAAAGTAAAGTTGATTGAAGAGAAATATTCCGATTACGACTATTCCAACGGGTGCAGAGGCCTTTAATGCCGAGGTGAATCCGCCCAACAGATTTCGCTTTCCTGATTCAAAGAAGAATAAGTAAAGGAAAAGCAAAGGGTATACCATTACGGTAGTCTGCTTTGTGAGGATACCCAAAACCAAAGGTATCATGTAGACAAAGTACCTGCGGGTTTTATCATATTGAAACAACAGCAAACACGCTACAACGCACAGTGTTGAAAAAGAGTCAGAGCGTGCACTTATATAATTTATCGTCTCTGAGTTAGCAGTATGCACTGCGTACCAGCCAACGGCAAAAAGTGCTATGTATTCACCCCACTTGTGCTCTCCCGCTTTCCAAAAGATATTTCGCAGTAAAAAGAACATCAGCACACATTGCAGAAGGTACCAAAAAAATATATGACGATGAAAGTATACCGGATTAAGCTCATTACCCGCTAACCAGTAATCCACCGCATTCATTAAGGTCACCATGGGCCTATATGCTTGATTTGCCGGCAGTGAGCTAAACGTGGTTGGATCCGTAAAAAAGAGTGCTATATTGCCAATGTCACGAATCGCTCCATTGCTGTTAATTACGTGTGAGTCGTCAAAATAAAACCCATTGGTAAAATGGTTGGAATATGACACCAGGACTATAATCAGGATCGCAAATCCCAGTAAAAAGATCTTTGTATTTTTGGAACTATTCATGTTAAGCATATAAAAATAACAATTAGATTGTTTAAGGATAGAAAAGTAGCCGTTGTGGTTCCCGCTTATAATGAGGAACTTCTAATTTCAAAGGTCATTACAACAATGCCCGATTTTGTAGATAAGATCATAATTGTTGATGATTGCAGTAGTGACAATACCTCAAAAGAAGTTAATCAGCTTAAAGGAGATTTTGAGTCACTTGTACTGATAAGGCACGAGACAAATCAAGGAGTCGGCGGAGCTATTGCGACCGGATATAAGTGGGCTCGGGACCATGATATTGACATTGCTGTTGTCATGGCAGGCGATGCTCAAATGGACCCTGCCGACCTGACCAAATTACTTCATCCCATTGCAGTAGATGGAGTTGATTATTCAAAAGGAAACCGTCTTTTTAGCGGCGAGGCATACCGAATAATCCCAAAAGTGAGATATTTTGGAAATTCCGTTCTTTCAATGTTTACAAAGATCGCTTCTGGATATTGGCATATTGCTGACTCGCAAACAGGCTATACGGCAATTGGAAAAACAGCCCTGCATACAATTGATTGGGACAAAATGTACAAACGATATGGACAGCCAAATGATCTATTGGTGAAACTGAATGTTTTTGATTTTAAAGTACGGGACGTCCCAGTCAAACCGGTGTATAATATAGGTGAAAAGTCAGGTATAAATATTGGCAAGATCATATTTACAATTCCCCTTTTATTAACCAGGTTATTCTTATGGAGAATGAAAGAAAAGTACATTATTCGAAATTTTCATCCACTCGTTTTCTTTTATTGCCTGGGTTTCTTCTTCTTTATTCTAACGCTTTTCTTTGCAACTCGATTGGTGATCCTATGGGTTGAATTTGGCTATGCCCCACCCATGACCACATTGTCCCTGCTGTTCTCTTTTATGAGTGCCAATTTATTTACGCTCTTTGCCATGTGGTTTGACATGGAGGTGAATAAAGAGTTAAGGTAGGAACCAGGAGAGTTTTTCTCCATTTCCACGATTATCAACCGCTTTTTGCAAGTATAGTTCATATCATTCAAGAAATTGTCCGGTAGCCTGTTACCCCCATCACATTAGTATGAATCAACAGGTGGTTGGGAAATCCATAATCCTTGTACAAATGATTCAAGTCAATCTGTTCACACCACTTCTTTTCATTGCCATATACCCTGCCTTTTCAGGTAGCTTTAATAAGCTGATTTAACTGTATTGCTTAGGCAACCTAAAAGCAGTCAATAATCGTATTAGTCTAGGGAACGTCATGAGGCGTGTACCTATTAAGCGTATTAACTTGTTGTGAATTACTACAATTACTGCGATGGGTATCACAGATGTTGCCATTGTAACATTGGAATTGCAATATCGTAACAATGGGAGCTGTTGCTCTGATTTTCTATCACGTAGTAAGTGATTTACACTATACATTTACACTCTAATAAGTATTAAATTTCGCATAGCAATCCTGCTTTTTACAAAGAACTAGCTCATATCTCTATTGCATTACGGTCACAACCTATTCGTATTCCAGATGAACAAACCGCTCTTATCATCACAATATGCGTTGAAGCTAACCTCTACCCTGGGTGGGGTTACCCTGCTCCTGAGCTTGCTCGAAAATCAAGCCGCTTTGCCACCTTATTGTTATAGCAGTTCTTACCTGTTTATTTGCAGAAATTTTAGGTACCTTTAGCATGTGAAATGACGTTATGGGAACCGCATGGCTGCCTCGCACAACAGTTAATAGAATGGTGTGCTCCAGATGAATACACGACATTTTTGGTCAATGCATGACTTGAGATTAGCTTTAATCTCTTGCGTGTTGCCCCTGATGTTGTGTTTTATGGCGAAC